>Ga0181529_10001324_pt1 | contig 32398 bp, 23 predicted proteins | sample PEATcosm2014_Bin_36_FD_119763 | JGI IMG/M metagenome (GOLD analysis project Ga0181529, IMG submission 119763) | Peatland microbial communities from MTU Mesocosm Facility, Houghton, MI, USA - PEATcosm2014_Bin10_30_metaG | ecosystem: Environmental > Terrestrial > Soil > Wetlands > Peat | place... | reverse complement strand
CCGGCTCAAAATCACATACAGCACCGGGATGAAGAAGAGATTCAGCACCGTCGAAAGCAGCATTCCGCCCACAATCGTAGTGCCCACCGAGCGCCGTCCCAGCGCGCCCGCGCCGGTGGCAAAAACCAGCGGCAGCACGCCCAAAATAAAAGCGGTAGAGGTCATCAGAATCGGCCGCAAGCGCAGCGCGCCGGCCTCGGATGCGGCGTCGGCAATCGAGCGGCCCTTCGCGCGCAACTGTTCGGCAAACTCCACAATCAGAATCGAGTTCTTGGCCGACAAGCCGATCAGCATTACCAGCCCAATCTGGCAATACACATCGTTCGACAGCCCGCGCGCCGCCACCAAACCCAGCGCGCCCAGCACGGCCATCGGCACGGCCAGCAAAATGATGAACGGCAGCGCAAAGCTCTCGTACTGCGCCGAAAGCGTCAGATAGACGACCAGCAATCCCAGGCCAAAGATCAGAATCGTCTTGCCGCTCGATTCAATCTCGTCCAGCGTCAATCCGGTCCACTCATACTTCATGCCCGGCATCATCGTCTTGGTGGCCAGCGCCTCCATCGACGCCAATCCCTGCCCGGAGCTGCGTCCCGGCGCGGGCGAGCCCGAGATATCCACCGAACGGAAGAGGTTATAGTGCGAGATCACCGGCGGACCGGCGCTCTCCGTCACCGTGACGATATTATCCAGCGGAACCATTTGCCCTGAGTCCGAGCGCACATAATAGCTGTGCAGATCGCGCGCCTTCATGCGGAAGGGTTGATCGGCCTGCACAAAAACGCGATAGGTGCGATTGTTGTAATCAAAGTCGTTAATGTACTCCGAACCCATGAAGACGCTCAATGTGGTGGTGATCTGCGACAGGGGGATGTTCATCGACTTGGCCTTCTCGCGATCAATCGTCACCAGCACCTGCGGATCGTTGGCCGAGAAAGAAGTGTATAAGCTGCTTAGCTCTTTGCCCTGGCGGCTCGCGCCCACCATCTGATGCGCCACGCGATCCAGGTCGCTCAGCGTATTCATGCCCGTATCCTGCAGCTCAAAATCGAATCCGCCAAAGCTGCCCACGCCGTTCACCGCCGGAGGCTGAACAATCATCACCAGGCCGCCATTGGGCGCGAACATCAGGCTCATCAGCTTGGGCGACAGGTCGGCTACAATGTCCGCCGCCGAGTGGCCTTTCGCGCGCCGCTCATCGCTGGGCTTGGTCGAGATGAACATCATGCCCGCGTTCGACGAGTTGCCGGTCATGCTGAAGCCCGTCACCGAAAAGGATCCGGCAATATCCGGATTGGAGTGAATGATGGCCTCGGCGCGCTCCGCCAGATTCCCCGTGTAGGCCAGTGATGATCCCGGCGGCGCCTGCACAATCACCATCAGAAAGCTCTGGTCCTCCTGTGGAATAAAGCCGGTCGGCACGCTTTGATACACATAAACGGTGGCGCCCAATCCGGCGAAAAACAGCAGCAGCAGCAGATAGCGCACCCGCAGCGCGCCATGAATCATCTTTCCGTACGTCTCGGAGAGCCAGCTGATCTGCGCGTCGGTTGAGTGGATGAAGCGGGCAAACAGCCGCGAGAGCGGCGCAATGTGCAAAAAGTCAAGCTGCTTGGGCCGATCCTCTTCGCCGCGCAAAAACAGCGCCGAAAGCGCCGGCGAAAGCGTCAGTGCGTTAAAGGCCGAAATGGCAATCGCAAAAGCAATGGTCAGCGAAAATTGCCGGTATAAAATTCCCGTCGTTCCCGGAAAAAAAGAGACCGGCACAAAGACCGCAATCAGAACCAGCGATGTGGCGATCACCGCGCTCGTCACTTCGCCCATGGCGCGCGAGGTGGCGGCGTGCGGATCGGAGTGTTCCATGTGCATATGCCGCTGCACGTTCTCAATCACTACAATCGCATCATCCACCACCAGTCCCGTAGCTAGCGTTATGCCGAACAGCGTCAACGAGTTGATGGAGAAGCCGAAGAGCTTGATGAAGGCAAAGGTGCCAATCAGCGAAACCGGAATGGTGACGGCGGGAATAATCGTGGCGCGCCAGTCCAGCAGAAAAAGAAAGATCACCGTGATGACGATCAACACCGCAACCGCCAGCGTCGAAAGCACCTCGCGGATCGAATCGCCCACCACCGTCGTCGAATCAAATGCAATCGCATACTTCAGCCCAGGCGGAAAATTCTTTGACAGTTTCTCCAGTACCGCTTTGGCCGCTCGATCCACCTCCAGCGCATTGGCGTTCGACAGTTGCATCACGCCCACCCCATGCGCCTCCATGCCCATATACTTCAGCTCCGAGCTATAATCCTCCGCGCCCACCTCGGAGTGGCCCACATCCTTCAACTGCACCAAACCATTCGAGCTGCTTTTCACAATAATCTTGTCGAACTCGGCAGGCGAGGTCAGCCGGCCCACCACGCGCACCGGAACCTGAAACGACTGCTTCTTGTCCGCCGGCGGCTGCCCAAGCTGCCCGGCGGGAATCTCCACATTCTGCTCGCTCAGCGCATTCACTACGTCGGTCGCCGTCAGGTTGCGCGCCGCCAGCCTCACCGGGTCCAGCCAAATGCGCATCGCGTACTTGCGCTCGCCAAAGATCATCACGTCGCCCACGCCCGGCACGCGCTTCAGCGCGTCCTTCACGTAAACATCCAGATAATTCGAAATGAACTCGGAGGAATAGCGCCCGTCCAGCGTATAAAAGCCCGCGCCGAAGACAAAGTTGCTGTTGCTCTTGGTAATGCTGATGCCGGTCTGGTTGACCGCCGCCGGCAGCCGCCCCTCGGCGGTAGCCACGCGGTTCTGCACGTCCACCGCGGCTATGTCCAGATCGTAGCCGGTCTGAAAGGTCACCGTAATCGAGCTGGTTCCGCTGTTGGTGCTCGACGAGCTGATGTAGCGCATCCCCTCCACGCCGTTGATCGCCTCTTCCAGCGGTATCGTCACCGCCTTCTCCACGGTGTCGGCATTCGCGCCCACATAGTTGCACGCAACCGAAACCTGCGGCGGCGCCAGCGTCGGATACATGGCCACCGGAAGCGTGGGAATGCACACCGCCCCGGCAAGAATAATCAGCAGCGCGCAAACCGTCGCAAAGACCGGCCGATGAATAAAGAAATCAACAAACAAGGGTTACTCCATTTCCAGAAAACTGGTATGAACTCAATAGCTCTGTCAATAACTCTAATAAACTGTCATCCTGAGCGAAGCAGTTCGCGCTTATTGCGAACTGCGCAGTCGAAGGACCCGTGGTTGAGGTTGCATTTGGTTTTGCCGTTACATCTATTGGGTGCCCCCGGTCTCGATTTTGAGACCGGGGATGCACCAACCCTCATCCCCCCAGCGGCACAACCGGCATCCCATTCACAAGGAACTGCGTGCTCGACACTACCACCTTGTCACCCGCGTTCAACCCCGAAGTGACCGCGTAGCTGTTGCCCATCGTATCCCCCAGCGCAACTGAAGTCTGCACCGCCAAGGTCATCGGACCCTGCTTGCGCAGCACATACACAAAGCTCTGCCCGCCCTGCCGCACCACCGCCAGCACCGGCACCACCGCCATCGGCACCGTGCTCCAGATCACCCGCGCCTTGATCATCTGCGCCGTGCGCAGCAGCTCCGGCGAGGCATTCACCGGCGCCTTCACCAGAATCCCCTGCAAGCTGCCGTCCACCTGCGGCGATATAAAGTTGATCTTCGTCTTGTCCAGCAGCTTGCCTTCGTTGTCGGTCAGCTCCACATCCATCCCCAGGCGCGCCTGCCCCGCCCGCTCCGTGGGAATTTCAATATACGCCTCAAGCTCCTTGCCCTCGTCCACCGTGGTCAGCACCGTGGCCGGCGCATTCATCGGCGAAGCAAAGTCGCCCACATGCACCGGAATGTCGCCCACCACCCCGTCAAACGGCGCGCGGATGCTGTAGTAGGCCAGTTGCTCCTCCTGCGTCTTGCGCAGTTCCACCGCCGACTCGTAATCCGATTTGGCGTTGTCGTGCGCCTGCTTGGCCTGATCGTAGGCGTCGCGGCTGGTCACGCCCGCCTCAAAGAGCTTGCGCTGCCGGTCAACTTCAATCGCGTTGTAATCGTAAAGAGCCTTCTTCTGCCGCTCCGTCGCGCGCGCCGCGTCCACCGTCGCCTTCTGCAAGCGCGGATCAATCTCCATCAGCACCTGCCCGGCCTTCACCACATCGCCCGAGCGCACCAGTATCTGCGTAATCAATCCGCTCACCTGCGGCAGCAGCGTCGCCGAGCGCCGCGACTTGATCGTCGCCACATACTCGCTCGATTGCGCCACCGGCTGCAAGCTCACCGTCGCCGTCTGCACCGGCATCGCCTGCATGCCCGCGCCCGCCTTGGCCGCCGGCTTCGTCTCGCAGCCCACAACCGCCAGCGCCAGTATCGTCCAACAAACCATTCCATGAATGCGTCTCAATGCGTTCTTCCTCACACAAAATCTCTTCAGCCGTTATCTCTATAGTGACGCCTGGAAGCCGATTTTTGACGCAAAAATTCTTTTTACGGATGGCGTTCTCGGCTTGATACGCCGGAAAAATCAGGCATCTGCCTGCTCATCAACTCCGAAAAATCTGTGAACAGGCCCTAATGCCGGCTTGAAAGAGAGATTCCTTGTTCAATCATCCTGGCGTATTGGCGCTCGCTGACCCAGGAAGGAATTGCACGAAGCAAGCAATCGCGAAGAGCGCATGACCAGGGGTGCTCCCAATGCGCCACCTGGCCCAGCAGGCGGGACGCTCTTTGCAGTTGCAACACACGGCTGTGCCGGATGCGCTTCAACTCAGCAGCCGGGTCCGGGGCTTGAAGAGTTGCCGGCAGCACGAATGCGTCCTCGATTGCCATCCCAGCACCCTGGCCAAGGTTTGGAGTCATCGCGTGTGCTGCGTCTCCAATCAGCAGCGTTTTTCCCGCTCCCCAAACTGGCCTTGCCAGCTCTTCCAAATCATGATGAAGAAGCGGTGTCTCAGCCAGCGCATCGACCACCCGCAGAGCCTCGCTCGAGCAGAAAGTGAAATCATTGCGAATGAACGCCATATTGTTTGATCGTGGCGATGCTTGTGGGGCGGTTCTCACCAGGTAGACATAAATGCGGTTACCGGTGAGTGGAATCACGCCAATTCGAGAACGGCCGGCCCATTGCTCAAATGCCCCATCGACGCCGGGGTTTTGACAAATGGCGCGCCAGCAGGTGCAGCCGCTATAACGAATTGCCAAGGGTCCGGCAATCTTTTGCCGCACTGTCGAATAAATTCCATCGGCGCCGATAAGAAACCTGTCCTCGGCAAAGCTCTCTTCAACCTTGTACGGCGATCCAAGTTGCACAAACCCGGAGGGAAGCGCCTGAATCAGAGCTTGATGCAGTTCTGTTCGATCAAACGCCAGAGCGCCCGGCGAAGAGCCAGTGACGCGGCTCAGATCTGATTCCTGGATTACGCGCCCACGAAGATCGAGTGTGCGGACCTTGGTCACCGGCTGGCCTACCGAAAAAAGGTCAACTCCGAGTATTGAGAGCAGGTGAACTGCATTCGGCCCAAGAATAATCCCCGCGCCAAGCTGGTTAAACTCCGTCATTCGCTCATGGATCTCGCAGTCGAAACCTGCGCGCCGCAAGGCAAGAGCCGCCGTCAGCCCGGCAATTCCCGCACCAATAATTTGAACTCCGGACCCCATAAGATTCTTCCGATCCTTCATGCCCGTCCAAGCGATTCTAACAGCAAGCAAGCTTTTTCAAGCGCCGCCGCGGCATCCATCAGCGCGCCAAATTCGCGGCAGCGCCGGCCTCGCGCCTTCGATTCAACCAACTCTTTGAGAAAGGCTGCGGCGCGCACCATCAATCGATCCGGCGTCCCGTCAGGGACGGCGCAACAAAAGCGCGCTTTGAAGCGTCGCCAGGGTGCGCTGGTTTGTTTCTTCGTCTTTAACGGTGAGCCTGAGCGCTCGCAGTCCTACATCGCATCCCATCGAGGAGACGTCACGAAGGAATACACCTTGCCTCCGGGCTTCACTCAGCACCGTGGCCGCGGATGGTTGATCCTGCTCGAGGTGAAACATCACAAAATTGGCCTCTCCTGGCACAATCTCGCGGATGCCAATCTCTCGAAGCCCTTCCGTCAACTGCTGCCGGAGTATGCGCGTCTCCCGGTAGCGCTCCCGATAGTATGCGCCGTCCCCTAGCGCCTTGACTGCGGCAACCTGCGCGGGCAGGCTTACTGCCCATGGCGGTGTAATCGGAATCAGCTCAGAAAGTTGCCGCTGAGACCCGCAGAGATACGCTGCCCGCATGCCGCTCAAAGCATACACCTTCGACATCGTTTTGCAGACCAGTACATTCTCGCTTGCCGCGGCAAAGTGCTCGATAGACTCCTCTGAGCCAACATATTCGATATAGGCCTCATCGACCCAGACCCTGGTGCTTCGGGGAATATTGGAAAGGGTATCTATCAACTTGTTGCGAGCAATGTATTGTCCGGTGGGGTTGTTCGGATTGACCAGAACAATCAGGTCATAGCCCTGCGCAGCCCGTGCCCGGAGTTCGTCAAGGTCAACCACGTAACTGTCTCGCCTCGCGAGAACCATTCTGTCAACCTGGCAGCCAATCACGTTTTCGAGAACATGGACATATTCCCCATACATTGGGTCCAGCACAAGCACGCGCGACTTCCGGTTCAGCCATTTCCGGAAGGCAAGGTAAATCAGATCAGATGAGCCGGCTCCGGGCAATATCGTTTCCTCGCTCACTCCACGGTGCCGCGCGATGGCCCTTCGCAATCCTTCGCATTGAGTCGGCGGTGATGTTCTCATCAGCCATGGCAAGTGCTCACGCAATGCATCCAGCGCCATTGGAGAAGGCGGAAACCATGCATCCAGCACATCTGCATTCACAATCGAGTCTTTGCGCTCCAGGCTCTCAAAGTCTGTGCCGATGGCATCAAAAAAGGCGCCGCCGTGAAAGCAGCACGGCGGTTTGAAGAAAGGAAACGGAAGGCCCCATTCCAGCCTTTCCTCAACTTTCTGGTAAAAGGAGCGGCGGCGCTCGATCTCTGTGCGCAGTTGCTGAATCGGAGCGCTGAGCAGCTCAAAGGTTACAGCCCCGGCCTTTATCCGGCAGCCCGAAGCTTTGAACCCTTGCTTTAGATAGATACTCAGCACTTCAGTGCGTCCCATCGCAACAAGATGCGTGGCGCCCCTCTCTTCCGCCCATCGCCCAGCCGCAACCATCAAAGCGGCTGCCAGACTGGTGCCGCGATGCGCTCGCGCAACGGTCAGAATTCGTATTTCGTACAAACCCTCATCAAACGAAATGTCTAGCTTCTCTCGCGTTACATACTTGTCAATCGAGTACTTCCCCAAGCCCGGAGGAGTAATGCTGACAAAGCCCGCCAGTTGGCCGTCAACCTTCGCCACAATGTACTCGTTCAATGCATCCAGCGAATCCCTCAGCATGTGGTCAAGTGTCGTCGAGTGCTGGTGCAACTCCTCGGCATAGACCTCGTGCCGCATTGCATAGATGGAGTCTCGGTCGGAATCACAAGCAATCGAGATCCGTGTTTGTGGGGGAATCTGATTCGACATGCCTTTCTGCCTCTCACTCCTATTGCTGCAATTGGTTTCGTCCTGGTTTTCGCCGGATAACTCACCCTTCTCAAAGCACGCCAAGGATGAGTTATCCGGCGATGAGCAATCTATCCATAAACGGAATTCTATCCGCACGCGATCAAGGCGCTTCAGTGATTGTGACACTTTCGAAAGTGTCATAATCCGATATTTTTTACGATAATCAGATGGAACTCGGTCATTTCATCTCGGCGGGTGCTCTCGGTATCGGCGATCTTTCCCAACCCAAATTGAGGGCGCTCCCGGTGAACATTTTGAACCACTGGGCGGGAATGCTTTATTTTGCAGCCTTGCATGGCTACAAATCACACCTTTTTTAACGCCTGATTGGTGGAGCGATTTTGCACGAGTGCCTTCGATTCCCCCGCTCACTGAAATCCACTCCGTACAATAGAGACAGCAGCGCCTCACCCATGGCCGAAAAGGAACCGAAGAAGCCCCAAAAGCCCGATGACGACCCGGTCGGCAAAGTCTACGACTCCCGGCTGATGCGCCGGCTCGGCCATTATCTGCGCCCCTATTGGATTCAGGCCGCCGTCTCCACCCTCGCCATCAGCCTCAAATCCCTCTGCGACGTCTCAGGCCCATTCCTGGTCATGGTGGCCATCGACCGCTACTTCCCTTCCGCCTCCGGCTCGCCGCTCTCCACCAACCTGCTGGCTCGCGGCCTGGGCACGCGCAACGCGCTCACCCGTCACCTCTCCAACGACCCCATCCAGGGCATCACCCAACTGGCCGAGGTCTACATCGCCGTCCTGCTCGGCGCTTACCTCTTCCAATTCATCCAGACCTACCTGATGCAGTGGACCGGCCAGAAGCTCATGTTCGACCTGCGCCGCGAGATCTTCCGCCATATGCAGCGCATGCATATCGGCTTCTTTGACGCACACCCCGTCGGCCGCCTCGTCACCCGCATCACCTCGGACGTGGACGCCATCAACGAAATGTTCACCGCCGGCGTGCTGGCCATCATCGATGACTTTCTCAACCTCACCATCATGGCCGTGCTGATGCTTAGCATCAACTGGCGGCTCTCGCTCTGGGCCTTCTCCGTCCTGCCGTTGATCCTTGTCGTCACGCGCCTCTTCCGCGACCACGTCCGCGCGAGCTTCCGCCGCGTCCGCGCCGCCATCGGACGCATCAACAGCTTCACCCAGGAGCACATCTCCGGCATGAGCGTGGTGCAACTGTTCAACCGCGAGCAGCGCGCCTTTGACGACTTCGAAGTCGTCAATCGCCAGCACATGATCGCCTTCAAGGACACCATCTTCGCCTACGCGCTCTTTTATCCCGCTGTCGATCTGCTCAGCGCCGTGGCCATCGCGCTGGTCATCTGGCGCGGCGGCTTCGGCGTCCTCTCCGGCGTGGTCACCATCGGCGTGCTGAATATGTTCGTGCAATACTCGCTCCGCTTCTGGCGGCCCATCCAGGACATGAGCGACAAGTACAACATCCTGCAATCGGCCATGGCCGCCTCGGAGCGCATCTTCAAACTGCTCGACACCGAGCCGGAGATCGTCTCGCCCGCCCAGCCGCAGCCCGGCGACGGCAGCAACCGCATCGTATTCCGCCACGTCTGGTTCACCTATCAAAAGCTCACCGAAGCCCAGCAAGCCGCCGTAGACCAGGCCATGAAGGGTACGGGCTTTAGCGTGAAGGGTACGGGCTTTAGCCCGTACATTGACCCAGCCCAAAAAGATGGGGCTTTAGCCCCTGCGGGAAATGCCGCCCTCGCCGCCATCCCCGGCATCGAGTGGATCCTCAAAGACGTCTCCTTCACCGTAGAACCCGGCCAAACCGTCGCCATCGTAGGACACACCGGCGCGGGCAAAACCACCCTCACCAGCCTGATGATGCGCTTCTACGACGTCACCGCCGGCCAAATCCTGGTCGACGGCATCGACCTCCGCCAGCACGATCTCGCCGCCCTCCGCCAGCACTTCGCCGTCGTCCTGCAAGATCCATTCCTCTTCACCGGCTCCATCGCCGAGAACATCCGCTTCGGCAACGAAGACCTCACCGCCGACACTCTCCGCCAGGCCGCCCGCGACGTCAACGTTCTCGACTTCATCGAGAGCCTGCCCCAGCAATTCAACGAGCCGGTCCGCGAGCGCGGCAACTCGCTCTCCACCGGCCAAAAGCAGCTCATCAACTTCGCCCGCGCGCTCGCCTATAACCCGCGTATCCTCATCCTCGACGAGGCTACCTCCAGCGTCGATACCGACACCGAACTGCGCATCCGCGGCGCCTTGGAGCGCATGGTCGAAGGCCGCACCAGCGTGCTCATCGCCCACCGCCTCAGCACCGTCCAGCGCGCCGAAACCATCCTCGTCATGCACAAATCCCAGTTGCGCGAACAAGGCACCCACCAGCAGCTCCTCGCCCAGCGCGGCCTCTACTGGAAGCTCTACCAGCTCCAGTACAAGGACCAGGAAGACAGGGAGCAGGGATCAGGGAATATGGATCAGCGGTCAATCGCCGCAACTCGGTAATCTTCGATTTGCTTCCTCAAGATTGCATCAAAAAAAACCTGTCCTCCTGAGCAACCGAAGCGCTACTCCACCCGCTCTGTCATCCTGAGCGACCGAAGTGCCATTCCACACGCTTTGTCCTCCTGAGCAACCGAATCGCAATTCCACCCACTCTGTCATCCTGAGCGCCCGAAGCGCAACTCCACCCGCTCTGTCATCCTGAGCGACCGAAGCGCAGCGAAGGGAGTCGAAGGACCTGCGGTTTTTTATTCATCCGTTGACAAACTCGATAAAGGTCCACAAGCGTCGGGGCGCGACTTCAGTCCTGCCGCAAGGTACTGATCATAAAGAACGGGCTTTAGCGCGAACAACGCCACCTCGCCCGCGCCGCAGGCGTAGATGGACGGAAGCCGCTTAAAATAGAAGCAGCGGCGCACGCCGCCTAGAATCGAGCCAAGCCAATGTATGAAGTCACCGTGGAGGCGGATTTCTCCTCCGGACACTACCTCCGCAACTACAAGGGCAAGTGCGAGAACCCGCACGGCCACAACTACAAAGTCCGCGTCACGCTCGCCGGCAGTGAGCTGGACGCGGCTGGCCTTCTGCTCGACTTCAAACTGCTCAAGCAGGTGCTGCGCCCGGTCGTCGAGCGCATTGACCACCAGATGCTCAATGATCTGGAGCCGTTCATCGTGCTGAACCCCTCGGCCGAGAACCTGGCGCGCTACTTCTTCGACCAGACCAATGAGCATCTCGCCGCGGTCACCCAGGGTCGTGTGCGCGTCAAAGACGCGACCATCTGGGAGACGGACTCGACCACCGCTACTTATTACGAGTAACGCCCTTCCGGTGCGACTGTATCATTGGAGGATCAGACAGAAATTCGGAAGTTTCGTCCGCCATGATTTTGTTTTTATACAATTTGGCTTTGCTGGCGGCGCTTGTGCTCAGCGCGCCGTGGTGGCTCTTCCGCATGGCCACGACGCACAAGTACCGCGAAGGACTGCTTCAACGGTTGGGACTGCATCGCCCCAGCTTTTCCAAGGGCCGCCCGCTGATCTGGGTTCATGCCGTCTCAGTGGGCGAGGTGCTGGCCGTCAGCCGCCTGGTCAAAACACTGGACGCCGCGCTGCCCGAAACCCGGATCGTCGTCTCCACCACCACCCGCACCGGCCAGGCGCTGGCCCGCGAGCGCTTCGGTGCGGAGCGCGTCTTCTATTGCCCGCTGGACCTGCCGTGGGCCGTCCGCGCCGTGCTGAACGCGCTTCAGCCGCGGATGCTTGTGCTGGCCGAAACCGAGTTCTGGCCCAACCTGCTCAGCGGCTGCCACCGGCGCGGAATCCCTGTCGCCGTCGTCAACGCGCGCATCAGCGACCGATCCTGGCCGCGCTACCGTCTTCTCCGCTGGCTCTGGCGACCTTTCCTTAGCCGCCTCAGCCGCGTCCTCGCGCAAAGCACAACCGACGCCGAGCGGCTCACGGCCATTGGCTGCCGGCCGGAGCGCGTCACCTTGGCCGGGAATCTGAAGTTCGACGTGCGCTCGGCGGAAGAAGCCGAGGCGACCCTCCAACTGAAGGCGCTCGCTCCGGCTCTGCGCTTCGTCGTCGCGGGCAGCACGCTGGAGGGCGAAGAGGCCGCGCTGCTAGAGGCTTGGCCACAGTTGCTCCAGGCCGATCCGCAACTGGTGCTGGTGCTCGCCGTTCGCCATCCGGAGCGCTTCAGCGCCGTCGCCGCGCTGCTGGATGCCTCCGGCCTTCCATGGCTGCGCCGCTCGGAGTGGCGAGGAGAATCCCCCCGGCAACTGAAGCCGCTCGCCGCCGGCCAAATCGTTCTTCTCGATACCATTGGCGAACTGGCCTCGGTCTATTCGCTGGCCTCGGCAGCCTTTGTCGGCGGCAGTTTGATTCCGGCCGGCGGGCACAATCCGCTCGAGCCGGCGCAGTTTGGCGTGCCGATTGTGATGGGGCCGCACACCTTCAACTTTCGCGCAATTGCGGACGATCTGCTGGCCCACCGCGCAATGCGCATCGCTGGCCGCGATGATTTGGCCGCTGCTCTGATTGATTTGCTCCAGAACCGGAGCGAGGCGCAAGCCATGGGCGAGCGCGCGAAGCAGGTCTTCGCCAGCCAGGCCGGAGCCACCGCTCGCAGCGTTCAGGCACTCCAGCAGTTGCTGGTGGAGGGTTCCGCTCGATGATGGGATCCAAGCTTTTCCACAGGCCTGCCCGTGCATATTCTTCCAGTCGTTTCGCTCCCGGCGCCGATAAGGAAGACAAGGGACCACCAAGCATGATCGAAACCTCCGCGCGCCGCCTCCTTGCGCCGCTCAATCCGCTCTACCGCCTGGCGCTAGCCTTTCGCGAATTGAGCCTGCTTTGGCCTGCGCAGCGGCTGCGCCATCCGGTCATCAGCATCGGCAATCTCTCCACCGGCGGCTCCGGCAAAACGCCGCTGACCATCGCTCTGGCCTGGGCGCTTGAGCGGCGCGGCATTCGCGTGGACGTACTCAGCCGGGGCTACGGCCGCGAAAGCTATCTGGCCGCCCGCGTCGATGAAGAGGGCTGCGCCGAGGAGTTTGGCGACGAACCGCTGCTGATCGCCCGCGAGGCTGAGGTGCCGGTCTATGTCGCTCCGCAGCGCTATCACGCCGGCCTGATGGCCGAAGCCGAGTTTGAAGCCGTCAAGGCCGCCGAGCTTCATGCCGCCGAAGAACGGAAGCCTGCAGACACTCCGGAAATGCCTGGAAGCGCCATGGTGGAAAAGCCGGGAAGCGCCATGGTTCTGGTAAAGCCGGAGTTGGAGGTTGACCCTCCGCCCATTGAATCCTCCGCCGATCAGGAACCGCCGCCCCCGTTCCCGCTGGTTCATCTGCTCGACGACGGCTTCCAGCATCGCCAGCTCGCGCGCGACGTGGATATCCTTCTGCTCAATAGCAGCGATTGGCAGGACTGGCTACTCCCTGCCGGCAACCTGCGCGAGCCGCTCGAAGCCGCCCGGCGCGCGGACGTAATCGCCATTCCCGCCAACGAGCCGGAGTTGGAGGTTGCCCTGCACCTCTGGGGTTGGGAGAAGCCTGTCTGGCTCTTCCACCGCATCATGGAACTTCCCGCCGTGATTAGCCCCGTCGCGGCCTTCTGCGGCATCGCCCGCCCGGAGCAGTTCTTCGCGGGGCTGGAAGCCGGCGGCATCGAGATCGCCGCGCGCTTCGCCTTCCCCGACCACTTCCCTTACACCCGGCCGGCTCTGGACGAGCTGCTCACCAACGCTCAAGCCGCCGGAGCCAAATCGCTCATCACCACCGAAAAAGACCTCGTCCGGCTAGGAAGCCTGACCGCGCTCATCCCTCCGTCCATGCCGCTCACCACCGCCCGCCTGCGCATCAAAATCGAAAACCAATCCCAGGCCATCGACTGGCTGATCGCGCAGATCACGCCGCCTTCCATCCCGAATCATCTCTAGCGCCCCAGCCAAAATGTAGCGCCGGTCTCCAGACCGGCTGTAGCGTGGACCTCCCGGTCCACGCATATCACTCTCCAGCGCCATGAATTCAAAGTACAAATCCCCAACGGACTGTCATCCTGAGCGGAGGTGAGACGCGCTTTTTGCGTCCAACGGAGTCGAAGGACCTGCGGCTCCACCGTTCCATTTCGTTTATAAACATCAGATTCGCCATAAAAAACGTGCGAAAATATCCTACAGTCATGCAAGACATTCCTGAATTCATGAAGCATCCCGCCAACCGGATCGCCGCCTCCCATCAGGCGACTCCAGGCGTTGAGGGCTTTGTCTTTGACGGTGCGGACGGCCATCAGATGGCCTTCTGGAGCTGCCGCAAAGATGCCTCCTCCGCGCCGCACGCCCACGAGTACGAAGAATATATGCTGGTCGTCGAGGGCTGCTACACGCTGATCATGGAAGACCAGCGGATTCCGGTGCGGGCCGGCGAAGAGTACCTTATCCCGCGCGGCGTCGCACACGGCGGAGAGGTGCAGGCCGGAACCAGAACCATCCACGCCTTCGGCGGCCACCGGGCCGACCGGGTTCAGTGCTCATGATACCCTCCAATTTTCGCTTGCTTGTGGTCCGCCTCGGCGCCATGGGCGACATTCTGCACGCGCTGCCAGCAGTGACGGCGCTGCGCCTGGCCCATCCCGATTGGCGGATCGATTGGGTGGTCGAGCCGCGCTGGCGGGCGCTGCTGGCCGCTGAATCCATTGCGGAACAGGATAGTGCTTTGAAAGGGCACGGCTTCAGCCGCGCCGCGGAAACTCCCTCTTCGGAAGCGGCTTTAGCCGCCGAGGGATGTATTTCACCCTCTCAAACCATCCCTCCGGGGCCCCTCTCTTCCTTTGGGCAATTGGACGCAGCCTCTAATGCCGCGCCCTTGTCTCACAATCCAGCCCAGCCTTTGATCGACCACCTCCACTTCGCCGCCACCAAAGCCTGGCGCAAAGCTCCCTTCAGCCGCCAGACCCGCTCTGAATTCCTCGCCCTGCGCGCAGCCTTGCGAGCCGCCCATTACGACGCGGTCATCGACCTGCAAGGTTCGCTGCGCTCGGCGCTGATTGCCAGTCTCGCCGGATGCCGCCGTTTGATCGGCGAAGAGAATCCGCGCGAGCGCCCGGCGCGCTGGCTCTTCACCGAGCGCGTCCTCACCCGCGGCGCGCACGTCATCGAGCAGGATCTGGAACTTGCCGCAACGATCGCGGGAGACAAACTCCAGCACGTCCTGCCTCGCCTGCCTGTCGATCCCGATGCCGAAGCCTGGGCCAACACCATCCTGCCAGATGGAAGCCCACCCGCCGTCCTCATCAACCCCGGAGCGGGTTGGGGCGCCAAGCGCTGGCCGGCTGAGCGCTACGCCGCCATCGCGCAAGGGCTGATCGAGCTGGGCTGCCGCGTGCTCATCAACGTTGGCCCCGGCGAAGAGCCGCTCGCCGAGGTCATCGTCCACCAGACCCAAGGCGCAGCCACGCCGCTCAATTGCTCGCTCGCCCAACTCATAGCCCTCACTCGCCGTAGCCAGCTCGCCATCGCCGGAGACACGGGTCCGCTGCATCTGGCCTGCGCGCTTCAAGTGCCGGTGGTAGGCATCTACGGCCCCACCGATCCCAGCCGCAACGGCCCCTTCGGCAGCCCGTTCACTGTCCTGCGCAGCCCCCAAAGCCGCCGCGACCACTCGCGCTACCAAGCGCCCGAAGCAGGACTGCTGACCATTCAACCGGAGCAGGTCCTGCGCGCGGCAAGGGCGTTGCTTTATCCTTGAATAGCAAAGTGAACAGGTTGACAAGTTGACAAGTGAACAAGTTGACAAGTTGTTCAACCTGTAAACCTGTGAACCTGTAAACCTGCTAACCTGTGAACCTGCCCATCATGACCGAATCCGTTCCAAGCCAATCCGACTGGATCGCCCGCTGGCAGAGCGTTGCCCGCCGCATTCGCGTGCCTCTGGGCTTTTTGGCCGGCGCGCTCTACCTCTTTGAAGTTCTTCGTCATGCGCCGCGGATCTCTGCCGTGGCCTGGAGCCTGGCGCTGGTTCTGCCCGGGGTTGCTCTGCGCGCTTACGCCTCCGGCACCGTAAAAAAGAATTGCGAGCTGGCGGTGAACGGCCCTTACGCCCACACCCGCAACCCGCTTTACCTCGGCTCCATGCTGATTGCCGCGGGCTTTGCCGTGGCTCTGCTCAGTTGGCCGGTGGCGCTGCTGCTGGCGGTGATCTTTGCCGTGATTTACATACCGGTGATCGCCAGCGAGGAACGTTTTTTGCGCGCCGCTTTTCCCGGCTTTGACGAGTACTGCCGCCAGGTTCCGCGCTTGATTCCGCGTTTGACTCCAGCCCGCCAGGCCAATGCCAAAAGCGCTGCCGGCGCATTTTCATTTACACTCTATCTTCAGCACCGCGAGTACAATGCAGGAATAGGAGCAGCCGTGCTTTACCTCTGCCTTCTGCTTCTGAGGCCGCTCGCCGCCGCCTGGGGCATTCTGCCGCATTGAGCGGCTCACATGAATTCATTTACCTCTGAAGGAGCCACGCCCGCCTTGAAGACGCGAACCATCGCACACGCAATCCTTGGCGTACTCGGCCTGGCTGTATGCTCTGCGGCGTCGCTTGCCCAGCAGGCGCCCACTCTCACTCCGCCCCGGCCCGGCTTCAGCTTTCCGCAAAAGCAGACCCTCACCTATCAGGTCGATTGGCGCGTCTTCCCGGCCGGCACAGCCGTGGTGCGCTTTGAGGCCGATGGACCGCGCGAAAACCTCACCGTCAGCGCCGACTCTTCCGGCGCCATCAACATGGTCTATCACCTCAGCGACCGCTTCCAGTCCAGCTTTGACCGCGACAAAGGCTGCACCGACGACTTCAACAAGCAGACCGTCGAGGGACGCCGCCAGTTGACCTCCACTCTGCACATCGACTACGCGCAGGGCCATGCCGTCTTCAACGAGAAAAATCTGGTCACCACCCAGACCAAGCATGTGGAATCCTCCGTCCCCGGCTGCGTCACCGATCTGCTCTCCGGCGTCTTCTATGCCGCCTCGCAGCCTATCGCCCTGGGCCACAACTTTGTGATTCCGGTCTTTGACGCCATGCACATCGTGCCCGTGACCATGAAGATCGAGGGACACGAAGATATCAAAACACCGCTGGGAACCTTCAAAACCATCCGCGTTCAACCCACTGCCGATAGCGGCGTGGTCAAGAACCGCGGCAACATCTGGATCTGGTACACCGACGACGAGCGCCACCTGCCGGTCCAAATGCGCGCCCGCTCCTTCTGGGGAACCATCACCTTCCGCCTCATCAGCAACGAAAATAAATAGCGCAAAGCGCCCTCCAATGCCGCGGAAGTGCTCGGTCGCGCTAGCCTTGCCGCGGCGCCGCGCGATCATGCAGCATTCAACTTGCACAAAATAAAAGTTTTATATCTATGCTCCGCGGAATATCTTTTGGCAATCCCCAAGTCTCCCTCTTTTTTCGCTATCTATACAGATCGCCCTCCATCGGACAATCTCCTGTTACCGACGAATGAAAAAAAACCGCAACTTGAACGTTTTACAAACCTGAACTCGTGCTACTATTTTTGTGAATGCCGCGAGTAAAGTGGCAATGATTTTGGCCGATGGTTCATTTGTAACGCTTTCCCGCTTTTTTACACCATGATCCAAGGCCGTCTTTTTGCTTGAATTGTTTTCTTTTTGGAGGACGCGCACGTGAAACACACTCTAGCACTGTTGTCGCTTTTGATTCTCGCTGCGGCTTCGGCACTCCCCGGCCAGTCGCCCAGTACGCCTCCCCAGCCCAAGCCCGCCGTCAAGCTCACCCCAGCCCAGGTCGCCCAGCGCCAGGCCGCTGCCAAAAAAGCCAAAAGGGCTGAAGTGCACCTCAAGCCCTTATCGTCCATCGCCTTCGGCGGCGGCACTTCGACCTTGGGAATCAACATGCAGGCATCTACAAACCTCAACCGGTATCTGAACCTGCGCGGCACCGGCAACTACTTCAGTTACACCCCAAGCAACCTCAGTGTCCATGGCTTGGATGTCAACGGCAACGTGAATCTGGCCACAGCCGGAGTTGCGCTGGATTATTTTCCCTTCCCCAATCACGGTTGGCGCCTCAGCCCCGGAGTGCTCTTTTACAACCAGAACAATGTCTCGGCAGTTGGAACCCTCGGAATCGGAAAAAGCATCACCCTGGATAACCAGGAAATCTATACCGACGCAACCAATCCCCTGAACGCCGGCGGCTTCGTGGACTTGAATACCCGCAAGCAAGCCTTCATGTTCACCACCGGCTGGGGCAATGCGATTCCCCGCAAGCACCAGGATCAGGCTCCTTCGCATTTCAGCTTCCCGTTTGAGCTTGGCTTGGCCTTCACCGGCACTCCCGCATTGGACTTGACGCTGGCCGGCGATGCCTGCTTGTATCAAAACGGTCAGAGTACACTCACCTGCGACAACCTTGGAGACACAACTCCCGGTTCTGTCGGAGCCCAGGCGCAACAGGATTTGAATACTCAGCTCGGTCTGTGGAGAACGAAGGTCGATCAACACTGGTATTACAAAGTTACCCCCATCGTCTCCTTCGGCATCTCCTACTCCTTCAATATCCGCCAGCCGCAGTAACTAAGGCTGGCAGTAACTAACGCTGAATGAGTCATCGCGCCGGGTGCCGGGTGCCCCAGGTCCGGATTTTCGGACCTGGGAAACCACGAACCCCAACCGGCTTTATCCCAGCAACTCCCCAACCAACCCCGCCGCCGCCTTCAGCGCCGCATCAATCTGCGCCTGATCCTTGCCGCCCGCCTCGGCGATATCCGGCTTGCCTCCGCCGGCGCCGCCCACCAGCTTGGCCACCGCGCCCACCAGCTTTCCAGCTTGAATCCGCTTGGTCAGCCCCGCCGTCACGCCGGCGATCAGCGCGACCTTGCCCTCCGGTTGAGCCGAGGCCAGCACCACCACGCCCTCGCCGAGCTTCTGCTTCAAGTTGTCCACCAGCGTCCGCAACTGCCCGCGCTCCAAGGCATCCGCCCGCAGCGTCACCAGCCGCACGCCCTTCACCTCGACAGCCCGCCCGAGCGCCTCTTCCAGAGCCCCGGCAGCTGACTTCATCCGCGCCTCTTCCAGCTCGCGCCGCAACTGCTTCATCTCATCCTCTTGCGCGGCCAGTTTCTTGCGGAAGGCCTCCGGCAGATTCTCCACCGAGGGAACCAGTTGCGATGCAATCTGCGCCACCTCAAAGCCGCGCCGGAATTCGGCCAGCGAGCCAAAGCCGGTGATCGCCTCCAGCCGCCGCACGCCAGACGAAACCGACCCCTCGCTCAGAATCTTGATCAATCCAATCTCGCCCGTGGCCGTGGTGTGCGTGCCGCCACACAGCTCCGTCGAGAATCCATCCGACAGTTTGACCACCCGCACCTTGTCGCCGTACTTTTCGCCGAAGAGCGCCATGGCGTGGTACTCGCTCACCGCCACGTCGATCGGCACATCTTCCAGGGTTTCGACCTGTGCGTTGGCCAGCACCTCGCGATTGACAATCGTTTCAATCTCAGCCAACTCCTCGTCGGCCACCTGCGCAAAGTGCGAGAAATCAAAGCGCAGCCTCTCCGGATGCACCGCCGAACCCGCCTGCTTCACGTGCGTCCCCAGCACCTGCCTGAGCGCCGCGTGCAGCAAGTGCGTGCCCGTATGATTCCGCCGAATCGCGTTGCGCCTCTCGCCATCCACCACCGTCCGAACCAGATCGCCCACGGCCAGCGGTTCCTTCAGCAGAGCCTTGTGCGCCCGCACGCCTTGCACCGGCAGCACGCAGCCCTCAATCTCGGCAACGGTCGTATTCCCATCCGCCGAAGTAAACCACCCCGTGTCGCCCGTCTGCCCGCCGGAGTCGCCATAAAAGCTCGTCTGATCCAGCACAACATCGACCGAATCGCCCGCCGCCGCCGCCGGAACGCCAACTCCATCCTTGACAATGGCCAGCACCTCAGCGCCAGCAGCCGTGAGCGACTTATACCCCAAAAACTCCGTCTTCGCCAGCTCCCGATACGCCGGGCTAGCCGTCTTTTGCGAGCCGCCTTTCCACGATGCGCGTGCGCGGGCCTGCTCTTCGGCGCGGGCAGCCTCAAAGCCAGCTTCATCAAACTTCACGCCCGCATCGCGCGCCGCATCGACCATAAAATCCAATGGCAAACCGAAGGTTTCATAAAGATGAAACGCTTTCTCGCCGTTAAAGTTACCTTGTAACTCCTCATTCAAGCGGGTAAGTCCGAACCTCAGCACGCGATCAAACTGCTTCTCTTCCGCCTCCACAACCTTGGCCACGCGGTCAGCCGATGCAATCAACTCCGGATAAGCGCCCTGCATCAAATCCCGCACGGCATAAACCATCTGATAAAGAAACGGCTTCTCCTGCCCCAGCAGCCGTCCATGCCGAATCCCGCGCCGCAGAATCTTGCGCAGCACATACCCGCGCCCTTCGTTCGATGGCAGCACGCCGTCGTTAATCAGAAAAGTAGCCGCGCGAGCATGGTCGGAGATAATCCTGAGGCTTGCGTTGGCGATTAGAGTTTCAATTCCCTCAGGGGCTAAAGCCCGGTCATTGTTAGGCGTCTCATCGGCACGACTAAAGTCGTGCCCTTTCAAAGCAACGTCTTCGGCGGCAGGGGCTAAAGCCCCAGTCTCTGTGTTTGAGCTTTCGGCACGACTAAAGTCGTGCCCTGACACAAAACTTTGCTTTTCATCGGCAGGATTTGAGCCGTGCCTTTTCAAAACTCCGGTTAACTCGGCGGCTCTTTGAATGAGCGGCGTGAAAAGGTCCGTCTCAAAGTTGGAAACTTTCCCTTGCAGTACAGCGGCCAGCCGCTCCAGCCCTGCGCCGGTATCAATCGACGGCTTGGGCAGCGGCGTCAGCTTATACGTCACGCGCAAAGCAGTCTTGCCAACCGCGCCACCTGATCCCTGATCCCTGACCCCTGACCCCTGTTCCGCCGAGCGATCAAACTGCATGAAGACCAGATTCCAAATCTCCACATACCGCGCATCGTCCTGCCCAAAGGGCTTGTCCACTCCCGGCGTCTCGGCGGCCTCGATGCCCATGTCATAAAAAATCTCCGAGCACGGCCCGCACGGCCCCGTCTCGCCCATCTGCCAAAAATTATCCTTCAGCCCGTACTGGAAGATGCGCTCTTTGGGCACGCCCGCCGCAATCCAGAAGCCCTCGGCCTCCGTGTCGCGCGGCACGTTGTTCGCCGGATCGCCCTCAAAGATCGTCACGTACAGCTTGTCCTTGGAGATTCCAAACCACTCCGGGCTGGTCACCAGCTCCCACGCAAAGGCAATCGCATCCTTCTTGAAGTAGTCGCCAAAGGAAAAATTGCCCAGCATCTCAAAGAAAGTATGATGCCGCCGCGTAAAGCCGACATTCTCCAGGTCGTTGTGCTTGCCCCCGGCGCGCACGCACTTCTGCGAGGTCGTCGCCCGCGAGTACTCGCGCTTTTCGGCTCCCAGAAAAACGTCCTTGAACTGATTCATCCCGGCATTCGTAAACAGAAGCGTGGGGTCGTTCGCGGGCACCAGCGAAGAAGAGTGCACCTGCCGGTGCCCCTTCGACTCAAAAAAGCGCAGAAATGCAGAGCGGATTTCGTTTCCAGAGCGGATTTCCATGGCATATTCAGTGTAATTGAAGGAACGCAATGAAGGCTGGCTAAAGCTGAAGGGTGCGGGCTAGAGCTGAAGGGTACGGGCTTTAGGTGAAGGGTACGGGCTTTAGCTGAAGGGTACGGGCTTTAGCTGAAGGGTACGGGCTTTAGCTGAAGGGTACGGGCTTTAGCCCGTACATCCAGCCAAGCTGAAAGCTCCGGCTTTAGCCACCGAGGGAATCAGGATTCGAAGCTCCAATTTTCCTCGGGGGCTAAAGACCACTATTCTTGCTGGTTTCATGTACGGGCTGAAGCCCGTACCCTTCACGCTAAGCCTGTACCCCTCTTTTCATGGCTGCATTTATTTCGACAATCCGCAAACTCTCACCACCATGCGCCCCGCGCCCCGCGCATTCATGGGAGAATGAAAGCAGACCTGTTATGACTACTGAAAACAACGAAGTGACCCTGCCCACTCCCGAAGAGACGCCCGCAACCGCAGCTGAGTTGAAGCCCGCCGCCGCGCCCGTCGAAGAATCCGTGCCCGAGCCAGCCGTTGAGCCTGTCGCCGAAAGTGCTCTGGAACCCGCTGCGGAAGCCGCAGAAACTATCGTCGCTCCAGCGCCTATCGCCGAGCCATCTCTCGCTCCTGCGCCTATCGCCGAGCCAGCCCCCGTGCACGCCGCAGGCGAGCTGGCCCCACCGCAGGTGGAGGAAGAGCCGCAGGAGTCCTTCGCCGATCTGCTCAAAGACTTCGAGCGCAGCCACTCCCATCGCGGCTCGCCCGGTGAGCGCCAGCTCAAAGGCGTCGTCGTCTCCCTCACCGCCGAGCAGGTCTTCCTGGACATCGGCTACAAAACCGAAGGCGTGCTGCCCCGCTCGGCCTTTCCGAACAACGCCGACGCCGTCAAAATCGGCGACAGCTTCCCCGTCTCGGTCACCGGTCGCAACGAGGAGCATTACTACGAGCTCTCGCTCTTCAAAGTCCGACAGGTGCGCGACTGGTCGGCTCTGGAGGCCGCCTTCGCTGAGAAGACCGCCGTCGTTGGCACAGTCACTGAAGTGATCAAAGGCGGCCTCTCGGTTGACATCGGCGTCCGCGCCTTCATGCCCGGCTCGCGCAGCGGCGCCAAAGACGCAGCCGAGATGGAAAAGCTCGTCGGCACGGAGATCAACTGCCGCATTACGAAGCTCGACGTGACCGACGAAAACGTAGTCGTAGATCGCCGCATCGTCCTCGAAGAGCAGGCCCGCGGCGTCACCGCTGCCCGCCGCGAAGCGCTCAAAGAGGGCGACACCGTCACCGGCACGGTCCGCACCCTCATGCCCTACGGCGCATTCATCGATCTCGGCGGCATCGACGGCCTGCTGCACGTCAGCGACATCAGCCACACCCGTGTCACCAAGCCGGAAGACGTACTCACCATCGGCCAGGAGCTCGAACTCCGCATCCTCAAAATCGATCCTGAAACCAAAAAGCTCTCCCTCGGTCTCAAGCAGCTTCAACCGGAGCCCTGGCAGACCGCGCCCGACCGCATTAAAGTCGGCGAGCGCATCACCGGCACAGTCACCCGCATCGCCGACTTCGGCGCGTTCATCGAGATCGAGCCCGGCGTCGAAGGCCTGCTTCACATCTCCGAAATGTCCTACGGCCGCAAGCTCCGCCACCCCAGCGACCTCGTCCGCCAGGGCGACCGTGTCGAGACCGTTATCCTCGCCGTCGAACCCGAGAAGCGCCGCATCTCGCTCGGCCTCAAGCAAACCCTCGCCGACCCCTGGTCCGAGGTCCAGCGCAACTTCCCCGTCGGTTCGCAAATCGAAGGCCCCGTCACCAAGCTGATGAACTTCGGCGCCTTTGTGCAACTGGCCGACGGCATCGAGGGCCTGGTCCACGTCAGCGAAATCAGCGCCGAAAAGCGCATCAACCACCCCCAGGACGTGCTCCGCGCCGGCCAGATCGTCAAGGCGCAGGTGCTGGCCATCGACACGGAAAAGCGCCAGATCAAGCTCAGCATGAAGCAGCTCATCCCCACCGAGATCGACGAGTACATCGCCGAGCACAAGGTGGGCGACATGGTCAGCGGCCGAGTCATCGAGCAGTCGCCCTCGCTGATCCACGTCGAGCTAGGCGACGGCATCCGCGGTACTTGCCGTACGGGCGGAGCGCCTTCGGCAAAGGCGGAGGCGCCTGCCTCAGTCGCGCCTGGAGCCAAACTTGACCTCTCTTCGCTCTCTTCGCAACTCAAGAGCCGCTGGAAGGGCAACACCCCCGCCGTCCATGTCAAGCACGAGCGCCTAAGCGAAGGCCAGATCAGAAGCTTCAAAATCACCAAGCTCAATGCGGACGCCAAGCAGATCGAAGTAGAGCTGGCGTAGCAATTTTTAGTAGTCTTCCTGATTCAAACGGGGTGCCCCAGGTCCCGATTTTGGGACCTGGGATCCATTTGAACTCGTAATTCAGTTGGTCTCGCCGCTGGCGCCCCACCCCTTCGCCCGCTCCACGGCCCGCTGCCACAGCCCGCGCCGTTCGGCTCGCTCGCTGGCGCTCATCCGCGCTTCAAAGCGCATGTCGCCGCCGCGCTTCGAGCGCAGCGCATCCGGATTCGACCAGAAGCCCACGGCCAGCCCAGCCAGATAAGCCGCGCCCAGCGCCGTCGTCTCCGTCACTTGCGGACGCACCACCGGCACGCCCAGCACATCCGCCTGGAACTGCATCAGCAGATTATTCACCGCCGCGCCGCCATCCACGCGCAAGGCCGCCAGCGGCGTCGTCTCACTCTGGACCGCCTCCAGCACATCGGCCACCTGAAAGGCGATGCTCTCAAGAGCCGCCCGCGCAATCTGACCCGGCGAGGTGTCGCGCCGGAGGCCGATCAACATTCCGCTGGCGTGCGGGTCCCAGTGCGGCGCGCCCAGCCCCACAAAGGCCGGCACAAAGACCACCCCGCCCGCATCCGGCACGCTCTCCGCCAGCGCCTCCACTTCGGACGACGCGCCAATCAGCCGCAGATTATCGCGCAGCCATTGCACCACCGCGCCGCCGATAAAGATGCTCCCCTCCAGCGCATACTCCAGCCTGTGCTCGGCGCTGGCGGCAAGCGTGGTAATCAGCCGGTGCCTGGAGCGGATAAATCCCGTGCCGTTGCCGCCGGCGCCCGTCCCGATATTTTGCAGCAGGAAGCAGCCGGTACCGTAAGTGTTCTTGGCCTCGCCCGCCCGCCAGCACAACTGCCCAAAAAGCGCCGCCTGCTGATCCCCGGCGATGCCCGCAATCTCCACGCCGCCCAGGCCCAGCGTTGTCGTCACCTGGCCCACGCGCTGGCTTGACCACACCACCTCCGGCAGCAGGCTCGCCGGAATCTTGAACAACCGCAGCAGCTCCTCGTCCCACGCGCCGGTCACAATATTGAAGAGTAGCGTCCGCGAGGCATTGGTCACATCCGTCACGTGCCGCGCGCCGCTGGTCAAGTGCCAGATCAGCCAACTATCCACCGTGCCAAAGGCCAGCTCGCCCCGCTCGGCCCGCGTCCGCGCACCAGGAACATTGTCCAGAATCCAGGCCACCTTGGTCGCCGAAAAGTACGGGTCCAGCACCAGCCCGGTCTTGGCAGCAACCTCTTCCTCCGCCCCACTCTCAACCAAAACTCCACACAGCGAAGCCGTCCGCCGGTCCTGCCAAACAATCGCCGGATAGATCGCCTTGCCGGTCTTCCGATCCCAAACAATCACCGTCTCGCGCTGATTGGTGATACCAATGGCTGCAATGTCTTTGGGTAGCGCCCCGGCCCGTCCCAGAGCCTCCACCGCGCAAGCAAGCTGGCTGGTCAGGATCTCCGTCGGGTCATGCTCCACCCACCCCGCCTGCGGATAGAACTGCGCAAACTCATGCTGCGCCACGGCGGCAATCCCGCCCGCCTCATCAAAGAGAATCGCGCGCGAGCTGGTCGTCCCCTGATCCAGTGCAAGAATGTAGGCCATCGGTGTCGTCTCCGTCTCAGGAAACCAGTCAATCACGCCGGGGCGGGTAACGGCAAGACAACCCACTGTGGGTGCCCCCGATCTCTCGCTTGTTCGGGACCGGGGAGGAGGAACTGAAATCCCCGGACTCAATATCGGGATCGGAGCTAGCCGTTCAACCAACCCGATGATTCTAAAGGAATCCAAGACCTCTGATAATGGCCGGAACGATTATATTTTCAATGGGTTGTAAGATGAACATATCAACCAGGAAAAACAAGGGCATTAGCAGTAAATATATTCCAGCTATCCGCTTGGCAGGCACTTTGTGTATATAGGACAACCAACGCAGCAAATAATACGATGTCATGACTGCGAACAGGAAACCAACCACAAGACCCGCTATGATTTCTGTCTTTAGGATATTCGAATATGCGTCGAAGTTAAATTGATCATCATTTTTCAGCCAGTTAGGACCGACGATAAATTGCACCGGCATCAAGCATATTACGCCTATCGGTATTACTATTCCTCCCATGTATAAAATACTTGCAAAAGTCTGCCTGAATGTTCCTTTCCCTTTAGAAGCCTTACAGCACAGATGCGTATAAACTCCGTTTTTACTATTACCGACCAGAAAGATCAACAAGAATTGCCATTTGGTTATGACAACATGAGTAACCATCATTTCCGGAATGGTAAGCAAAAATGAAATAGAAATACTATAAATGAAGAACAGAAAAGCGTCGTTCAACATGATCTTCGGATCAACTGGACGCTCCTGAATAAATTTTCTTGGCCCGCGAAAAAAGATAAGTATCATCCTATTGAAGACTGGAAAACTATGAACGATGGAACGGAGAGTAATTCCTCCAGCCAACGAGCCGCTGAGTGATTCTTCCCGTTGAACGATGTTATCCAATTGTTTCCTCAATCAAGACAATTGTAGAATTATAACACGGGTGCTCCGCAATTCCGCAGTTTCATTGCGGATGGGTGGTTTCCATAAATCCCGCACCGTATCCACCGGCGCCATCCGCCTATCTGCTTTCGAGCTTCGGAGGAACTGCGCCACGAATCAGTAGCCACAGCATGAAGACCATCTCTACCAGTTGTACAGGATTCATCCATCGGGCGACAACATCTGCGAGAGTCGGCACGACGAGGGAAGCAAAGCTGTTTGCCAGGTAGGCAAAACAGCCGGCTATCAACAGAATTCCCAGCAGCTTCGGAATGAAGCCAGATCGGTACACCAGCAAGCCAAGCGGAAAGAGCCACAACCCCCAGAAAATCCCTGCGAGATCGTATCCGGCGCCGCGGAGGTCTAAGAAGAAGCGCATCCAAGCGATGCGCTGTGACTCGTCCACGACGGAAAGAAGATTCGAACCGCGCGCCAGAAGCAACGCTGCGAACGAGTTTAACTCGTTGACGAACGCAATCGGGACCGGAACCGTAATCAGGATCACCATGGATGCGGCATACCGCCTGTCCACGCCCTTGAGAAGTTGGTACAGGGCAAGCGCCACGATAATAAAGCTGGCCTGGCCAATGAGACTTGCGAAGATACCCCCGCGAAATAGAAGTTCATGCGCCGCTATGTTGTGTGCCGTCGCGACGGGATTGCCACGAACAAAAAGTTTGCTTGGTACATAGAGCAGGGCGAAAAAGCCGGGGATCGATCCCATTAGATAAAGAAGACCGGCAGTCCGCCCAGGATTTCGTGTGAATATCATTTCTGCTCCTCGTCTGCTTGACCATGATACGACGCACGGCGGTATGCGGTTCCAGGTGGCGGGTGGCCCCGGTCTCTAACCATTCTGAGGGTGCCCCCGGTCCCTCGCAGTTGGGGACCGGGGAGGTAAGCAGAAACGGGAATTTTCAGCCCAATGCACACCCATCGAAGAGATGAACCGGCGACTAGAGGTTTAAGATAGACCCATCATGCTCGACGCAGCAAGCCAATCCGAAGCTGTTCAATTACGCGGGTCGGTGCTGGTGCTGCTGCAGTTTGATGTCTGCGAGGCCATTCGGCTCGATCAACTGCAAGAGCTGGTCAGCGCCCGCAAAATCGCCAAGCCCAGCCTGAAGCATCCCGCGCCGGGCTACGTGCGCTACCAAAGGCCGCCTGTGGTGGTGCCCGCCGAGCCGCTGGTGCTGGAGAGCGGCGAGAGCCTGCAGAGCGAGATCAAGTACTACGACTACGGCGTGCTCAGCGTGGTCTTCGAGCTTCCTTTTGCCGGCGACTGGGAGAGGCTGGCCGGCCTGGCCAGCCGCTGGGTGTGGGACGTAGACTTTGCCGCCAAGGCCGCGGCCATCGTCCGCGCCAGCCTCAAGCGCGCCGCCCCGGCGCTCATCAAGCCATACGACGAGTGGCTCAGCGAAGACTACTTTATCTTTCATGTACGCGAGATTGCCGGCTCGCCGACGGTGACCGAGCTGATTCAAAAACATGGCGCGCGCATCGCCCAGGTGGTGCGCGGAGATACCGGCCAACTGGCCGAGAGCGAGTGCAACGAAGTGTTGCAATCGCGCATATCCTATTACGCCAACGATCTCGCGGTGATCGGCTGGAACGCGGCCTTCCTCTATGACAGCACCGCGGGCGCGGAGATGGCCGTGGAGTTACTGGAGTACGCTAACTCGCAGTTGCTGGAATTCCGTTACTACGACGATCTGCTGACCGAAGAACTGGAGCGCGTTTACCTGCTGTTGGATAAAGGCACGGGCATGCTGGCGCGGTGGCGTCTGGCTAACTCAGCCACGCAGTTGCATACTGTGCTGCTGGATGTGGCGGAGCTGACCGAGCACGCCGACAACGCCATCAAATTCCTGAGCGATATGTTCGCCGCGCGCCTCTACAAGCTCGCCGCACTGAAGGTCGGCGTGCCCGACTACAAAGATCTCGTCACGCGCAAGGTTCGCACCGCCGAAGAACTTTATCGCTTCATGGTGGATCAGTTCAATCAGAGCCGCGCATTTTTTATGGAGCTGACGGTCGTCATTATCCTGGTGATCGAGATCATTTATATGTTTTATGGCAAGATGTTTTAGCGGCTTGCAGTCGGCGAAACACCGCGCGCAATTGAGCACCTTGCGCATCGCATGCAACGCCGGCGGAATCTCATCCCCGCGCGAGACAGGCCCATGGCCGCCGACAATAAATGCAGGCTTGAGCGCCTCTATCCGCTCCAGCGAATCAAGCCATTGCCTCCAATCGTCCACACCTCCCGCGTCCAGATTCGGAAGATACTCGCGCACCACGCAATCACCGGTGTAAACGACTCCATCGCGCGGAATCCATACAGATAGATTGGTCCGTGTGTGTCCGGGCGTGAAAAGAATTTCCGCCTTCAATCCACCCAGATCAAAGGTCGTCTCGTTATGAACCCCGCAATTTGGATTGGTCAGATTCGTTTGATAGAAAAACGCATTCGCCTCATGCCGCGCACGGCGCGCAGTTGATGGAATCGCATCATTGAACTCGGCAATCTCTGCTTGAAATTCTTCCGTCGTGCGCATACATGCCGCATGGCCCCACACATCAATCCCTTGCGCGCGCAGGTATCCATTGCCGCCGATATGATCAAAGTGCTTCTCGGTGTTGATTGCTCGCAGCGAGTTTCCCGGACGCGCCGCGCTTGCGTAACCATGAACGGTCTGCGCGGCCAGTGTGTTACCGCCCGTGTCCACGATCAAGGTCATCGCATCGCCGATAATAAATCCCGCATTCACGCACCAGGGAGATGAATACCCCAGGCCGGTAACTGCATAGCAATGATCTGTTAGCCGCATATCGATAGATTATCGCGTTTCTCAAGAATGCGCGTCGAAAAAAATCACATCATCATGTTGCAGCAGCATGAATATCGACGCGCGTATTCACTGAATGGATGCGTGCGTCGCGCCGAAGGGTAGCAATGAATGCAAATTCCCTGTATCATAATAATGATGCCCCGCGGAAATGGCGGCGAATCCAACGAAACCCCCAACGAAGGAGACTGAAATGGCAGATACAACCAAGAAAACCAAGGCCCCCGCAAAGCCGCGCAAAACAGCGGCAAAGAAAGAGAAGGTTGCTCAGCCTGTTCGCGTGGCCCTTCCATCACGCGCTGAGATTGAGCAACTGGCACGTCAATACTGGGCGCAGCGAGGCTACACCGATGGATATGCCGAGCAAGACTGGCTGCGCGCTGAGCAGGAACTGCTGCAAATGGCCTCCTGATATCAGAGCATTATTTTTGAGTTATTACTAACTCGCCATGCCGAAAGCGCGGGATAAGTATGTAACTCGGAATAGGGCAGAGCTCGCATTCATGCGGGATGTGAGTTCTGCCGCTCAAAATCAAAATGAACGCTGAACCAAACTGCCGCCCGCGGCTTCCATCAAGATGCAGAATGCCTGTGCCTCAGTGGAAGGACCGGGTCGGTCAAAGTTGGGCGCGCCGCAAGCGCCCTGCACATAGCCGTCAACATCCATCTTGGCGCGTGCCGCCGCGCGCATACTGTCAGCGCGCGCCCGATAACTCGCGGGCAGCCACTGGCTTGAGATGCCTTCGTAGATCGCGAAGGCCAGCATCTGCGCCAGATTCGTTTCCACAAAGCTTTCCGGCTGATCCACTACATTATGAAAGAGTCCGTCCGCGCGCTGATAAGTCATACATCCATCAATGATCTCGCGCGCAAAGGATGCAATATGCGCCCGATCTTTGGCGCGTTCGCTCGGCAGGCTGCGCCAGACGCGTGCCAAACCCGCCGCTGCCCAGCCGTTGCCACCACCCCAGAAGTTACCGTCTGATACTGACCGCTTGCCGTCATCCCAAATATGCGCCAGCAGTTTCTTCTTCGGATTCCACAGCCTCTCGCGGTAGCCCTCAATCTGTTGAAGCGCTTCGTCGTAATAGCCCATCGCCGCCAGAAACGGCGGAGCGCAGTTCAAGCCGTCAGACCACATCTCCGGCGCATGGAATGTGTGATACAAAATGCCAACCGCATTGCGCGGCGCGCCTTTCAAAATCCAGTTGAGCAGCCCGTCCACTGCCTCGCGAATCCGCGCATCATTGCTCCACTCGGCAGCCTTCGCGTAAGCCACGCCGCCCATCGCGGGATCAGTCGGGCTGCCGGAGATCACCACGCCCAGCCGACCGTCCGGCGCGCGCTGCACCATGGCAGCCTTGGTCAGCAGAATCACGCTTTGCCGGTCGCCGATCTCCAGCATCGCCTGTGCCAGAATGCCCTGCTCCCAATCGCGCCGCTGCATGGCCATCGCCGCCGCTTTGGCCTTTTCAATGCGTTGCGCGCTCTCGGAGTTAGGCGTGTTTACCGGCCCTCTGACCGCCTGCCCCATCGCTCCGGGAAGCACAGCGAGCGGCGCACTGATCGCAGCAGCGGATTGCAAAAATGATCGGCGATTCATAACTACCCTCGAAGATATTTCAGTTTCATGTTATTGCATCGCAGCAGTGACGGATTCTTGGCCTTCAATAAATGATTAGAGGTCGCGCCCCCATGCTTCCACTTCAATCAAACTGCACCATTTTGTGGAGTCCGCAGGAACTAGCTTCGCAATGCGAAACCATGTAACTCTTCGCTGTGGAAATTTGAACTCCTGCAAACTGGCCGAATCAGTTATCTGAATCGAAAGCCGGCTTCCATCGGAAAACTCAATCTCCGCGCTCTTCCAATAACTGTCATGAGGGAAATCGGCGCGGTTCATCAGGCCAATCTTGTCCAGCTCAACGGGGCGGCCAAACTCCAGCTTCCACCATACGTCGAGCCGCTGCTCAGGCCCCCACGATTGATAAGGCCAAACGCCGTGATGACCGTTCTGCTTTGCGCCGTCGATTGCATTGCGCGCGGCAAAGTCAAAGAGGTTCCGCGCATAACTATTAGTGCTGCTATGTGGAAATGCCCGCGCGGGCATCTCTTCCGGCAGCCAAGCATCGCATGGATTCAAAGCCAGATTCCGGTAGCTGTTCCGCTCGCGATGGGTGAAGGCGCGCGCCTCGATGCGATGTGTCCTTCCGGCAAAGCTCTCCGGCGGATAAGCGCTCCCCGTCTGCTGTTCCGCGCGGCCATAGGGAACCATAAAATCAAACTGACCATGCGAGAAATCCGGAAGATACAGCAGGCACTCGGAAAAATTCTGATCCAGCCGCACAGCGATGCGCCGCGAACCACGCAGCACAATATGATCGCCCGGCTGATATTCATGATCGAAGTCAAGTGTGATGGAGGATGAATCACCCGCACCGCTATTGGCGATTGTAACTCCATTCTTGTCCAGAACAGAAATCTGAAATGCCATTTTCCCCGTTGCATGCATCTGTCCTGCTGTCAATGGAGACAAGCTGATGGATACAAGAGCACTAACTAATGCTCTTAAGAGCAGATCCTTTCTAGTAACCATCAGTCCTCCGTGATGCCAAATTTAACTAATCGCTTGGTGCCCCAGGTCCGGATTTTCGGACCTTGGATGCTATGAATCTTATGCGAGCGATTAGCGAGCGTCTGCCCCACCGCAGGTGGCCGGGTGCCCCAGGTCTCGACTTTGAGACCTGGGAAACTCATGAACTAACTGTGAGCGACCAGCGAGCGTCTGCCCCATCATAGATGGCGCTGGTGGTTAGTTGTTCGCCTTCTGCGCCACCAGCATCGACTCCAGAATCTGATCCGACACATCCTTGACCGCGGCCGGCGAGTGCGCCAGAAAGAGCGTGTTCGTCTTGTCGCTTTCGCCAATCGACTTCAGCGTGTCAAAGTACTGCGTCACCAGCACCAATTGCATCACCTCGCGCGACGACGCGCCTTCGACGGCCTTCTGGAATTGCTCGACGGAATTCTGCAAGCCTTCGATGATTGCCTTGCGCTGATTGGCGATGCCCTGCCCTTGTAGCGCCTTGCTCTCGGCCTCTGCCTCGGCCTTCTTGACCACCAGAATCTTCTCCGCCTCGCCGCGCGCATTGGCGGCCACCTGCTCGCGCTGCGCGGCGTTGATGTCGTTCATCGCCGATTTCACCTTCTGGTCGGGCACAATGTCGGTCACCAGCACATTCACAATCTCAAAGCCGAAGGTGGCCATGTCCGCGTCCAGCTCCTGCTTGACCGCCGCGGCAATCGACGACTGCGAGGCGAAGACCTCATCCAGCGTCATGCCCGGAACATGGCCCAGAATCACCTGTTCCACATAACTCTTGATCTGCGCCGTAGGATCGG
>Ga0181529_10001323_pt1 | contig 32408 bp, 26 predicted proteins | sample PEATcosm2014_Bin_36_FD_119763 | JGI IMG/M metagenome (GOLD analysis project Ga0181529, IMG submission 119763) | Peatland microbial communities from MTU Mesocosm Facility, Houghton, MI, USA - PEATcosm2014_Bin10_30_metaG | ecosystem: Environmental > Terrestrial > Soil > Wetlands > Peat | place... | reverse complement strand
GGGCGATGACCCCCACCTTGCCGTGGCCGCGGGTGAGAACCGTCAGGACGCGGTCGGCCTCGCCGTAGTTGACCCGGCGGAGGACGATCCCCTCGTCCGTGAAGCTGCCGGGCATCTCAGGCCCCGGTGGCGCCCGCGAGGCGGCACGGAGGTCTCGCCGGGACGGCTCGGATCCGGGTGGACACGGCGGCGCCGTCAGGCCGGGTGATCGTCACCCGCCCCGGAGCTCTCGACGGCGGGGGCGCGCTTGACACCGTCGCGCTCGGTGGCAAAGGGTTCGGGGTTCACGATCCGCACCGTCTGGATGCTCTGCCGGCGCACCTGGTCGACGGTCAGGGTGGCCGAGCCGAGAGGCAGCTCCGCGCCCGCCTTGGGGATCTCCCCGAGGCGCTCATAGACCAGCCCGCCGATGGAGTCGGCCTCGGTTTCTCCGACGTCGAGGTGGAGCAGATCGGCCACGTCGTCGACCGGGAACCGCGCGCTCATCACCACCTCGTGATCGTTCACGAACTGGACATCCTCGGTCTCGGCGACGTCGTACTCATCCCGGATTGGCCCGACGATCTCCTCGATGAGGTCCTCGAAGGTCACGATCCCGGCGGTGCCACCGTGCTCGTCGACGACGACCGCGATGTGCACCTTGCGCTCCTGCATCTCCCGGAGCAATTCGCCGACGTGCTTGCTCTCGGGCGTGAAGTAGGGCTCGCGGGCGAGCGCCGCGAGCGGTCGGGGGTCGCCGCTGCGAACGCCGTGGCGGAGCAGGTCCTTGGCGTAGATCACCCCCACCACGTTGTCCATCGTCGTCTCGTAGAGGGGTATCCGGGAGTGGCCGTGGTCGACGATCAGGGAGATGAGGTCACTGAGAGTGCGCGAGGCCTCGATGCCGACGACGTCGACCCGGGGCACCATCACCTCGTGGACCGCCTTGTCGGTCATCTCCAGGATGCCGTCGATCATCTGACGCTCGTCCTGCTCCACCACGCCCTCGCGCTCGCCCATGGCCAGGATCAGCTTGAGCTCGTCCTCGGTGACGAAGGGGCCCGGAGCGGCGTGGCCTCGGGTGAAGAGGCGGAGGAGAAGGCGGGACACCAGGGTCAGGGCCCCGACGAAGGGGCGCAGCAGCCGGGTCAGGAACTGCACCGGTGCCGCCAGGCGCAGCGCCAGCCGCTCGTTGAAGCGGAGCGCCAGCGACTTGGGGGCGATCTCGCAGAAGACGAGGACGAAGACGGCCAGGGCGACGGTGGTCAGCGCCTCGGCCAGGCCGTGGGTGTGGCCGGCGACGATCAGGGCGGTCGCGGTCGAGGCCACGATCACGGCGACGGTGTTGATCGAGAGGATGGTGGAGAGGTAGCCGTTGGGGTTGTTGTGGAGGTGGACCACCCGGCCGGCCCGGTGGTCGCCGTCCTCGGCGAGGGTGCGCATCCGGAGCCGGGAGACGGAGGTGAGTGCGGTCTCGGCGCCGGCGGCGAAGGCGGCGAGCACCAGGCTGACGGCGAGAAGAAGGGCGAGCCAGGTCATGACCCGCTCGGTGGGGGATCAGCCGGGACCGCGCCGCCGGGTGAGGCTTCCCGGTCCCGCGGGCGGTCCGTGGCGATGCGCGTTCCGGTCCACTCTGAGCTACTCATCGGAACAGCTCGCTGACGCTCCTCCCCTCATGGACGCGCACGATCGCCTCGGCGATCAGGGGGGCCACCGAGAGCACCCGCAGCTTGGGATGGTTGTCCCGGGCGCGGGCCTCCTCGTTGAGGGGGATGGTGTCGGTGATGCAGATCTCGTCGATGGGCGCCTCGTGCAGGCGTCCCAGGGCGCCCGGCGTGAGCAGCCCGTGGGTGACGATCACGTCGACCCCGATCGCGCCCTTGCTCATCAGCGCCTCGCTGGCGCTCACCAGGGTGCCGCCGGTGGAGATCAGGTCGTCGACGATGACCGCGTGCATGCCGGCCACGTCACCGACCACGTGGACCACCTCCACCGCGTCGTCGCGGGGACGGCGCTTGTCGATGATCGCGATCGGAGCGTCGAGGATGCGGCCGAGGGTACGGGCGCGCAGCGCGCCCCCCGTGTCCGGCGAGACCACCACCACGCTGTTGCCGTGGCGCTCGCGGACCCTGCGGGCCAGGATCTTGGTGGCGGTGAGCGCGTCCACGGGGATGTCGAAGAATCCCTGGATGGCCTCGGCGTGCAGATCCACCGCGATCACCCGGCTGGCTCCGGCCAGCTCGATGATGTTGGCCATCAGCTTGGCGGAGATCGGATCGCGGGGGGCCGACTTCTTCTCCTTGCGCTGGTAGCCGTAGTAGGGGATGACCGCCGTGATCCGGGCGGCCGACGCGCGTCGCAGCGCATCGAGGGTGACGAACAGCTGGATCAGGTTGTCGCTCACCGGCGGGCAGGTGGGCTGGATCAGGAAGACGTCGTGACCCCGGACCGACTCGTGGATCTTGACGTCGAACTCCCCGTCGGCGAAGCGGGTGATGTCCATCGGGGCGAGCGGCAGGTCGATCTCGTGCGCGATCCGCTCGCTCAACTCCCGGTTGCCGGTGCCGGAGAGGAGCATCAGCTCCCCGTAGGGGTTGGAGTCACTCATGGGTGAGGGCTCCGCTCCCGCCAACCCTCGATGTTGCGCTGACGCTCCCGGCCGACGGCCAGGGCACCGTCCGGAACGTCCCGGGTGACGGTGCTGCCGGCGGCGACGTAGGCGCCACGGCCGATTCGAACCGGGGCCACCAGGCTGCTGTTGGTGCCGACGAAGGCGCCGTCCTCGATCGCGGTCCGGTGCTTGTCGTGACCGTCGTAGTTGCAGGTGACGGTCCCGGCCCCGATGTTGACGCCGGTGCCGACGTCGCTGTCCAGGACACACGAGAAGTGATTGACGCGACTCCGCGCACCGATCCGGCTGTTCTTGACCTCGGCATGCGTGCCCAAAGATACCCCCGATCCCAGCGTGCTGCCCGGTCTGACCCGGTTGAAGTGGCCGATCTCCACGCCGTCAGCGATCTCCGCGTCGTCGATCACCGAGGCGCCGATCCGGACCCGATCGCCGATCCGCGCGTCGCGGATCTGGGCCATCGGACCGATCTCGCAGTCACGGCCGATCACGGTCGCCCCGCGGAGCACCGTCAGGGGCCGCAGGACGGTGTCGGCACCGACCCTGACCGCCGCGTCCACATAGGTGGTGGCTGGGTCGTCGATGGTCACCCCGTCCAGCATCAGCGCGTCCAGGAGACGGCGCCGCAGCACCGCCTCGGCGGCGGCCAGCTGGCGGCGATCGTTGACCCCCAGCGCCTCCTCGGGGTCGGCCACGGGCACCGCCTCCACCGCGGGGGCGAGCAGCGCGACCACGTCCGTGAGGTAGTACTCGCCCTGGGCGTTGTCGGTGGAGAGGCGCTCCAGGACCGGACAGAGTTGGCGACCCGAGAAGACATAGACGCCCGCATTGCACTCGTCGGGCACCGGGACACCGTTGCCGGGGAGGTCACGCTCCTCGACGATGCGCAGGACCCGGCCGTCGCTGCCGCGGACCACCCGGCCGAGCCCGTCGGCATCGCCGTGGACGACGCTCAGGAGCACGCAGGCGGCCCCGCTCGCGCTCTGAGCACGCAGCAGGCCGGCGATCGTCTCGGCGCGGATCAGGGGGAGATCCCCGTAAAGGACCGCCACCGGGCCCTCGGTGCGCAGCTCCGCGGGGAGGCTGCGCAGGGCATCCCCGGTCCCGCGCGGCTCGGGCTGGACGACGACCCGGGCGACCCCCTCGACCACCTCGCGCGCGGCCGCCTGGTCGGGGCCGAGCACCACCACCGGAGGTGCCCCGGTGGCGATCGTCGCCGCCTCGACGACATGGAGGAGCATCGGCCTGCCGGCGAGGGGATGGAGGACCTTGGGCCGGGCGCTCTTCATCCTGGTGCCCTGCCCGGCGGCGAGGATCACCGCGCGCGGTGCATCTGCCATCTGCGCCCGAGTATACGGGGTGCTCCCCGGGGCTTCGGGGCCGACCGCCCTCCGGCGCCGGGATGAACAGCCATACCGGTGGCCCGCGCGGGACCGCGGGCCGTCCGCGGGCACCTCCCGATCCGGTCCCGGCGGTGCGGGACGCCACGGTTTGGCCCCATCCGTCCGTCCGCTCGCCCGGCGGGGAGACCCCGGCCCCTGTATGATCCGGCCCGTGGCCGATCAGAGCGCCTCCGAGCGAGGCCCCGATCCCCGGCCCCGGGCGAGCCGGCTGGCGCGCCTCGACCGGCTCACCGCCATCCGCCGGAGCTGTGGCTGCCGCCGTCCCGCGGCGGGCCGGCCCGGCTGCATGCGGCTGCGCATCCCGCGCGTCCACATCCAAGTCTGAGCCCCGGGAGAGCCCCCGGAGCCGCCCGAACGCCGCCTCCCGGGGAAGGAAGGCAGCGCCGAGGGCGCTCCGCCGGCGGCAGACGCCCCGCAGCGGGTGAGGGCTGGCTACGATCGCTGGTGCCACTGGGGAGTAGCCAAGTGGTAAGGCAGCGGACTTTGGATCCGCCATTCGAAGGTTCGAGTCCTTCCTCCCCAGCCCACACCCCAGCCCACACCCCAGCCCACACCCCAGCTCACACCCCAGCCCAGGCCCCGGCCGGTGGGACCCGGCCGTCGCCCAGTGTCCGATCGCGGCGAAAGGCGCCTCTCAGGGGTGGCGGACGGGCCGGATATCCCCCGTTGGGGTGATCTTTTGCGGGGGTCGATGAGCGAGGCATCGCCCGTTAGGGTGATTTTTAGTTCGGGCCGTTGACAAACCCCAAAAACTTCTCCCACAATCCGGTCGCCCCATCACCAGACGTTGAGAGGGTGATGAGGCTGGCGCGGCGTCTGTCCCCGTGGGACTGCCGTCGCGAACGAAATCGTCCGCTGCGTGGAGGGCAAGACTCAGATGCGTATGGATCAGACAACCGGGGGACAGGGGTCCCACAAGTTGCGGAAGATGACGGGGTTCAGCCTGGTGGCTGTGGGCGCCATGGTCGCAGCGGCCTGCGGCAGCACCTCCAGCACCACCTCCTCCTCTTCCTCGGCCGCCACCACGGCGACGTTCCCGTCGGCCGTCACTCTCACCTCGCTCACCCCCGACCTCTCGTCGACGATGAGCCTGCTCAAGCCGCTGGCCACCGCCGCGGCCAAGGGCGCCGACAGCCTGCTGATCGGGGTGATCCTGCCGGACACCACCTCGTCGGTTCGCTGGCAGGACTACGACCTGCCGTACCTCACCGACAGCTTCGCTGACGCGGGCTTCACCTCTCCTGAGTTCAACATCCAGAACGCCCAGGGCAGTGACCCGACCCAGATCGACGACGCGACGGCAGACATCAACCTGGGCGCCAAGGTCCTCTTGGTCTGTCCCCTCGACGGGCCGACCGGTGTGGCCATCGCGGCGCTCGCGGCAGCTCACGACGTCACCCTGATCGACTACGACCGGGCGATCTTCCCGGCGACGGGCAAGACCTACTACGTGAGCTTCAACAACGAGACGGTCGGCGAGGACATCGGCACCGGGTTCCTCAGCTGCCTGACCTCGGAGAACGTCACCAACCCGAAGGTCTTCGTGCTGAACGGCGGCGAGGACACCGACCCGAACGCGATCTCCTTCGCTGACGGCTACAACAAGGTCGTCTGGGGCCAGGAGGCCAAGACGGTCTCCGGGGGCGCAACCAGCACCTCGGGCAACGCCACGCTGGTCGGCGAGAACTTCGCCCCCGGCTGGAGCAACACCCAGGGCGGCACGATCTTCCAGCAGGAGTACACCGCCAACTCGCAGATCAACGCCTCCATCGAGGCCAACGACGGCCTCGCCAGCGCGGTGATCACGGACCTCCAGACCGATGGCGTGAAGGCCGGCACCTTCCCGACCACGGGCCAGGACGCGACCGTCCAGGGCATGGCGTACATCCTCGAGGGTTGGCAGTGCGGTTCGGTCTACAAGCCGATCTACCTTGAGGCCCAGGACGCGGTCATCATGGCCACCGCCCTTCTGGCAAAGGTCACGATCCCGACCAGCATCCTGAACGGCACCACCGTCGACCCGGCCAACTCGAGCATCACTGAGCCGGCATCCCTGCTCAGCCCTGTTTGGGTGACCAAGGCCAACATGGAGAGCACGGTCGTCAAGGACCAGTTCGACACCGCCTCTGCCATCTGCGCCATCGCCGGTGCGGCGCTCTGCACCACCGACGGCATCTCGTAATCGTCTGACGGAGCGTTCTCACAAGAATCCTCCTCGGTGACGAATCCGGGCCGCCCCGCTGGGCGGCCCGGATCTCACCTCTCGTCGCCGCCCGGGGAGGAACCCGGCGCGCCGCAACCTGACGGCAGATCTAGGTCAATGAGATGAGTGAACAGAACCAACCTGCCCCCCCCCTGAAGCCGGCCGCGGCGGAGCCGCTCCTCAAGCTGCGGGGGATCGACAAGCACTTCGGTCCCGTCCAGGCGCTCTACGGCGTGGACCTCGATCTGCCGGCCGGGCAGGTGACCGGTCTCTGCGGAGACAACGGGGCGGGCAAGTCGGTGCTCACTCGCTGTATCGCAGGGGTGCACCAGCCCGACCACGGACAGATCTACTTCGACGGCAAGCCGGTGCACATCCGTGGCGCCCGCGACGCGGCCGCGCTGGGCATCGAGACTGTCTATCAGGACCTGGCTCTGGCCGATAACCTGGATATCGTCCAGAACATGTTCCTGGGACGCGAGCGCTTGCGCCGCGGCATGCTCGACGAGGACAGCATGGAGCGCTCGGCGGGCGAGACGTTGAGCGGTCTGCGGGTGACCTCGGTGCGCTCGATCCGCCAGCCGGTGGCCTCACTCTCCGGAGGCCAGCGGCAGTCGGTCGCCGTCGCCAAGGCGGTGATGTGGAACTCCAAGGTGGTGCTCCTGGACGAGCCCACCGCGGCCCTTGGCGTGGTTCAGACCCGGATGGTTCTTGACCTGGTCATGCGGCTGCGCGACCGGGGTCTGGCAGTGATGGTGATCACCCACAACCTCAACGACTGCTTCGAGGTGGCGGACCGGCTGGCGATCCTGCACCTCGGGCGGATGGTGGCCCAGGGACCGGCCTCCGGCTTTGACCGCCAGAGCGTGGTGGAGTACATGACCACCGGAGGCTCGCGCGGGCGGCCGCTGGAGCAGCCGGGCGAGCCCCTCGTCGGGAAGGAGGCCTGAGGCCGTGACCGGGGTCCAGGGCGACCTCCAGCCCGGCGCTCCCAGCGGGACAGCCGCTGAGGTCCCTCTCGACGTCGACCTGACCGCGGCCACCGGAGCCGCTACGGCCGCCGTCCCTCTCGAGATCGTCGCCCAGTCGCTGGGCGAGTATCTCCAGGGCTGGTGGCAGAAGCTCAAGAGCGGCGACAGCGGGGTGCTGCCCGTGATCGTCGCGATGGTCATCGTGGCCGTCGCCTTCGAGGTCCTGACCCCCGAGAACGCCTTCCTGCGGCCCAGCAACCTGGTCTACATCTTCGGGCTGAGCACCGTCTACATGGTGCTGGCGATGGGGGAGATCGCGGTCCTGCTGCTCGGCGAGCTGGACCTCTCTGTCGGCGCTGTGGCCCTGATGGGCGGGACCATCGCCTACAAGCTGATCCAGCAGCCTTCACCGAACTGGCCCTGGTGGCTGGCGATCCTCACCAGCCTGGTCTGCTGCGGCGTCATCGGAGGCCTTCAGGGCACTCTGGTGGCGCGGCTCAGGATCCCCGCCTTCGTCGTCACCCTGGCCGGCCAGCTGCTCTTCACGGGGATGCTGGTCGTCATCCTGGGCGGCGCCGACGGGTCGCTGTCCGTCAGCCCCACGGACCCCAATCAGAGCGTCCTGTACAACCTGGTGCAGGGGACCATCGATCCCGTGGTCAGCTGGGTGATCCTGGCGGTGGTGGTGGTGGGGTTCGGCACGATGATGTGGCTGCGCGCGTCGGGGCGTCGCCGCTCCGGCCTGGTCGCCCCGCCGGCGAGCCTGACCGCCATCAAGATCGGCCTCATGGCCGCGATCGGGGTCGTGGTGCTGATCATCTGCACCGTCAACCGGGGTGGCGTCTTCGCGACCATCGAGGGTCTTCCCTGGGTGATCCCGATTCTGGTTGTCATCCTGGGTCTCTGGACCGTGCTTCTCCAGGCGACCCGCTTCGGCCGTTACGTCTACGCCATCGGCGGCAATCCCGAGGCGGCGCGCCGGGCGGGCGTCAAGCTTGCCAATGTCCGGACCTGGTGCTTCGTGCTCTGCTCGGCCACCGCCGGCTTCGCGGGCATCGTGCTCGGCTCCTTCTACTACGGTCAGTACAGCACCAACGTCGGCGACCCCGGTCAGCTCGTCCTCTACTCGATTGCCGCCTCCGTCATCGGCGGCACCAGCCTCTTCGGGGGCCGGGGCAAGCCGCTGCACGGCGTCCTGGGCGGGCTCCTCATCGGTGGCATCGCCTATGGGGTTTCGCTGATGAACCTGGGGGCGCTGTCGATCCCGCTCGAGTACATCCTGCCGGGAGGAGTCCTTCTGGCCGCCGTCCTCGTCGATGTCCTCTCGCGGCGCGGGGCCAGGACGGGGAGCGTGGTCCGTGTCTGAGAATCTGTATCTGTCTGAACATGTCAGGGTGAGTGATGGCCCGGATCGATAGTGACCCGCTGACCGGCCCTGTGGCGGCCACTTCCTCTAGTGACGCCGCCGAGGCCAATGTCGACCTGACTGCCGCCGCCGGGGTCGTGGAGGTCCCACCGGAGCTCCTGGCCCAGTCGATGGGCCAGTACCTGCGCGTCTGGTGGCAGAGGGTGAGGGGCGGTGAGAGCGGGGTCCTGCCGGTGTTGCTGGGGCTCGTCATCGTCGCCGTCGCCTTCCAGATCGGCAATGCCCACTTCCTGACACCCCAGAACCTGGTCAACCTCTTCGAGCAGAGCAGCATCTACATCCTGCTGGCCATGGCCGAGATCTTTGTTCTGCTGCTCGGTGAGATCGATCTCTCCACCGGTCTGGTCATGGGTCTGGGTTCCGTCGTGGTGGCGGAGCTGGTCCAGCCGTCCGGGGCGGCCAGCTGTGCGCTGTGTCCGCATGGCCTTGGCTTCTCGACATGGACGGCGATCGGTGTCACCCTGCTCATCTGCGCGGGTATCGGTGCCATCCAGGGCACCCTGGTGGCTCGCTTGAAGATGCCGTCCTTCATCGTCACCCTGGGTGGGTGGCTGATCCTCGAGGGGGTTGCGCTCATCGTCCTCAACGGCCTCCCCGTAACCCTGAAGAACCTCACGGTCCCCGCGCAGGTGCAGATCTCCAACATCTTCTATGGGTACTTCAGCCCGACGATCAGCTGGATCCTGCTGGCGGTGGTCGTGGTCATCGTGGCCGCAGTGTGGTGGTTCGGAGACGCCAGCCGGCGGCGGCGTGGTCTGGTGGCACCGCCGACCAGCTTCACCGCGATCAAGATTGTCGGGGTGGTGGTGACGGGAGTGGTGCTTGTCGGCCTCTGCAACGTGAACCGGGCGCATTTCGGGGTCATCGAGGGTCTCCCCTACATCATCCCGATCGTCCTGGCTATGTTCTTCATCTGGACCATGCTCCTCGAGCGCACCCGGTTCGGCCGTTACGTCTACGCCATCGGTGGCAACCCTGAAGCGGCACGCCGCGCCGGTGTCAATCTGGCCTCGGTCCGGACCTGGTGCTTTGTCCTGGCCGCACTGACCGCCGGGATCGCCGGTGTCCTCTTCGCTTCGTGGCAGCAGTTCCTCACCTCCAACATCATCAAGTCCTCCAACAGCTACGTGCTGCTGGCGGTGGCCGCCGCCGTCATCGGCGGCACCAGCCTCTTCGGAGGCCGGGGCAGGACCCTCCACGGGATCCTGGGGGGCCTGATCATCGGCGGCATCTACAACGGCCTGGAGCTCATGGGCGTGTCATCCGAGTGGGTCGACATTCTCATCGCCGTCGTGCTGCTGGCGGCGGGGACCATCGATGTCCTCTCCCGCGGGGGCTCGCGCTCCAGGGCATGATGCCCATGGACGGTGGTGATGGGCCTCAGGGGCCGCCGAACCGGCGGCCCGGAGGCGCGCCCCACCGCCCGCGCGAGGCGAGCGCAGGGCGGGTTCTCGACATATGAGTCCCGTGGCTTCGCCGGAATCGGTCCGCCGCCATAACCTGAGCCTTCTGCTCCGGCTCCTCCATCAGTCAGGGGCGATGTCCCGGTCCGACATCGGGGCGGCTCTGGGGATGACCCGGAGCACGATTGGTGAGCTGGTGGCGGACCTTTGCGCACGTGGCCTGGTGCTGGCCGGAGACAGCGCCCGCCTGGGGTCGCCCGGACGTCCTTCGCTGGTGGTCCGTCCCAATCCCGAGGGCGCCGTGGCCATCACCGCCGACATCGCCGTCAACTCCCTCTCCGTTGCCGTGGTCGGGCTGGGGGGCCGGATCCTCCACCTCGATCGGGTCGCCCATCGGCCGCGCCGCCTGGCGTTGGAGCAAACCGTCGAGGACATCCTGGAGCTCATCCAGTCCGCTCAGGCCTCGATCCCTGCCCATTGCTGGATCTCCGGGCTGGGGATAGCTCTCCCGGCCGTCGTTCGCCGAGCCGACGGTCTCGTGTACTTCGCCCCGAACCTCGGATGGCGGGACGTCCGGCTGGGCGAGATCGTCGCAGAGCGGGTCGGCTCCGGTCTCCCGGTGCTCATCGCCAACGATGCGGACCTCGGGGCCGTGGCCGAGCACACGTGGGGGGCGGGGGTCGGGGCGAGCCACCTCATCTACGTCTCCAGCGACGTGGGGGTTGGTGGCGGTCTGATCATCGAAGGCCGTCCCCTGGTGGGGGCCGCGGGCTGTGCGGGAGAGGTGGGCCATGTCCAGGTGAACCCGATGGGGGTGCGCTGCCGATGTGGAGCGATCGGCTGCTGGGAGACCGAGATTGGGGGCCCGGCGCTGCTGCGGCGTGGCGGGAGCACCGAGAAGGGGTATCAGCCAGAGGCGGTCGCCCGGCTCCTGAGAGAGGCCGCCTGGGGCGATCCGGTGGCCCTCCAGGCGGTGGGGGAGGTTGGCCGCTGGCTCGGCGCGGGTCTCGGAGGCCTGATCAACGCCTTCAACCCGCAGCGGGTGGTGCTCGGCGGGTACCTCAGCACCATGTGGCCCCTGGTGGAACACATCGTCCAGACGGAGCTGCGCGTGCGGGTCATGGCGCCGGCTCTCGAGACGCTGGAGATCCGGCCGGCACAACTCGGGGCGGAAGCCACCCTGCAGGGTGCCGCGGAGCTGGCGCTGACGCGGATCCTGGATGATCCGACCCTGGCTGCGGCTGTCGAAGAGAGTTCGGCCTGACGCGTGGGCGGTGGTGGCGGGCAGGAACCGAATCGCCGGCCAACCCCGCGAGCCGTTTCTCAGACCGGGCCCGCGCCTCGCCTGCTGACCGAGCGGAGGGCAGGGTAGTAATCGCGGAAACGAGCTCGCGCCTCTCGGTAGGGCTCGATCCATGCGGGTACGGGGTCGATGACGTCGGTCACGCGCACGCAGGCGGCAGCGGCCTCGTCGACGTCACGGTAGACGCCGGCGGCGACGCCGCCCAGCAGCGCGGCGCCAAACGCCGAGCCCTGGTCGGTGGCCATCACCTCGATGGGCAGCTCGAGGACGCTGGCAACCGTCTCCAGCCAGAGCCGGCTCCTCGAGCCTCCCCCTGAAACGCGACCGCGTTCGGCGGTGGCCCCGACGTCGCGCACGGTGTCGAGGCAGTCGCGCAGCGCGAAGGCGACCCCCTCCAGGACCGCGCGGGTCAGCGCTCCGCGCCCGTGGGTGACGCTCAGACCGCAGAAGGCGCCACGTGCGTCCGAGTCGAAGTGAGGCGTCCGCTCGCCGGCCAGGTAGGGGAGGAAGGTCAGGCCTTCACACCCGGGTGGCACGATCTCAGCCTCCGCGAGCATCGCCTCGTAATCCACTCCCGGGAGCAGGGTGTCGTGGAACCAGGCCAGCGACCCGGCGGCGGACAGCATCACGCCCATCACCAGCCAGCGGTCAGGTGCCGCGTGGCAGAAGGCGTGGACCCGGCCTTCCCCATCCGCCAGGAAACGATCCGTGGCGGCGAGCACCACGCCGGAGGTTCCGAGGACGATCGACAGAGGGCCGGGGCCGGTGATCCCGCCGCCCACCGCCGCGGCGGCCTGGTCGCCTGCCCCGGCGGCCGCCGGAACACCCTCGATCGTGCCGACGGCATCGCCACTCTCGGCGAGATCGGGCAGCCATGACAGCGGGATCCCCAGCTCCGCGAGCAGCTCGTCGCTCCAGCGGCGCGCGCTGACGTCGAGGAGGAGCGTGCCCGAGGCGTCGGCGACATCGCTGCGACGTCCTCCGGTGAGGCGGTCGCGCACGTAGTCCTTGGGCAGGCAGATCTGGCGGATGCGAGCGTAGGCGTCCGGCTCCATCTCCCGCATCCAGAGCAGCTTGGGGGCGGTGAAGCCCGGCAGGGCACGGTTTCCGGTGAGCCTCACCAGGCGATCGCGTCCGCCCCCGGACTCGAGCGCGGCACACTGTGGCGCGGAGCGCTGGTCGTTCCAGAGGATCGCCGGACGGATGACCTCACCGGCCGCGTCGAGACAGACCAGCCCATGCATCTGGCCGGAGAAACCGATGCCGAGGACCTCCGTCACGTCGGCCTTCAGGCTGTCGAGCACCAGCTGTGTTGCCGTCAGCCACTCTTGCGGGTGCTGCTCCATCCAGCCGGGATGGGGAGAGCTGAGGGGGTACATGGACTCCGCGCCGGCCAGCACCCTTCCGGATGCCGGATCGACGGCGACGCCCTTGGCGGACGATGTCCCGATGTCGATGCCCACGATTGCGCTCGCACTCACCGGCGGACCTCCAACTGTCCCATGAGGCTACCTGCGGACCCCGTAGAGATAGTCCAGGGCGAGCTGGTCCAGCTTCTCGAATGCCAGGCCCCGGAGGGCGGTGGCGTCGGGGTCGAATGCCTCGCCGCGCAGCGAGGTCAGCGTCTCGCCGGGTGCGAGGGTGGCCTGGGCCAGCTCGTCGAGACGGGCCGCCGACAATGCCGCGAGCACCTCGGGATCGGCGCGGAAGGCGCGGACCCGGTCACGCAGGATCAGGTAGTTGCGCATGCACCCGGCGGCGGACTCCCACACCCCGTCGATGTCCTCGGTGCGGGGTGGCTTGAAGTCGAAGTGACGAGGTCCCTGGTAGCCACCCGACTCGAGGATGTCGACCGTCCAGAAGGCGCCTCGGGCGTTGCCCGCTCCGAAGCGGAGGTCCTGGTCGAACCGCGGCCCGTTCTGGCCGTTGAGGTCGACGTGGAAAAGCTTCCCGTGCCAGAGCGCCTGAGCCAGCCCGTGCGCGAAGTTGAGCCCGGACATCTCCTCGTGCCCGACCTCCGGGTTCAGCCCGACCATCTCTGGGTGCTCGAGCTCATTGATGAAGGCCAGCGCGTGACCGATGGTGGGGAGGAGGATGTCTCCGCGCGGCTCGTTCGGCTTGGGCTCGAGGGCAAAACGGAGCTTGTAGCCCTGTTCCAGGACGTAGCCGGTGAGGATGTCGAAGGCCTCCTTGTAGCGATCGAGCGCGGCCCGGACATCCTTTGCGGCACCGGACTCGGCGCCATCGCGCCCGCCCCAGAAGACCACGATTCCCGCCCCCAGCTCAGCGGCGAGATCGAGGTTGTCCAGCACCTTGCGGAGCGCGAAGCGGCGCACCGCCCGGTCGTTGGCGGTGAAGCCACCATCGCGGAAGACCGGGTGCGAGAAGAGGTTGGTGGTCACCATGGGGATCACGAGGCCGGCGCCCTCGACGGCCTGACGCAGCCGTCCGATGGCGTGGCTCTTCTCGGCCGGCGTGGCGTCGAAGGGGAAGACGTCGTTGTCGTGGAAGGTGACCCCGTAGGCCCCCAGCTCGGCCAGCCGGGTCACCGCCACCACCGGGTCCAGCGGTTCGCGCACAGCGGTGCCGAAGACATCGACACCTTGCCAGCCCACCGTCCACAGCCCGAACGTGAAGAGGTCTTCGCGGCTCGGCTCAACCATGAGTTCCTCCCTCAGATGCCCCTCGGCAATTGTCACGTCGGCCAACGTGAGCAATAGATTACCGTTCGTTCGGGTCACATACAATCATACAGCGCGTCAGAACGGAATCGGAGCGCCGGCGGTTCACCCACCCATGCTCTCGAGTTCCTGGCAGGTTGCGGCGACCTGCGCCACCAGTGCGCTGTTCGCGCCCAGACCAGGCTCGAGAGCATCGAGGACGGATCGTGCCGCGCCGTGTCGCTCGCCCGCGGCCAGGGTGACGAGCTCCCCGCCGCGTGGGTCGCTGATGTCCGCGTGGGAGCCGCGGAGATGGGCAAGCCAGGCGCCGATGATCAGCCCGGACCCGGGTGGGGCGGGCTCTCCCGCCTCCCCGTAGCGATGGATCACCGGGAGCACCCGCTGGATGAGCTTCTGCGATCCGTCCCGGGCGATGAGGCTCAGGGTGTGACTCATCCGCGGGTTGCTCCAGCGAGCGAGGAGCGCCGCGCGGTAGACCGCCACCTCGTCTTCGGGGAGCCCGAGGACGGGGGTGACGCCATCCCACCACTCCTCCAGCCACTCCCGGCACCGCCGGTCGGCCAGGGCCTCGCTGACGGTGGCGTGGCCGAGCACGGAGCCGGCGTAGGCGAGCAGCGAGTGGCCGCCGTTCAGCAGCCACAGCTTCCGCTCTGCAAACGGCTTGACGTCGCTCACGAAGCGGGCCCCGGCACTCTCCCACGCGGGTCGCCCGGCCGGGAAGGCTCCCGTGAGCACCCACTCGCTGAAGGGCTCGGTCACCACGGCGCAGCGGTCCTCACGGCCGGTGGCGCGCTCCGCCGACACCAGGTCGGCTGCCGTGGTGGCAGGTGTTATCCGGTCGACCACCGTGGAGGCAAACGAGACGCTCCTCGAGATCCAGTCGTCCAGGTGGGGGTGCACCGCGCGGCACATCTCGAGGACCACGGCACGGGTCGCGTCACCGTTGCCCAGGAGGTTGTCGCAGGGGACGATGGTGATCGGTCCGCCGTCCGCGATCCGGCGGGCCGCGAGGCCGGCCACGAGCCGCCCCGGCATGGTGCGGACCGGGGGCACCGGCTGGGCGCTCGGCACGCGCAGACGCTCGATGTCGGCGGCGACCTCCGGGTGACCGAGATCGAGGTGCCCAGCGCCATCCAGGTGGTATCCGGCCTCCGTGACCGTCATCGTCACCACGGCCACCTGCGGCGATGCGAGGTACCTCCCCCAGGCTCCCGCATCGTCACCGTCGTGCGCGGCGCTGATGCTGGCGACCACCTCGGATCGATCACGCTCGGGGCCGCGCTCCACCAGCGTGTAGAGGCAGTCCTGCGCCTGCAGCCGCTGCGCGGCTCCGGGGCTCCGCCCGGTGAAGGCGGCGATCCCCCACGGCTCCGCGTCCGCGGCATGCTCCGTGTACCAGGCCTGGTGCGAGCGATGAAACGCACCCAGGCCGAGGTGCACGGCGCGGACCGGCCGGGGCGGACCGGCCGACGGCCAGCTCCCGCGGTTGAGCCGGGTCAAAACCTGAAGACCTCGCGCGGAAGCCGGTGAGCCAGGTCCTTGGCGGTCTCCACCGCCTCGTCCTCGTCCAGCCGATGCTCCACCACCAGCCGGCTCAGGTGGGCGCAGTCGATGCGCCGCGCCGTGTCGTGGCGCACCGGGATGGAGCAGAAGGCTCGGGTGTCGTCGACGAATCCGCTCGTCTTGGCGAAGCCGGCCGTGTCGGTGACCGCCGCTCGGAAACGAAGCATCGCGTCCGGCGTGTCGAGGAACCACCACGGAGCTCCGAGGTAGACCGATGGGTAGAAACCGGCGAGCGGCGCCAGCTCGCGCGACCAGGTGGTCTCGTCGAGGGTGAAGAGGACCATCCGGAAGTTGGGGTGCGTTCCGTAGAGGCCGAGCAGGGGCTGCAGAGCCCGGGTGAACTCGATCGCGACCGGGATGTCGGCGCCGACGTCGGTGCCGAAGTCCCGCCAGGTCGGCGGGTGGTGGTTGCGGAAGACGCCGGGGTGGAGCTGCATGACCAGCCCGTCGTCGCAGGACATCCGGGCCATCTCGCACAGCATGTGCTGCCGGAACGCCCTCCGCTCCTCCGGGCTGGCCGTGCCCCGCAGGGCTCTCGCGAAGAGCTGCGCCGCCTGGTTGGGCGTGAGGACCACGCTGCCGGCGTCGGGAGGGCCCTGGTCGGTGGCGGTGGCCCCGTGCGAGATGAAGAAGGCACGCCGGGCCTCCAGGGCCTGGATGTAGCCGCCGTAGGAGGCGGTGTCGATGCTCGCGGAGCTGCCGATCTGCTCGACCCGACCGGCCCAGCCCGGCAGCGACGGGTCGAGGTAGGCGTCGGGGCGGAAGGTCGGTACCACCCTCCCCTTCCAGGACGGGTCGTCGCGCAGGCTGCGGTGGGCGGAGAGATCGCCGCAGGGGTCGTCGGTGGTCGCCAGCACCTCCACCCCGAAGCGGTCGAAGAGGGCCCGCGGCCGGTACTCGGGGAGTGCGAAGCGCTCCATGAGGCGGTCGTAGATGAGGTCGGCGTCGGCGGCGGATGGGCGGATGGGGACGTCGAACACCTGGGCCAGCGCCGCCTCCAGCCAGAAGCGGCACGGGGTGCCACGGAAGACGTCCCACCGCTCGCACAGCCGTCGCCAGATCTGGCGGGGGTCGGCGGCGCCGCCCTTCCCATCGCGGCTCGGGATGCCCAGCTCGGTGAGGGGCACGCCGTGCGCGTGGAGCATGCGGGTCACGTAGTGATCCGGAGTGATGAACAGCGCCGCCGGATTGTCGAAGGGACGGTCCTGCTCGAGGAGGAGCGGGTCCACGTGCCCGTGAGGCGAGACGATCGGCAGGTCCCGCACACTTTCGTAGAGGCGCCGGGCCACCTCTCGCCGGGCCGGTTCCACCGGGAGCAGGCGATCCGGGTGGAGATCGATCCTGGCCACAGAAGCTCCTCCCTGGTGGCGGGTGCCCCGCCCCCTATCGTTGGATCCGCGCGGCGCTCCCCGCCGCGACGGCACGCACCTGGGCGAGCGTCGCCATGGTGGTGTCCCCCGGGTATCCGGTGACGAGGGCGCCGTGCGCCCATCCGAGACGCAGCGCCTGCTCGGGCGGTTCGCCCGCGAGCAGACCGTAGATGAAGCCCGCCGCGAAACCATCGCCACCACCGACCCGGTCATAGACATCCAGCTCGGTGCTGGGCGCCGTGAAGGTCTCGTCTCCGACCATGGCGACGGCGCTCCAGACGTGGCGATTGGCGGAGTGGACATCACGCAGGGTGGTCGCCATCGCCGCCAGGTTCGGGTACCGCTCGCGCACCCGCTCCATCAGGCCCACAAAGCCCGTCACCTCCATGCTTCCCCCGGCGCCGGGCGCGGGGCCGGAGATGCCGAGAGCCTGCTGGACGTCCTCCTCGTTGCCGAGCAGCACGTCCACGTTCTCCACGATCCGGCCGATCACCGCCTGCGCCTCCGGCCGGCCGCCGCGAGTGGCCCAGAGCTTCTCCCGATAGTTGAGATCGAAGGAGACCACGGCGCCGGCCGCCCTGGCGGCGCGCATCCCCTCGATGATCAGCTCGCTGGTCGACTCCGAGAGCGCGGCGAAGAGCCCGCCCGAGTGGAACCAGCGCACCCCCTCTCCGAATATCCCGGCCCAGTCGAAGTCACCGGGTCCGAGCAGGGCGGCGGCCTCGCTCGCCCGGTTGTAGAAGACGAGGGGCGGGCGGATGCCGAAGCCGCGATCGCTGTAGACGGTGGCAATGTTGGGACCACGCACCCCGTCGTGCGGAGACCAGCGGTAGATGCCGCGGACACCCATGGCGCGCACCCGTTCGGCGACGAGCTGGCCGATCGGATAGTCGACGCAGGCGGAGGCGACCGCAGTCTGCAGGCCGAAGCAGCTGGCCAGGTTGGCGGCCACGTTGTACTCCGCACCGCTCACGTGGATGCGGCACTCGGTGGCCTTCTGGAAGGGGACGTCACCGGGATCCAGACGGATCACCAGCGCCCCGAGCGAGAGGAGGTCCAGCGCTCCGGAGGGCGGAATCTCGAGGCGGGGCGTCACCAGCTGTGCACCGTGCCGTCGACCAGACGGTTGGTCGGCAGGTAGGCGCGCTGGTACGGGTAGCGCGCGGCCAGCTCCTCGTCGATGTCGACCCCGAGGCCGGGCTCCTCGCCGGGGTGCAGATAGCCGTCGGCGAAGCGGTAGGAGTGCGGGAAGACCTCGTCGGTCTCCGCGGAGTGCCGCATGTACTCCTGGATACCGAAGTTGGGGATGGAGATGTCGAGATGCAGGGCGGCGGCGAGGCAGACGGGGGAGAGATCGTTGGCGCCGTGGGAGCCGCTGCGGACGTGGTAGAGATCGGCCAGCTGGAAGATGCGCCGGAGGTGGGTGATCCCGCCGGCGTGGACGACGTCGGCGCGGATGTAGTCGATGAGCTGCTCGGTGATGAGCTGCTGGCAGTCCCAGATGGAGTTGAACACCTCCCCCACCGCAAGCGGCGTCGTGGTGTGCTGCCGGATGATCCGGAAGCCCTCCTGCAGCTCCGCCGGCACCAGGTCCTCGAGCCAGAACAGCTGGTACTCCTCGACCCGCCGCCCCAGCCGCGCGGCCTCGATCGGGGTCAGCCGGTGGTGGGCGTCGTGGAGGAGCGCGAAGTCGAAACCGAAGCGCTCCCGGACCGCCTCGAAGAGCGCGGGTATCTGGTGCAGGTAGCGGGCGGTGGACCAGTCCGAACCCTCGGCCGTGGTCGCGGCCGCGGGCACGTACCCGGACTCGCGGTGGGCGGTGTCAGGGCTCACCCCGTAGATCGAGCTGATCCCCTGGATGCCCACCTGCACGCGGACCGCGCGGTATCCGAGCTCCAGGAAACGAGCCACCTCGTCCAGGACCTCGGGCACGGTCTCGCCGTTGGCGTGCCCGTAGACGGTGACGCCGTCGCGGCTCCGTCCGCCCAGCAGCTGGTACACGGGGAGCCCCGCCACCTTGCCCTTGATGTCCCAGAGGGCCGTGTCGACGGCCGCGATCGCGGTCATGGTGACCGGGCCACGGCGCCAGTAGCCGCCCTTGTAGAGGAACTGCCAGGTGTCCTCGATGCGGGAGGCGTCCCGTCCGAGGAGCAGCGGGCAGACGTGATCGGTGAGGTAGCTGGCCACGGCCAGCTCGCGCCCGTTGAGGGTGGCATCGCCGACCCCGGTGATGCCCTCGTCGGTGGTGAGCTTCAGGGTCACGAAGTTGCGCCCCGGGCACGTGACGATGACCTTGGCGTCGATGATCTTCACACTGTCACCCCTGTCGCCTCATGGTCGGATCTGACCCATGATAGGCAGGGGCGGGATGGCGCGTACGCCACGTCCCGACCTCCACAGCGATCCCGCCCGCCCGGGCGCGACAATCGCTCCCATGGACGTCCCCGAGACGGAACTGCCGGAACCGCGGTTCCCCGAGCTCACGTTTCCCGAGCTGAAGCTCCCGACGCTCGAGTTCAGCACCCCGCTTGCCAATCCCGAACAGATCCCGGACCCCCAACCGGAGCTCGGTGGCCCCGGCGCCGCCTCGCCGGCCTCGCCGGTCGCGGGAGCCACTGGGAAGACCGATCCCGAGGCGGTGGCGGTCGCCGGCTTCAACCGCCGGGACGTGCTGTCCTGCGCCCGCGAGGCGTTCGCCCATCTGCAGGCCGCCGTCTCCCTCTCCGAGCCTGAGCGGTGCCGCAACTACGTGACCGAGGAGGTCGGTCAGGCGGTCCAGCATGAGGTGGAGGCACTGAGGGCTCGATGCCGCCGCCGGGTGCGCGGCGACCTCGACATCCTTGATGCCTCCGTGACTCGCGTGGACTCGCGGGAGCGGGTCGGCGTCCGCATCGATGCCGTCTCGTCGGTCTGTGAGCTGGACGAGGGAGACAAGGTCGTGGAGGGGTCGTCCGACCTGGTGCGCTGGAGCCAGGATCTCACCATGGCCCTGGACGCCGCGGCCCCCGTGGACCGGCGCTGGCTCATCAGCGCGCTCCAGCCGCCGACGGTCGGGGTGGCCGTCGCCGGCCCCGCCGCCTCACCCATGGACGCCGCCGAGAGGAAGGCGCTGGAGGACCGCATCGAGCAGCTGGACCGCGAATCCGATGAGCACGAGGCCGGCCTCATGTACGCGGCCTCCTCCGACCTCATCCACCCCGGCAGCGCGTAGCGCCGGCGCCGCATCCCCGGAGGTGTCGCTCGCTCTGGACTCACGCCAGCAGCTGGCGGAGCTGCGCCTCCCATCCGTCGCCGTGGATCGCTCTCCCTCGAAAGGCGGCGGCCAGTCGGCTCAGGTGGGGCATCTGCCGGACCGCCTCCGCGTAGCGTGACCCGAGGCCGGTGAAGTCACCGGCGAGCACCTCGATGTGGAAGCCGATCAGCATCATGCTGAGGTCGAGCTGGGACACGGACATCGCCGGGTCGCGGAAGACGTAGGTGGCGTGGTCCTGGACGTTGAGCGATTCGTAGACGAGCGCGCCAGCCGTGGTCCGGGCGACCAGGAAGGCCACGATGGTGGGGTGGTCGCCCCCGATGGTGAGGCTGTCCAGGTCGGTGTGCGCCGCGGTCTGACCGTGGGGGTCGGGCGGCGTCTCGGGCACCCGGAACATCGACTGGGCCTGCGCCTGCCCCCCCTGTGACCAGGCACCGCCACCGCGCAGCATCCGCATCGCGAGCATGCCGCCGAGGGCGCCGAACGGGGCACCGAAGCCGCCCCCCGTCCCCATGCCCAACTCCATGCCCGCCCCCATGCCCATGCCGGGCCCTCCGCCCGGCGGGCCGCCGATCAGCGGTCCACCACCGCCCATCGCCCCGGGGGTCGGGACGCCCATGAAGCGCTCCGCCATCAGCGCCCCCATCCCCTGCTCGATCGAGCCGACGTTGGGCCCCTGGCCTCGCCCCGGCCCGCTGCTCTGCACCGGTGTCGCTTCGGCGAAGTGGCTGGTCCCTTGAGCCGCAACCTCCACGGAGGAGATCTGATGGAAGCCCAGGGCCGGCTCGCCGAGCGCCTCGATGAGCCCGGCGCCCGCAATCCGCTCGGGAAGTGCCGCGGCTCCGACGAGCGCGGGCCACACCCGGGGGTCGATCGCGTCGAGGACGGTCCGGGGCGCCGCCACACCGTCACGGAGGTCGCCCGCGAGCTGCCGCTGGGCGAGCGCGCCGAGTCCGGGGAGGAGCGCCTGGAGAAACGCGCCGGTTCGCCCCCGGGCATCGGTCGCCCGCCGGCGGAGAAGGGCGAGGAACTGGGAGGTCATCTGCGCGAGCCGTTGAACCTCGACGCTCCCCGCGTCTCCCATGGCGATGCCGATCCGATAGCCGGAGGGGTCGGTGGTGACGTCCTCGATGATGGCGTACGGGACCTGGACGGGCAGCCCGCTCACCGGGATCGCTACCAGGCCGTCGTCGTAGAGGCTGATCTCCGCCTCGACGCCGTCCACCGCGCCGTGAAAGCGCTGAGGCTCCCCGAAGCCGATGGTCACCAGGCCCTGACGGGAATCGGCGACCCGCATCCCGCCGATCAGGGCGAGAAGCTGGGTGCGCAGGACTCCGAGTTGGGACAGCTCGACGGAGCTGCCGTCGTTGAGGCGCACGCGCACCGTGAAGGGCACCGGCTCTCCGACCTCGGCGATCTGATCCGGAGCGATCCTGAGCGGCTGGCCGAGCTGGGGGGACACGGTGACGGCCCCACCTTCGACAGCCACCGTGCCGTCCCCTTCGTCGACCACCTCGCCGCCTGCGGCGTAGAGCCGGAAGTGCACGGGAGAGCTCAGCGCCGGATGATCACGGCGCCGGCGTGCCGCACTCGCCGCAGAACTTGATGCCGGTGGCGAGCTCGGTCCCGCAATTGCTGCAGAAGCGCTTGGTCGCAGCCGGGGCCGCGGCCATCGCGGTACCGCAGTGCTGGCAGAACTTGCCTCCGCCCGAGTCCTGGTGGCAGGAGGGGCAGAGCCCGGTGGCCTGGTCGGTGTAGTTGACCCCCTGGGTGAGGTCCTGGGCCTGGATCTTCTCCTCCAGCTGACCCCTCTGCGCCTGGGCCTGCATGTAGGCGGTCTCCTCGCCCAGCTTGGGGGCGCACTCGACGCAGAGACCGCGGTCGTTGTTCCAGCAGACGTCCCGACAAACCCACTTGCCGCAGTGGTTGCACTGGTAGAAGCGGTCGTGGACCTCTTGGGCCGCCTTCGCCAGCTCCTTGTCCTTGGCCGGGCTGCCGCTCCCGGACATCAGCATGCTGGAATTCCAACCGGCGCTCTCGACGTCACCCCCCAGGCTGCCGCCCAGCAGTCCGCCGCCGATGGCGGCCACCCTGCCTCCGAACCCGAAGAGGGAGCGGTGGAAGGAGGAGCGGTACCCGTTGTTGCAGCGCATGCAACGGAACTCGAACTGGTACCCCTCCTGGGTGGAGAGGTCCTCGATGTTGCTGGTGAAGGCCACGACCCCCGGCATCTGCTCGCCTCCTCTCATCGGCCGGCCATCCCGCCGGCCCAATCCGCACAAGCTAGGATCGTTCGGTCCGGCTGTCAATCGACCGGACACCGCTGGTGAAGTCAGCTTAGATGTTCAGAGGGGGAGACCTCCCGGATAACCGGCCATGGGTCCCGGAAAGGCCGCCTCGGCTCGCGCTTCCAGGCGGGCGGAGTGGCGGCGCAGGAGGAGCAGGCCGGCCACCACGATGGCGGCGGCCGCGAGGCCGAAGCCGGCCGCGAGCCATCCGCTCAGGCCGAGGAGCGTGCTGCCCGCCGCGTAGGCCGCGAGCCCGTAGGCCGTCGCCCAGACCACGCTGCCGGCCGCATTGAAGAAGGTGAAGGCGAGCGGCGGCATCCGGCCCGCGCCGGCCAGCAGCCCGGCGAAGCTGCGCAGCACGAGGACGAACCGGCCCAGGAAGACGACCTTCCCCCCGTCACGCTGAAAGAGGTAATGGGTCACCTTGACCTGGGGCTGGCCGAGGCCGACGTGCGCGCCGTAGCGGATCAGGAGGCGGTAACCCCCCCACCAGCCGATGGCGTAGCCGAGGCTGCCCCCGACGATGGGACCGGCCGCGGCCGCCGCGATGATCCCGCCGATGGCGAGGTGAAGCTTCACCGCCAGGGCGGCGGCGGTGAGCAGCGCCGTCTCGCCGGGAAGGAAGGGCACGCAGAGGCTCTCGATCCCGGCGAGCAGGAACACCGCCAGGTAGCCCCAATGCTGGACGAATCCAGACGCGAACCCGGTCAGCGAGGCCGAGAGCACAGCCGGACTAGCGCCCGGACGCGGCCGCGGGGACAGCCGCTGCCGCGGGCTCGCTCAGGCGGAGGACGACCAGCGACCGCCCCTCGACCTGGAGACGCTCCGGGGTGCTGACCCCACGAGTGCCGGGATCCTCGCCCGGCTGGGCGGTGTCCAGGATCACCTGCCACGTCCCGGGAGGCAGATCCCAGTCACAGGCCTCCCCGGACGAGTGCAGGAGCACCGCCAGGGTGTCATCGACGATTCGCTCCCCGGTCGACGTCCGGTCGGAGATCAGACCCCCGTCGAGGATCATCGCGAGCGACTGGCGTTCGTGGCTGCCCCAGTCCTCATCGGTCATCTCCACGCCGTTGCGTCGCAGCCAGCGAACATCCTTCAGACCTCCGCCCACGATCCGGCCGGTGAAGAAGTGCTGGCGGCGGAGGGCCGGATGCTGGGCGCGCAGGGCGATCAGCCGGCGGGTGAAACGGAACAGCGCCGGGTCGTCGTGCTGCCAGTCGATCCAGGAGACCTCGTTGTCCTGGCAGTACGCGTTGTTGTTTCCCTGCTGGGTGCGGCCCATCTCGTCCCCCGCCAGGATCATCGGACAGCCCTGGGAGAGCAGGAGCGTGGCCATGAAGTTGAGCTGCTGGCGGAGCCGCACCCTGTTCACCTCGGCGTCGTCGGTGACGCCCTCGACCCCGCAGTTCCAGGAGCGGTTGTCGTCGGTGCCGTCCCGGTTCTCCTCGCCGTTGGCCTGGTTGCGCTTGTGCTCGTAGGAGACCAGGTCACGCAGGGTGAAACCGTCGTGGGCGGTCACGAAATTCATGCTGGCGCTCGGTCCGCGGCCGTCGTCCGCGTAGAGGTCGCTGCTCCCGGTCAGTCGGTAGGCGAGGTCGGCGACGCCGATGGGAGCGCCGCGCCAGTAATCGCGAACCGTGTCGCGGTACTTGCCGTTCCACTCCGCCCACCCCACCGGGAAGTTGCCGACCTGGTAGCCGCCCGGCCCGATATCCCAGGGTTCGGCGATCAGCTTGACCTCGGCCAGCACGGGGTCCTGGTGGATGATGTCGAAGAAGGCGGCGAGCTTGTTGACCTCGTAGAACTGGCGGGCGAGCACCGATGCCAGGTCGAAGCGGAAGCCGTCGACGTGCATCTCGGTCACCCAGTAGCGCAGCGAGTCCATGATCAGCCGCAGCGTCTGAGGCGCGCCTGCGTTGAGCGTGTTACCCGTCCCGGTCACGTCCCAGTAATGGCGACGATCGTGGGGGTCGAGATAGTAGTAGGCCTGATTGTCGATGCCCCGGAAGGAGAGCGTCGGACCGAGGCGGTTGGCCTCGCCGGTGTGGTTGTAGACGACGTCGAGGAAGACCTCGAGCCCGGAGGCGTGGAGGGAGCGCACCATCCGCTTGAACTCGACGACCTGGCCGCCCTGGTCGCCCGCCGCCGCGTAGCGGCCCTCGGGGGCGAAGTAGCCGATGGTGTCGTAGCCCCAGTAGTTGCGCAGGCCGAGCTGGTGCAGACGGCCCGAGTCGATGAACGCGTGCACCGGCATCAGCTCGACGGCCGTGACGCCGAGCGCCTTGAGGTGCCCGATGGCGGCGGGGTGGCCGAGCCCGGCGTAGGTCCCGCGCAGGTGCTCGGGCACGTTGGGATGGCGCATCGTGAAGCCGCGGACGTGGGTCTCGTAGACGACGGTGTCGGCCCAGGAGATCCGGGGAGGCGGCGTCCCCGCCCAGTCGAAGCGGTTGTCGACCACCACCGAGAGCGGGACGTGGCCGGCGGAGTCGAGCTCGCTCCGGACGTCGTCGGTCATCCGCCGGTCCCAGTCGTAGCCGTAGACCTCGGGCATCCACTCGATCGCCCCGGTGAGAGCCCGCGCGTACGGATCGAGGAGCAGCTTCCGGGGGTTGAAGCGGCGGCCGGCGGCCGGCTCGTAGGGGCCGTGGACCCGGTAGCCGTAGCGGGTTCCCGGGCCGACCCCGAGCAGGTAGCCGTGCCAGGTCAGGTCGGTCCGATCCGAGAGCTCGTAGATCTCCCGTGTGCTCCCGTCCGGGTTGACCAGCACCAGCTCCACCCTCTCGGCGTTGGCGCTGAAGAGCGCGAAGTTGGTGCCGTTGCCGTCCCAGTGGGCACCGAGCGGAAAGTGCTGGCCGGGCCATGGATGGCCCGCGACCGGCGCCGCGGCCGATGGAGCCGGCCCGGCGGGCGATGGCGGCGGGGTCGCGGCCGTTGCCGGCCCCGGTTCTGGGACGGCCGATGGCGAGGACTGCCGAGGACGCGGTGCCACGCGGGCGACTCCAGCTGGGGATCGGCTCCCCTCGGGACGGCGCCAGCTCGCAACCGCCTCCGGCGGCCAACGATACCGTCTCCTCGTACCGATCCGAGGCGATGATACGGGCCCATGACCGCGCCAAGCCCGAGAGCCTGGGGTCTCCTACCCCACCACGTCAGCACCGGCGGCAGCCGCAGCAGCGCGTCCGCGGAGACCGTCGATGCCCTGCTGGCCGCTCTCGGCGCCGATCGACGACGTCCCGACCGGGACGGTGACCGGCCGCTGGTCGTCGTCCAGGGGGAGTGCCCGCGGGCAGGCGGCGACGAAGAGGGGCCGTCGTCGGCATCGTCGGAGATCGAGCTGGAGGACGGCTCCACGCGGGCCTGCGGTGAGCGGCTGCCCGCCGACCTCCCGCTCGGGTACCACCGCCTCCACGCGGGGGGCCGGAACCGCCTCCTGGTGGTGACCCCGCCCCGCTGCCACCTCCCCGCCGCGCGGGGCTTCGGCTTCGCGGTCCAGCTCTACGCGACCCGCTCGGCGGCAAGCTGGGGCATCGGGGACCTCACCGACCTCGCCGGGCTCGCCGGCTGGGCGGCGGGGCTCGGAGCCGCGACGCTGCTGGTCAACCCGCTCCACGCCGGGCTGCCCCTCCTCCCCATCGAGCCGAGCCCTTACTTCCCCACCAGCCGGCTCTTCCTCGATCCCCTCTACCTGCGCCCGGAGCGCGCCGGTGGAGACACCGACGTCAGCGACCTCGGGGCTGCCGCCCGCCTGCTGAATCGCGACCGCCGGATCGATCGCGACCAGGTCGCCCGATTCAAGATGCGCGCCCTCGAGCGGGAGTTCATCGACACCGCCCACCCGGGAGAGGCGGAGGTGGCGCTGGAGGCGCGGCCGCGCCTCCGCGACTTCGGCCTCTTCTGCGCGCTGGCGGAGCGCCACGGGAGGGATTGGCGCAACTGGCCGCGCCCGTTGGCGCGGCGCGACCGCACGGCCATCCGGGTCGCGGCGGAGGAGCTGGCGGGGCGGGTGCGGTTCCACGCCTGGGTGCAGCTGCAATTGGATCGTCAGCTGGAAGAGGCCGGCGCCGCACTCCCGCTGATCCGCGATCTCGCCGTGGGATTCCATCCGGGGGGGGCCGACGCCTGGCTCTGGCAGGATCTGGTCGTTCCCGGGGTGACGGTGGGAGCCCCTCCCGACACCTTCAACACGCTGGGTCAGGATTGGGGCATCGCGGCCTTCGATCCCTGGAAGCTGCGGACGGCCGGGTACGGCCCCTTCATCGAGACGCTTCGGGCCAACCTGCGCGAGGGAGCCGGCCTGCGCATCGACCACGTCATGGGGCTGCAGCGGCTCTGGTGCATCCCGTCGGGGAGAGGCCCGGCCGACGGCTGCTACCTCGGGTACCCGGCCGGCGACCTGCTCGGCATCGTCGCCCTGGAGTCGGTCCGCCACCGGGCCACGGTGATCGGCGAGGACCTGGGAACCGTTCCCGCCGGACTCCGCTCCCGGCTGCGCCGGCGGGGGCTCCTCAGCTACGTGGTCCTCCTCTTCGAGGACCGCCCACCCGCGCGCTGGCCGCGCCAGGCGCTGGCGGCGGTGACGACCCACGACCTGCCCACCGTCACCGGGCTCTGGGACGGCAGCGACCTGGGGGCGAGGCGCCGGAGCGGGCTGCCGGCCAGCGCATCCGCCACCGAGGAGCTGGTGGAGCGCATCCGCCAGGATGGTGGACCGGCCCGCGATGCGGACAGCTCGGCCGCGGTGGTCCATGCTCACCGCCGCCTGGCCGGCTCCCGATGCACCCTGCTCGCCGCCACCCTGGAGGATGTCGCCCAGGTTCAGGAGCGACCGAATCAGCCGGGCAGCGCCGGCGAGAGCCCGAATTGGTCCCTGGCGCTGCCCCTGCCCCGTGAGCGCCTCCAGGAGCTCCCCATGGCCCGGCAGCTGGCCGGCATATTGGCTCGCAAACCGGCGGGCCGGAGGCGTGCTTCGGGCAGAGAGCAGGGAGTTTGATCGCCCCGGAGCGAGCCTGGCCGACGTGATATAGTTGACGGAGCAACCGGGCCGAGGATGCCCGAACGGAGAGTCCCACGTTGACCACAGCGGTGAAGCAGGCGTCGACACGCATCGACATCGAGCTGTTCCAGTGCGCCAAGGCGGAGGCACGCCGTCTGCACCGGCCCGTCTACATCGCGGGCGGTGAGATCCACGCCGAACGCCCCCCGCGGACCACGGCGATGGTGTGGCCCAACGGCAGCGTCACCTGGGGCAACCCCCAGGCCGCCAGCAAGCAGATCGATCGTCGCCACCTCCCCCCCGCCGCCTGAGGCGGCGAGGCGCGGGGGCTCACCGGGCAACGCGCGATGGGGGCGGCCCCCCGCCAGGGCTCTCCGGGGTGACGTCTGAGCATCGGTCCGCGGCCGGCGATCGCCGTGCTGAGCGCGGCCAACGCGCTCGATAAGATCTGGTCAGATGACGCGCCATCTCCCGAGCCCGCGCATGGCACGCCGGTGACGGCAGCCTCGGCGACCGGCGCCGGCGAGGCCGCCGACCTCCCCGGCCGGGGGAGGGGGCCGCTCATGGCCGCCTCCGGGATCGTCAAGCACTACGGGGCCAAGCACGTTCTGGACGGCGTCGACCTGACCGTTCATCCCGGCGAGGTCGTCGCCCTGGTGGGCGAGAACGGGTGCGGCAAGAGCACCCTGCTGCGGATCTGCGCGGGGATCACCCGGCCCGATGCGGGGAGGGTGGAGGAGCGCGGTCGCATCGGGTACTGCCCCCAGGAACCCGGGCTGCTGGAGCTCCTGAACGCCGACGAGCACCTGGCGCTCTTCGGCGCTGCGTTTGGGCTGAGCCGGAAGGAGGCCGTGGCCGCCGGGCGGCAGCTGCTCGAGGAGCTCGCCTTCCCGATCGGCGACGCCGCCGTGTCCAGGGATCTCTCGGGCGGGACCCGGCAGAAGCTCAACCTCGCCCTCGCGCTCCTCGGTGACCCGGAGGTGCTGCTGCTCGACGAGCCCTACCAGGGGTTCGACACCGGCTCCTACGTCAATTTCTGGGACCACGTCAGCGGGTGGCGTGCCGCCGGCCGGGCGACCCTGGTGGTCACCCACATGCTGAGCGAGCTCTCCCGGGTCGACCGCGTCGTGGACCTGACCCATCCCACGCCGCGCCCGCCGGGCTTCTCGGAGGCCGGGCGGTGACGGGAGCGAAGGCCTTCCTGCAGCGCACCCTCATCGCCGCCGAGATGCAGGGTCGCCAGCTCCTCCGCCGCCGCCTGGCCCTCGCCATCCTGATCGCGCTCCCGGTCGCCCTCTACCTCGCGATGCTGAGCCAGAGCAAGGAGAACGCGATCGAGTTCGGTGCCCTGGGCATGAGCTGGTCGGTGGCCTGCGCGGCCCTCTTCGCGGTGCTGGCGGCGCGGGAGGCCGAGCCGCGGCTGGTGCTCATCGGCTTCCGTCCGGCCGAGCTGATGCTCGGACGCTTCCTCCTCCTGCTCGGCGGGGGCACCGCGTTCGCCGCGCTCGTCGGCGTGGCGATGACCCTCGCGTCCGCCCCCGTGTCGGTGGCCGCGCTCTTCGGCTCCTGCCTGCTGGTCCCCCCGATCGCCGTCTCCCTGGGCCTGGCGGTGGCCGCCGTCCTGCCCCATGACCTGGAGGGGACGCTGGTCATCATCGGCCTGGTGGGCATCCAGCTGGCGCTCAGCGGGGGGGCGTGGGTCAACGGCATCCTCCCCATGAACGGCCCCATCCAGCTCGCCTACCTGGCCGGCGGCTTCCCCGCCGACCCGGTGGGCCTGATGCTGGTGCACAGCCTGGTGTACGTGGTCGCGCTGCTCGCCATCGCCGCCGCCGGCTGGTCGCTTCGGGTTCGAGTCCGGCGTGGGCGGCCGGCAGCCCCGGCCCAGTGACCGGCGGGGGTTCTTCAGCCCCTGCTGAGGGCGAGCACCTCGCGCGCCAGCCGCTCCTCGCCCTCCGCGCCCGCCATCACGGTGTCGAGAACATGGGGGCTCATCCCCAGCCGGGCGACGGCGTCGGACAGCTCGCGGTCGGCCGCGTCCAGGACGAAGCCGGAAGCCAGCCCGGTGTAGTGGCGCGCCACCCCGAGCGCGGTGGGCTCCTCGCCGAGCTGCGCCATCAGGGCAACCGTCGGTCCCTTCAGGGCGCGGCCCGCGATGATCGGGGCGATGGCGATCACGCGCGCCCTCTCCAGGTGAGGGCCGATCAGAGCGGTGATCGGGTCCACGCTGAGCAGGGGGTTGGACGGGCCGATCACCACCAGATCCGCCGCGCGGACCGCCTGCACCGCGGCCGGGGCCGGCAGCGCAGCCTCCAGGCCCTCGAAGCGCAGGCCGCGGACCGGTGGCTCGCAGCGCTTGCCGACGAACCACTCCTGGAAGCTCAGCTCGCCGGTCTCGGTCGCGACCCGGGTGCGCACCGGGTCGTCGCTCATCGGGATCACGGCCACGTTCAAGCCCAGCCGCCGGCCGATCTCGGCGACCGCCTCCGTGAGGGTCATGCCCCGCCGTCGCAGGGAGGCCCGCAGGAGATGGAGGCCGAGGTCGCGATCACCGAGCCCAAACCAGACCGGCTCACCCAGCAGACCGAGCGTCTCGAGGGCGTGGAAGCTCTCGTCACGAACTCCGAAACCCGCGTCGGCGTTGAAGAGGCCGGCGAGCCGGTAGAGGACGGCGTCGGTGTCGGGACAGACCAGCAGCCCCCACATCTCCTCGTCGTCGGCGGTGTTGGTGATCACGCTGAGCTCTCCCGGAGCCAGGGCCTGCGCCAGCCCGCAGGCGAGCCGGGCCGCACCGGTCCCCCCGGCCAGGACCGCAACCCTCACCGGCTCACCGGAAGAGGTCCAGGCCGGGGCTGCGCACCAGCTCCTGCCCACTGCCGGCGGGGCCCTCGAGCGCAAGTCCGCGGACGACCACCGCCGGGATCCGCCGGGTCTTGCCCATGACCATCTCGGCGGCGGCGGCGATCTCGTCGGCCACGGCCACCACGGTGGCGTGCAGGGGCATGCCGAAGTCGTCGGGGCTGCCCCGGTAGTCGACGGTGGCCGGCATCCCGGCCACCCCCAGGGCGACGTTGCAGAGGCCGAGCCGCCAGGGGCGGCCGAAGGTGTCGCTGATCACCACCCCGACCTCCGCCCCCGCCACCTCGGCGATGCGCCGGCGCAGCTCCTCCGCGCTCCGGTCGCAGTCCTCCGGCAGGAGGCAGGCGACGTCCGCCCCGGGCACGTTGGACCGGTCGACCCCGGCGTTGGCACAGACGAATCCGTGACGGGTCTCGACGATGAGGACGCGATCGGCGCGGACCACGCGGACGCTCTCGTCGAGGACCACCTGGACCATGCGCGGGTCGGCGTGCAGCCGCTCGGCCAGCTCCCGTGCCCGGGGACCTGGCGCCACCGCGGCGAGGTTGCGCAGCCTCCCCTCCGCCTTGGAGACCACCTTCTGGGCCACCACGACGACGTCGCCGGTGCGGAGGGGGGCGGCTCGCTCCGCGATCAGCCCGCCGAGGTCATCGCCGCTCACGATCTCGGGGAGACCCTCGATGCCGTGGAGCTCGAGCCCGCCGGCCCTCCCGCCGCTCACCCGGTCTCGCCCGAGGCGGCCCGCCAGCGGTCCAGGGTGGCCAGGTCATCCGGCTCGTCCAGGTCGAGGGCCAGGGCCGGCTCCCGGTGGACGACCAGCGCCCGCCCCCGCCGCCTCGCCTCGGCCGCGAAGCGGGGGAGGGACGCCTCCCCGAACTGCAGGTCGAAGTCGCCGATCGGGCGCAGGTAGAGCGCGTTGGTGCCCTCGCGGCCGAGCGCCGGTGCCACCACCGCGACCGGCCCCTCGACCGTCTCCGCACGCTCGAGCAGGCGGCGCAGGCTGCCCGCATCGACGAGGGGAAGATCGGAGCTGAGCACCAGGCAGCCGGAGCCCCCCCGGGCGAGCACCTCGGCCAGGCCGCGTTCCGCGGCGCGGTTCTGACCCGCGGGGTCCTCCTCGACGAGAGCCTCCGCCCCGCACCGGCGGGCCAGGTTCGCAGCTCCCGGTCCGCCGCAGACTGCGATGGTGTCAGCCACTTCCCGTGCGGCCGCCAGGGCTCGGACCGCGCACTCCTCGGCGAGGCGCAGGCGCTCGGCGGCCGAGAGGGCGGCGGCGAGGCGGGTCTTCGCCGTGCCGGGCTCCTTGATCAGCACGACGGTGTGCGCCGCCTGTCCCATCCACCGGACTCTAGTGGGGGCGGGTGGCGCGGCGGATGCCGCCACTGGAAGCCGTCGGCTCGTCCCCGCGCCGCCTGCGACGTGGGGAAGCTTTGCAACAATGGCGCGATGCAGCGCGGCCGCAGCATCTTCCCGTTCACCGCGATCGTCGGCCAGGAGCCGATGAAGCAGGCCCTGGTGCTCAACGCCATCAACCCCGCCATCGGCGGCGTGCTGATCCGGGGGGAGAAGGGGACGGCCAAGTCGACGGCGGTGCGGGCACTGGCGCGCCTCCTCCCCGAGCTCGAGGTGGTCGCCGACTGCCGCTTCGGCTGCTCCCCCGACGCCGGCGCCAGCCGCTGCGACGAGTGCGCCGAGCGGCTCCAGCGCGGCGAGACACTGCCTCGGGCAACCCGGCAGATGCGCGTGATCGAGCTGCCCATCAACGCCTCCGAGGATCGGGTCGTCGGGTCGATCGACATCGAGGCCGCCATCAAGAAGGGCGAGAAGGAGTTCGAGCCGGGGGTGCTCGCCGAGGCCAACCGCAACATCCTCTACGTCGACGAGGTGAACCTCCTCGACGACCACATCGTCGACGTGCTCCTCGATGCCGCCGCGATGGGCACCAACACGGTTGAGCGCGAGGGGGTGTCGGTCTCCCATCCCGCCCGCTTCATCCTGGTCGGGACCATGAACCCGGAGGAGGGCGAGCTGCGTCCCCAACTCCTCGATCGTTTCGGGCTCTGCGTGGACGTCGAGGGCAT
>Ga0181529_10001319_pt1 | contig 32512 bp, 26 predicted proteins | sample PEATcosm2014_Bin_36_FD_119763 | JGI IMG/M metagenome (GOLD analysis project Ga0181529, IMG submission 119763) | Peatland microbial communities from MTU Mesocosm Facility, Houghton, MI, USA - PEATcosm2014_Bin10_30_metaG | ecosystem: Environmental > Terrestrial > Soil > Wetlands > Peat | place... | reverse complement strand
AGCTCATCAGAACCTTAATTTCCCCTCATTTTGGTTATCGGCGATGCCGCATCCCGCATAAGTATTCTTTGATAATTAGTGTTCTATCACTTCGCCCGCTCCCTCCGCCCCCCACCTCGCCAAACTCCCCCGCTCCCTCCACTCCCATAAAACGAAATCCGGTATCAGAACTTGACGCAGCGTCCCAATTTCTGCACACTAAAGGTAGATCATTTTGTGGGATTGGAATCACCATGCGAGACGAAAACCCCGTCGGTACCTATAAAGTGCAAGCCCTTGACCGCGCCTTCGCCGTCCTCGACCTGCTCGGCGAAAGCGATTCCCCCCTGGGTCTGGCACAAGTTGCTCTCTCCCTGCAACTTCACAAAAGCACCGCGCACCGCTTCCTCATGGTGCTCGAGCAGCATCGCATGGTCGAGCGCACAGTCAGCGGCAAGTTCCGCCTCGGGCTTCGACTCTTTGATCTCGGCAACCGCGCCATCGAGCAATTTGACCTGCGCGATCGCGCCCAGTCCCACCTGCGCCGCCTGGTCGCCGAGACCGAGGAAACCGCTCACCTGTGCATTTTGGAGGGAACCCACGTCATTTATATCGATAAAATTGAGCCAACCCGCTCCGTGCGCATGATCACCCGCATCGGCGCCAGCAATCCGGTGCATTGCACCTCGGTGGGCAAGGCCATGCTGGCCTTTCTGCCCGATGAGCGCCTCAACGACCTGCTGCCCCGCATCCGCTTCGAGCGCTTCACCCACCGCACCATCGTCACTCCCGAAGCGCTGCGCACTGAGATCGAGAAGACGCGCCGGCGCGGCTATGCCGTCGATGATGAAGAACTGGAAGAGGGGCTGCGCTGCATCGCCGTGCCCATTCTCGATGCGCAGCGCAATCCCGTGGCCGCGGTCAGCGTCTCAGGGCCAAGCTTCCGCGTCACCGCGCAAAAGCTGCCCTCCATCGCCAATCACTTGTTGCAATGTGTGCGCGGCATCTCCGCCGATATGGGCTTCTCCTCCGGCCGCCGAGCCGCCCGCGCCATCTGGTCGGCTTAGGAAAGCAAACCTAAGGTAGCGCCGGTCTCCAGACCGGCTGTAGCACGGGCGTCCCCGCCCGCGCCGTGCTCTATACAAACAGAAAAACCACTTAACCAACCCAACGTCTCACGCCCTCACCCAAAATCCGGGTCCCGTCCAGCAGCCGTTGCACGATACTCCTCCGCGCTCTCCGTCTGACTATGCCGCCCATCCAGCCATTGGCTGATCATCAGCGTCTCTTCCGGGGTCGCCGCTCCGTCCAGCTGCGCCGCTCCCTTCAGCAACTTCTTGCGAACCTCCGCGGCCTTCTGCGCCTCGGCTGCCCGCTGGCCCTGACTGGCGGCGTAGAAGTCGGCAGGGTTGACGCTCATTGGATGCTGCCCATGAATATGCATCGCGCCCTCCTTGTCAAAAGAAGGGCAATCTGCCTTCCGCAATTTTGGCTAAAAAGATAAGAGAAAACTCATGCGCCAGCCCGCGCCTCTTACCAGCCCATCCACTCAACCGGCGATAAAGCGCCCGATCCGTACCCACCACTCCGGCCCCACGGCAGCCAGGTAGATCACGCCCAACTGGGCAACGTAGTAGAGCGGCACGCCGATGCGGTAGACAATGTGGATGCGCCGGTTGACCAGCAGATCGCGCCCCACGCCCAGCGCGAGCATCAAATCGACGCCGACATACGACAGGTTGTGCTGCCGCGCGTAGGCGTGATCCATGCGGGCGAATGCGGCCACCAGCAATCCGCAGGTGGCGAAAAAAACCAGCCGGCGATGGAACTCGGGCGCCTTGCGCCAATAAACGGCCAGCGCCATGCACAAACCAAAGACGCCAATGTCGAAGAACGGGACGGCCAGAAAGGCGTAGCGGTGCGCCATGTGCAGGCTATAAGTTTCAAAGTGGACCATGCGGATGCCGGTCATCACTCCAAGCGGCACCATGAGGACGGCGATCGCGGCAGCCGCCCAACCAAGGGTGCGATGCCATTTCACCTTGCGGCTGCGCACCAAAGCCGATTGCAGAATGAAGATCAGAATCCAAGCCGAAAAGGTCACTCCATGAACCCAGAGGATGCGCGGCGGGGCAATCTCGGCATGCAGCAGCCGGTCGTCGATCGTCTGGCTAAAGCCGGCCACCACGGCTGCGGCTGACAGCAGCGCCATGGCGAAGTAAAAGTAGCGGTCGAGCAAGCTGTTGCGTCCGGTAAACAAGCTCGGACGCGAAGCGGCGACGGTCGGGGAAACAGAAGCAGGCATCGTCTCTCGCTTTCTTGGGGGAAGAAGAATCTTAGGGAAAAAGGATAACAGGCGGAGAGCACCACGCGGAAGCAGCGGCGCACAACGAAATTGTGAGGTTGGAGCAGCCAGGGAATCTCAGATGAAGTTGACGTCTTGAAGATGAAGTTGACGTTCAGAAGATGAAGTTGATGTTTTGAAGATGAAGTTGACGTTTTGAAAATGAAGTTGACGTTTTGAAAGGGCGCGGCTTCAGCTGCGCCACAAGTGGCACAAAATAAATCCAGGCTTTAGCCCCCGAGGGGATGTATTCTGCAAAGAAAGAACTTAATCAGATGTTCCCTAGGGGAGTAAGTGAGTTGGCTTTTCGCGTCGAGCCAGAAATTTCCAGATGCAACGGCGTTTGCCGGGAGCTATTGCTGTTAACGTCCCAGGGTGCAACAGAAAAGCGGCCATGACCATTTATTCGATTTGTGGTTACTAGATTTTCGTGGAATTTGTTCTAGGAGTATAAATTCCTATGGACGACGCCGGTTCTTTGGACGCCTCACATCTTTTCGCTTTGTATTCTTCAAGAAAAGCTCTTTCCCATGGCAACTCTTGAATCGTTTCCCTGAACCACAAAAGCATTGCGAATTGCGAGATTGCTGAGTGTCACTTCGAAGCTGGCCATTGTGGTCGGCCGGGTATTCACACTCCCGGCCGCGCCCCATCTTTATGCGCTTTAGGATGCCAAGCCGTGCTTGGGCTTCTTTTGCCTCGGCCTGTGCAGCTTTGTTCCAGTCGACGGCTCTCAAATAGATCAAGTCTTCGGATCTTCTAGCTTCATCGCCCGATTCTGTCGCAATACCGATGACATCCTTAGCATCCGGCCATTTCAGCTTCGTTACGTGGCAGTAATCCGAAAGGAGTCGAAATCGCTTCTGACGATATTCTTCGTCTGAGACGTTTGGGGGCCGGCGGACACAAAGAATCACGTAATATGGATCCCCCTGACTCGTGCTCTTCAGAACACGGGCATCCCAAGCACTACCCGATCTCAGGCTTCGTTCCAGCACATCCCGCAAGCTGAGTGCACGTATTCGTCGCATTGTTCGCGACTCGCGTGCCATCCAGCGATACATCTCTTCTTGTTCGCTTAGCGGCTGGTCAGAGCTTAGGTACTGAGTTCCCGTCATCGCGTGGAACAGGAACTTCTCGATCAACCCATCCCACGCGTAACTGATTCTGTTGTGCTCAACCTGAGCTCTACGCTCAGGACTGTTAGCGAAATGCGTCCAAGAACCTTCAGCGAGATGCACTAAATCGTAATCGCCCTTGATAACAAAATCGTGTTCTCCCGCTTGGTTCAGGTTGCCGAGATAAAGCGCAAGCAATTCTTCTTCGCCATCGGCAAGTATTATCCTCTTGCCTGTAAGGAGTCGTTCCTTCTTGGTTATATATGCTGTAAAGTCCGTGATCGTATCCAAAGTGCTCATAACGATGTTCAATGTCGTGTCATCGAACACATGTACGAAACCCCTCGCGGGGTCGATGTTTCCTATGGTGAACGGGTGAGTTAGGTGAGTATCGCCTATAAGTGTGCTCCTAATCATCAGGCTCCCACTTCCGCCGAAAATGTCCCTACATTGTCGGGCTCCGTCGTGCGCGACGACAATGCGGTGGAAAATCGCCTCGGCGGGCTCGGGCAATGTGATTGGAAATGGCAGGCTACACTGTCGGTCAAGGAATAAATTGGTAGGAAATTTTCTTAACCACCGTTCGGCGCCGAATACCTGCTCGGCAGACTTTAAAATTGCTTTTTTGTACCAGCGAACCCAATCTACCTCTAACCGCCCCGTGTCTTTAAAAGCGCAATCCTTATCGCTGAAGATAAATATGTGATTTTCAAAGACAACGAGCAGATCGCAGATTTCTTTTCCGTCCCCTTTGCCATCAATTCGCCCCTGATCGCGAAAAACCGATGGGTAGCTCCAAAGAGAGAGGAATGAGTGCTTGCAAAGCTTCGCCAATTGACGCTCAGCTGCGGTTACTCCTTCCCCCGGTGAGGCGGTCTTCGGAGGCTTTGCGCTATCGCTCACTTTCGTCGCTTTCATTCAGAATAGGCTATGTGAATCTCGATCAGAAGTGGAAGGGGATCTGAGGTTCGAATGCACTACAGCTAGATTACTCCTGAAATGTCACCAAGGGTATCCCAATTTTCTTGGCGACAATGTCACAAATTGCTTTGATGTGCAGCCTCCCACGCTCGGAAAGAACAAGAATCCCGGTCTCTAGCTCCGGGCCTTTGGATACGGAATCTCTGCCGCTCGCCGCCGAGCAGGTGGTTGACTTCCCCAAGTGGACTAAGTAAACTTAGTCCATGGCCTACACCGTCCATCAGGCAAAGACTCAATTCTCGCGGCTGCTCAAAGAGGCAGAGGCGGGTAAGGAAGTCATCGTCATGCGCGGCAACAAGCCTGTGGCCAAGGTCGTGGCGATCAATGAACCGTCCCAATCACAACCTCCATTTCGATATATTGGGGCCTTCGAGGGTCTGGTTCACGCCGATGACAGCGCATTCGATCCAATGACCGATGAAGAGTTGGTTGAATATGGATTTGAGTGCATGCTCGATGGTGAGCTGGTTGCTCAGAATGAAACCAAATGAGATACCTGCTCGACACACACATCCTGCTATGGGCGTTGGAATCTCCTCGTAAGCTCACCAGCACCGCTCGAAAAATTGTCGAAGATCCTGCATCGATATTGCTGCTGTCGATTGCGACGCCGTGGGAGATGGCGATCAAGACGAATTGCGGAAAATTGGATGCCGCAAAGATTCTGGAAAAGTTTGATTTATTTATCTCCTCTGGCAGCTATGAGTTACTTGAAGCCAGTGTCGCTCATGTGATCCGCGCTGGCTTCCTTCCTCCGCATCACCGCGATCCCTTTGATCGTTTGCTGGCTGCTCAGGCGCTGGATTTGAAGATTCCTCTGGTCAGCCGCGACAGCATTTTTGATTCGTATGGTGTGAAGAGAATCTGGGAATAAATTCGTCCCCCTGAACGGCGATTGGAGTTACTCTTGTCGAAGTATCATAAGTCCGTTGTACCAACCAAGTCGCGCGCCGGCGCGCTGCCGCTGGTGGCCATTGTCGGCCGCCCCAACGTGGGCAAATCCACGCTCTTTAACCGCCTCACCAAGAGCCGCCGCTCCATTGTCGGCGACGAGCCCGGCATCACCCGCGACCGCATCTATGGCGAGTTCGAGTGGATGGGCCGCGATTTTCGCCTGGTAGATACTGGCGGCATGGTGCCTGACGACGCCGAGCTGATCCCCTCCGAGATCTTTGCCCAGGCGCAAGTGGCGCTGGAAGAGGCCGACGCAATCATCATGGTTGTGGATGCACGCACCGAACTGGCCAGCCCGGATTACGACCTGAAGCAAAGCTTGATTCGCGGCGGCAAGCCACTCTTCCTTGCTGTCAATAAGGTCGAGGGCGAGGCGATGGCCATGGCCGCAGAGAACTTCCGCCAACTGGGCATACGCAAGATCTTTTTCATCAGCTCCGAACACGGCCAGGGCATCGGCGACCTGCTCGAAGCCATCAGTGAAGCGCTGCCCGCGCCGCCGGAAGCTGTTGCGACCGAGGATGAGATTCCCGTTCCTGACGGACCGCCTGCAGAACTTCCAACTCCGGTGGAGGGTACGGGCTTCAGCCCGTACAAAACAGCCTTGCAAGGAAAAGGGGCTTTAACCCCTGAGAAAACTTCCATATCGGAAGAGGATGATTCTCCCGTCCATAAAACCCACGGCGAATTCGAGCAGCACGAAACCTCCATCGCCATCATTGGCCGCCCCAACGTTGGCAAATCCACGCTACTCAACGCCCTTACCGGAACCAGCCGCGCCATCGTCTCGCCCATCGCCGGAACCACGCGTGATGCCGTCGATGAGGTTGTGGACTTCGAAGGCCAGCAGCTCCGCTTTGTGGACACCGCCGGCATCCGCCGCAAGAGCAAGACCCACCTGATGGCCGAAAAGCTCAGCGTCGTGATGGCCCGCCGCCACCTGGAAGCCGCCGACGTCGCGCTGCTCGTCATCGACGCCGTCGATGGCGTCACGGCAGCCGACGCCACCATCGGCGGCTACGCCCACGAGAGCGGGCGCAGCATCATCATCGTAGTCAACAAATGGGATCTCTTGACCACCGGTCGCACTGACGGCAAGCCCCCCGCCGACCGCGAAATCTTCGAGCAGCAGTTGCGCACCGTCCTCAAGTACCTCAGCTACGCCCCGGTTATCTTCCTCTCCGCTCTCGAAGGCACCGAGTCCGGTGGCCGCAAGATGCTCCGCGCACTGCATGAGGTTGTCGCCGTGGCCGCCGAGCGCCGCAAGCGCGTCACCACCGGCCAGATGAACCGCTTCCTCGACAAAATCGACTTCCAGCGTGCCCCCGTCCCCATGGCCAAGCGCCTGCGCATCTTCTATATGACGCAAGCCGCCGTCGCCCCACCCACCTTTGTCCTCTTCACTGACCGCGACATCCAGCTCCACTTCAGCTTCGAGCGCTTTCTGGAGAATCAAATCCGCCAGGCCTTCGGCTTCAAAGGCTCGCCCATCTGGTTCAAAGTCCGCGCCCGCAACGCCGAAAAGAAGGAATAGTTACAATTCTTCCATCGGACTGAATCCGAAACTGTAGCGCCGACCTCCCTGTCGGCTTTAGCGTGGACCTCCTGGTCCACGCCTGTTTCTTCACCGGAAAAACTCCGCGCCAAAAGCCCTCTCAATGGCTTACCATGGCGTGGAGGATTCTTCGCCATGAATTCCGCCCTTCCGCTGCGTTTCGTCCGCCTTGCCTGCCTCAGCCTCCTCTTCGCAACCGTGTTTTTCATTGCCAAAGCCACCGCGCAAAACGCCGCCGAAACCGTTCGGATCACCGCCAATCTGCCCGCTGAATCCCGCACCGTCATCGACCGCCTGACCATGCTGCGCGAGCTGCCCGATGGCCCATGGAAGATGCACGCCGGGACTCTCGCGCATGGCGAAGCAGTCTCGCTCGACGAAACCGACTGGCAGCCCATCGCCCTCAAAACCAAAGCGCCCAACGACGCCCTCTGGTTTCGCCAGAGCTATCAGATTCCCGCCACGCTCGGCGGCTACGACCTGACTGGCGCGCGCATCTGGTTCCAATTCCACGCCTCCGCCAACGGCCCCATGCCGGAGATCCTCTACTTCAATGGCCGCCGCGTGGCCATGGGCGACGACCTGGAGCCGGTGCCGCTCTTCGAGAGCGCCCACCCCGGCGACAAAGTTACCGTCGCCGTCAAGCTGCTGCATACCGTGGACATGAAAACCTTCCTTGGTGCCACGCTCAAAATCGACTTCCCCGAAGGCCGCCCCAACCCCGAAGACCTGCGCGAAGAGTTCCTCTCGGCCGCGCAGCTCGTCCCCGTGCTGGCGCCCAATGACCCCGCGCAACTGGCCACGCTCAACGCCGCCATTCAAGCCGTGGATCTAAAGGCGCTCGACGCAAACGACCAAAAGAAAGTTGATGCCAGCCTCGACGCGGCGCGCCAAAAGCTGGCCGCCCTCAAGCCGCTCTTGCAGCAGGTCACCTATCACCTCACCGGTAACTCGCACATCGACGCGGCATGGCTTTGGCCGTGGACCGAGACGGTGGATGTGGTCAAGCGCACCTTCGGAACCGCGCTGCAACTGATGAACGAGTACCCTGCCTACTCCTACACGCAGTCGGCGGCGGCGTACAACGAGTGGATCGCCGATAAGTACCCCTCGATCAATGCCGAAATCGCGCGGCGCATCCAGGAAGGGCGCTGGGAGATCGTCGGCGGAATGTGGGTCGAGCCCGACCTGAATATGCCCGACGGCGAGTCGCTGGTGCGGCAGATTTTGGTCGGCAAGCGCTGGTTCAAACAGAATTACGGAGTTGATACGCGCATCGGCTGGAACCCGGATAGCTTCGGTTACACCTGGCAGTTACCGCAGATCTACAAAAAGAGCGGCATTGATTATTTTGTAACTCAAAAGATGGCCTGGAATGATACCAACCAAATGCCCTTCAAGTTCTTCTGGTGGGAGTCGCCCGATGGCTCAAAGGTGCTGAGTTACTTTCCGCATGACTACGCCAACGATAACTTGAATCCGGTGCGTCTGGCGCGCGACTTTGTCATTGCGCAGAAGCAGGCAACCGGCTTGCCCAGCATGATGGACTTATACGGCATCGGCGATCACGGCGGCGGGCCGACCCGCGCCATTCTTGATGAAGGTTATTACTGGATCACGCGCGGCGTGCCCGATCCCATTATCCCCAAGATGCAATTCGGCACCGCGCAAAGTTACTTCTCCACGCTGGAGACAAAGATCGCGCCGGAGAGTCCGGTCTGGAATTACCAGTCCATCGCCAAGGGTTACACGCCGCCGCCCGCTGTTGCGGGCAAGGTAAGCATTCCTACCTGGAAAAGCGAGTTGTACTTCGAGTATCATCGCGGCGTCATGACCACCCAGGCCAACCACAAAAAGAATATGCGCGAGAGCGAAGAGGAAGTCATCAACGCGGAAAAATGGGCTTCGCTGGCATGGGCGCTTCCTGGTTGGCAGTCGATTCCATATCCAGGAATCGAAATAACTGATGATTGGAAGAAAGTCCTCTTCAATCAATTCCACGACCTTGCTGCAGGTTCAGGTATTGGTGTGATCTATAAAGACGCGCAGAAAGACTATGATGTAGTGAAAATGTCCACAGACGCTATTTCAGCAAGGGCACTTGATAGGATTGTTAGCCAAGTGAATACGCGTGTAAAAATGGCAGCCAAATCCCCAAATCGTATTCCGCGCGACAAGCGGGAATGGGGAAAGAAATGGGATCCAAGCATTTTTGAAGGTGATAAGAAACCGCAGAGCCAAGCGCTTGTTGTCTTCAATCCACTTGGTTGGATGCGTTCTGGAACGGTAACGGTACATATTCCTGAAAATGAGGGATTTACTTTAGACGATCCGGAAACTGGAATACATCTCGCCAGTGAAGGGCTCTACCAAGTCAAAAACCTTGGGAAAATGTTTTCCTATGACTATGAGATCCCAGTCGAAAATATTCCTCCACTCGGTTATAAAACCCTTCGGATTACCGTGGGTTGCAATGAACCATCTTGCAGCATTATGGATGATAACACAATCATACATGATGATGATTTTGACACTAAGCAGGCCTATAGATCGCAGACAATTGAAGATAGTCGCTTCATAGTAAAGATGGATAGGGATACTGGGTGCCTGCGGAGTATCGTTGAAAAAGCCACAGGTTTTGACTATATCGCGCCAGGTGGTTGTGGAAATGAACTTCAGTTTTTTAAAGACACCCCAAAGGATTATGATGCGTGGAATATCGATCCAGGAACACTTGACAATAAATTATCAATCACTGCGAAGCCCGATGAGATTGTTGGCTGGGGGAATTTCGGTTATCGCGTAACGCGCAAATACGGAAACTCGACAATCATCCAGACAATCGAACTCAGCAGTGACGGACTAGACATCGACAACGACATCGACTGGCACGAAAGCCATGTTTTACTGAAGGTGGCCTTCCCGCTGGCGGCTTCGGGTCCATTTGCTACGTACGAGATTCCTTATGGCACCATTGACCGGCCTACCACGCGCAATAACTCGTGGGAAAAAGCCCAGTTTGAGGTCGAGGCGCTGCGCTGGGCCGATCTCTCTGGGCCAGATGCGAACGGCAAAATTCACGGCCTGAGCGTGCTGAATCAGACCAAGTACGGCTACGACGCGGTGGGCAACACGCTGCGGCTGACGCTGCTGCGCTCGCCCAAGTGGCCCGACCCCGACGCCGACATGGGCCACCATCACTTCCACTACGCGCTCTATCCCCACGCCGGGACGTGGAAAGAGGCGCTCACCGTCCGCCACGGCTACGAGTACAACTACCCGCTGACGGCGGTGGTGACCACGGCGCATCCCGGCTCGCTGCCCCCGTCGCACTCCTTCGCCTCCGTCTCGCCGGAGAATGTCGTCCTGACCGCCGTCAAAAAGGCCGAAGACGCCAACGGGCTGATTTTCCGCGTTTATGAGTGGGCAGGCAAGGAGACAACCGCCGAGTTCCACGTGCCGCCGGGCGCAACCGGGGCGACGGTAACCAACCTGATGGAGACGCCGGAAGGCGCGCCGCTCAGCGTCACCGGCGACGTGGTGAAAGTTCCGATTCACCCCTACGAAATTCTGACTCTGCGCGTCGATTATCCGAATGGTGGGCCGAAGCAATAGAGGCTTGGAGAAGTGCGGGCGAGGACGCCCGCACGCTACAGCCGGTCAGGAGACCGGCGCTACATTTTGCTGATTGCCAAAACACAAGTTCCCCGGTCTCAAGGTCGAGATCGGGGAACCCGGATTTGTGGCGTGGAGAAGGGTTACGCGCTATAGAGCAGAATCCCCGCCGGCTTCTCTTCGGCAACAATATCGTCCGGGGTCAGCGGCCGATAGAAGAGCTGGTTGACGTCGAGGTAGACTTCGAGGAAGGCCGGACGAGTGGCAATTTGGCCGCCGATCAGCGCTTCGCTCAACGGGTCTTCAATGTAGCGTTGCAGGGCGCGGCGCAGCGGGCGCGCGCCATAGCTACGGTCGGTCAGCGTCTTGTCCAGAATCCAGCGCTTGGCCTCCTCGTTGACCGAGATGGTGATCGACTTCTGCGCCAGATTGGCATTCAACTGCTGGACGAGCAGCTCGACGATCTGCAACAGGTCGCTGTCCGAAAGCGACTGGAAGAGAATGGTTTCATCCAGGCGATTGAGGAACTCGGGATTGAAGGCCCGTTTGACCTCGCTCATCACCTGTTTTTCAACATCCTGATTGATCCGGTCCTCGCTGTCGCTGGCAAAGCCGATGTTCTTCTTCTCCTTCACCAGATACTTGGCACCGATGTTGGAGGTCATGATGATGATGGTGTTCTTGAAATCGACGGTATTGCCCAGGCCGTCGGTCAATTGGCCGTCCTCAAAGACTTGCAGCAGAATGTTGAAGACGTCGGGATGAGCCTTTTCCACCTCGTCGAGCAGAATGATCGAGTAGGGCGAACGGCGCACGCGCTCGGTCAACTGGCCGCCATCGCCGTAGCCCACGTAGCCCGGAGGCGAGCCGATCAGCTTGGCCACTGAATGTGGCTCCATGAACTCTGACATGTCAAAGCGAATCAGTGCCTTGTCCGAGCCGAAGAGGAAGTTGGCCAGGGTGCGCGCCACCTCGGTTTTGCCGACGCCGGTGGGTCCAAGGAACAAGAAGCTGCCGATGGGGCGCGAGGGGTTTTTGAGCCCGGCGCGCGAACGCCGGATGGCGCGGGCGAGGGCGCTGATGGCCTTCTCCTGGCTGACGATCCGCTTGTGCAGCTCTTCTTCCACGCGCAACAGCTTCTGGGTCTCTTCTTCCTTGATGCTGTTCACCGGCACGCCGGTCCAGCGGCTGACCACGTCCTCAATGTCCTCGCGTCCCACAATGCCCGCCGCCGAGTCGTCCAGATGGTACTTGTCGCGCAGGCCGCGCAGCGTCTCGCGCTCTTTGCGCTCCTCGTCGCTATAAAAACGGGCTTTTTCAAATTCGTGATTGGCAATCGCCGAATCCATGCGATGCACAATGAACTTGATGCGCTTCTGCACTTCGGTGATCTCTTCCGGCAGCGAGGTCTGGCGCAGCTTGACGCGCGCCCCGGCCTCGTCGATCAGATCGATGGCCTTGTCCGGCAGGAAGCGGTCGGAGATGTAGCGGTTGGAGTGCGAGACAGCGAACTCGATGGCCGCGTCGGTGTAGCTGACGGCGTGGAACTTCTCGTAACGATCCTTGATGCCGTGGATGATCTTGATGGCGTCGGCTTCGTTGGGCGGAGGCACTTTGACGGCCTGGAAGCGGCGTTCGAGCGAGCGGTCCTTCTCAATGGATTTGCGGTACTCGGCGGGGGTAGTGGCGCCAATGCACTGGAGTTCGCCGCGCGATAGCGCCGGCTTGAGGATGTTGGCCGCGTCCAGCGAGCCTTCGGCCGAGCCCGCGCCCACCAGCGTGTGCAACTCATCGATAAAGATAATAGAGTTCTGATTCTCCATCAGCTCTTTCATGATGGTCTTGAGCCGCTCCTCAAACTGGCCGCGATACTTTGTGCCGGCCACGATGAGCGAGAGATCGAGGCCCAGGACGCGCTTCTCCGCCAAAAAGCTGGGCACTTCGCCGTCGGCGATGCGCTGCGCAAGGCCTTCCACAATGGCTGTCTTGCCGACGCCTGGTTCGCCGATCAGCACGGGATTGTTCTTGGTGCGGCGGCAGAGGATCTGGATGACGCGCTCCAGTTCGCCGTCGCGGCCCACCAGGGGATCGAGCTGGCCGTCCATCGCGGCCTGGGTCAGATCGCGGCTGAACTCGGCCAGCATACTGGACTCGCGCGGGCGCTGCTGCTGCTGCGGCTGCGCTTTCTCTTGCGTCACGCGGCCCAGTTCCTCGCGAATCTGCGCCAGCTTCAGCCCCCGCTCCTGCAGAATCTCCGCCGCAAAGCACTTCTCCTCGCGCAGCAGACCTAGCAACAAGTGCTCGGTGCCGATGTGTTTGTGGCCCAGCCGCTCGGCCTCTTCCGCCGCATAGGCCAGCACCCGCTTGCACTCATTCGACAGCGGAAGGTCCACGCTGGTGGAGACTTTTTCGCGGATGGTGGTGTGCGTCTCAATCTGCTTGCGGATCGAATCCACCGAAGCGTGCGAGCGCAGAAAGCGGTTGGTCAGCGCCTTGTCCTCGCGCAGCAGGCCCAACAGCAGGTGCTCTGTCTCGATGTAAGGCGAGCCAAACTGGCTGGCCTCATACCGCGCAAAAAAGATGACGCGCCGCGCCTTTTCCGTATAGCGTTCGAACATGGTGACCTCCCTGATACTGGCTATCGGCAGTTGTGCCCACCCGCTTCAATGGCCGGATTCACTCACCGGCTTCACTTGCCTCCGCGGCAAATCTTTTGCCGTGAGAGTTCCATCCTAACCGCTCCAGCCGTCGATGAACAAAAACCAATTCATTTTGCGGCTTCTCATCTGATTAGACTCAGTAATTGCCTTCTTAGGCTCAGATTTCCTGAATCTAGACCAAATTGAAACTCTCCAGCTTTCCGCCTTCAAGCTTTAAAATTCTTGTGCAGCGCGCGGCCAGGTCAAGGTTATGCGTCACCAGAATGGATGTCAGTCCATGCGTGGCGTGCAGCCGCTCGATCAGCTCAAAGACGCGTCCGGCGGTGGCTCCGTCCAGGTCGCCGGTGGGTTCATCGGCCAGCAGCAGCCGTGGCGAATTCACCAGCGCGCGGGCCAGCGCCACGCGCTGCTGTTCGCCGCCGCTCAACTCGCCGGGGCGATGATCGGCGCGATCCTCCAATCCAACTTCACCCAGCCAGTGGAGCGCTTTTTCAGTTGCTTCAGACTTTTTGATGCCGCCGGCCAAAAGAGGCAGGGCGACATTTTCGAGCGCGGTGAATTCCGGCAACAGGTAATGAAACTGCCAGACGTAGCCGATCTCGCGATTGCGGAAGGCCGCCGCCTCGCGCGTCGAAAGCCGGCTTACGTTGGTCGAGGCGCACAGGACGGTTCCGGCGGTCGGCGCATCCAGCGCGCCTAGGATGTGAAGCAGAGTGCTTTTGCCCGCGCCCGATTGGCCGACAATGGCCAGGCTCTCGCCCTGTTGGACCTCCAGATCCAAGCCGCGGAAGAGCGTCAGAGCGCCGCGCGCGGTGGTGTAAGTCTTTTCCAGATCTTCAATTTGAACGATAAACGGGCGCGGCTGCGCGGCTTGTGCGGAGCGGGCGGTTTGGGGCGCGGTTGCTGGAGAGGGTGTCGGCATCCGGTTGAGGCTATTTTATCGTGCGGGGGCGGGGAGGCTGCGCGGGCTGAGTGTCTTTCGTAATGGCGGAAAAGATGGGGAGATGAATTTCATTTCAACCACGGGAGCATCATCAGGGCGCGACAGAAAAGCTCTTGTTCAATGGAGAGGTTTTTTTCGCGGAATTGGGCAGAATTAAGGTCAGAATAGGTTTTGAAAAAACACGGCTTCAGCCGTGCCGCTAATCTCCTTTTGATGAAGGGTACGGGCTTCAGCCCGTACATGAAGCACAGCAAAAATGGGTGGGCTTTAGCCCCAGAGGGAATGAGCATTGAAGAATTGAACCCCCCTCGGCGGCTAAAGCCGGTTTTTTACAGCTTAAGATGTACGGGCTAAAGCCCGTACCCTTCAATCCATCCACATCATTTACTGGCCGGTAGCGCCGCCGGATTGAGGCGCGCGATGCGGCCGTTGGGTCCGACGACGAAGGGCAGCGAGAGAGCATTCCAGTTGCCGTCGTCCAGCGGCTGCCAGGTCTTGCCATCGTCGCGGCTGATGTCTGAGCCGTTCGTGCCGACGGTGATCCAGAGTTTCAGCGTCTCCGACCATTGCACGGCGGAGCGGTAGCCATGGGGCGGGGTGATGCTGGCGGTCCAGTGTTCACCGCCATCGGCGGACCAGGCGGCTGTGCCCGTGCTTTCATTGGGCTTGGTGTAATCGCCACCAACAGCGATAAGTGGCAATACTTCAAACGGTGGATTGTAGGCGATACGCACTTTCTGCCGGATTGCAAAAACACCTGATGATTGGGAATTTTTCCCTAATGGAACTGGGACCCTTTCCCACCTATCGTCCTTCCCATCCAAGTTCATATTTCCAGGATCGCACTCATCGACGCACACGGAAGACTTCACTCTTCTGTAAACAAAAGCGCCTGCCGTACCTCCAGACCCAAAAACGGGAGCCCATCCTGGATCGAAGAATGATGAATTACTGGCCGCGAATGCTCCTTGATTGGCTTGGTCCGCCTCCAGCCCTATCCCTCGCTGCTTTACCCATTCCAGTCCAAAATCGCGGCTTTCAAGCAATAAAAAATGACCACTTACTGGATCACCGAGAATAAATCCGGTACTTCGCCTACCTGTTCCGCCAGCCGTTAGATCAAAGTAAATAGAATCCCAAAACCCATCCTTCTCAGAATTGCGAAGAATCAAATTCCATGTCCCACATCCATCCGTAGTTTTATACAACCGGCTCTTATCTCCCGGTCCGCTTGCCAGTACGACCGCCCTCATTGCATTCCAGGCTTGCACGCCGCGAAAGTCGAGGGTTGCGCCGTCTTTGGCTGCGTCGGGCGTGGCGCATTGCGTCCAGTGCGCGCCGCCGTCGAGGGTCTTTAGCACAGTTCCGCCGGTTCCGCTGGCCCAGGCTACTGTGCCGTCCACCGAGTCAATCCCGCGCAGGCCGGCGGTTGTACCGGAGTCCTGCATCTGCCAGATTGGCGGCGCGGCGGGCGGGTTGGATTGGGCGAAGGCTAGTGCGGAGGCGGCTATCAATGGGAGAAGCGAAATTGCGCGCATGGGTGGAAGTATAACTCTGAGAGCGGAGGTTTGGGGTTCGTGGCCTCCCATTTCGCAAAGAACGCGGATTGGGTTGGGTACGGAAACCATTTGCAAAAAACAAGCGGAAAGCAACCGCAGGGCCTTTGACTCCGTTTGCCGGGAATTTTTGGCTTTCACAGCGTCCCTCCGGGGCGCAATCCTTTCATGGGCGACCTATCCCAGGGCTCCGCTACGCTCCGCCCTGGGATATTTTCGCCACACCCCGCTGGGGTGTGTATTTCTGGCTTTGCAGTTGGGTAATGTATTTCTGGCTTTTCCGATGGGGTGTGTAATCCTGGCTTTCCTGCTGGGCTTAGAGCTTATCCGTAAATTGGGGATATTCTCTTTCTGGTTTCAAGCCTGTTTGAATTGAGCGGTGGCTCTAATGAACCTCTGATTAAGTTTCATTTTCAAAGAAACCTTCCCTCAGGGGCTAAAGCCCGCATTTATTTTGGGCTATTTGCGGCACGACTGAAGTCGTGCCCTGATACAAAACAGACAGGCTCGTGAGTTTTTCCGCAGGCTGTAAAGTCGTGCCCTTTCAAAACATCAACTTATTTAGATGTTCCCTTACGTATTTCTGTATGGTTTGAGAGTCAACGTGGACCAGGAGGTCCACATTACAGCCGGTCTGGAGACCGGCGCTACAAATCGCGGGAGGTCGGCGCTACAATTTACGGATAAGTTCTTAGTATTTCCGGCTTTCCCGATGGGGTGTGTATTCCTGGCTTTTTCGCTGGGTGATATTTGTCTATCTTCATGATTTGCCTTCGCTCGGCTACCGAGTTATCGTATCGCCCGTCCAACTGCGTATGATCCGACTTTGTCATGATTCTGATTTTCAAACGATATGGGCTGTCATCAATGAGTCCGCGCAGGTTTACAAGGGCATCATCCCCGCTGATCGCTGGACGGAGCCGTATATGTCCGCCGAGAAGCTGCGGCATGAGATCGCGGACGGGGTCGTCTTCTGGGGCTGGGAGGAGGACGGCGAACTGACCGGCGTGATGGGCTTGCAGGAGATTTGCCCGGTCTCAAACTCGAAACCGGGGGCAGCCGGATTGGAGGCTCGGGATGTGACGCTGATCCGCCACGCATATGTTCTCAGCCGCCGCCAACGCAGCGGAGTCGGCGGACGGCTGCTGGAACATCTGCTCAAGGCGGCGCGCTCTCCGGTGCTGATCGGCACCTGGGCTGACGCGCATTGGGCGATTCGCTTCTATGAGAAGAATGGATTCGCGGTGGTTACGCCGCACCAGAAGGATCGGCTGCTGCGCCGCTATTGGAATGTGCCGGAGCGGCAGATTGAAACCTCGGTGGTTCTGGCCGATGCGGCTTGGCGGGGGAAGCGGGATTGATGCGGGACGGGCGCGGACGAGGACGTCCGCGCGACAGCCGGTCTGGAGACCGGCGCTACAGAAAGACCGGCGGTGCGAAGCAGACCGGCGCTAGGAAGCGGCTGTCGGCTGATGACTGTCAACTAATTTCGTACCGCATTTTGCACCATTTCAACCGCTGGACGAGATTCTAATTCCCATCTTTAGGGGAAAAATATCCAATTTTGCGGTACTCTGGAAGTACCCCCGCAGTTTGGCTGAACTCTCAAACGAACCAGATAGACTCGTAATCGGTTCTGCTTTTCTTTTTACAGGCAGAAAGTCCAGATTCGATCTTCAGCCGGGTGTTTTTTTAGATCACTTTTCAGAAGCGGCGGGGAGTTTCATCTTCCGAGGCCATTCTCTTGAATTTGTTGAACCCGTCTCTGCGCAAGCTCACTTCACTGATTCCCTGGCTACCGGTGGTTTTGGCGGCCGTTGCGCTGTGCCCATCGCTTGGCGCGCAGCAGACCCTTGGCGGCATCACCGGCGAGGTGACCGACCCGACCGGCGGCGCAATTCCCAACGTGCAGGTGACGGCGGTGGGCGAGCAGACCGCGCTTTCGCGCTCGGTGAAGACCAACGGGACAGGCGTTTATGCCTTTGTGAATCTGCCCATCGGCACCTACACCCTGACCTTTACCGCCGCGGGCTTTGAGGTGCAGAAGACGCCGCACATCACTGTGCAGGCCGACCGCACGGCAACCGTTGCCGCGCAGCTCAAGATCGGCAAGGCAAGCGACACCATCGAGGTGCAGGCCACGCCGCTGCTGAACGCCGTGGACACCACGAATGGTTACGTGATGGACGAGCAGCAGATCGATCTGGCGCCGCTGGCCACGGGCAGCTTTACCGGGCTGGCCATCCAATCAACCGGCGTGAGCGCCGAGCTGGGGGGCGGCACAGGCGTCAACTCCGGCCTGGGCAACGCGCCGATCTGGGCCAACGGACAGCGCGATACCTCCAACACATTCCTGCTGAACGGTGTGGACGCCTCAAATTTTTTCAACGGCAAGAGCACCAGCCAGGTGGCCAGCTTCCGCGTGGTGGACAACACGGGCAGCGGCAACTCGACGGCCGGCGGCATCATTCAGAGCAGCGCGTCGATCTATCTGTCGGTGGGCAACTCGATTCCCAGCCCGGCTCCGGAGACCATCGAAGAGGTGCGTGTGAACGCCAGCATGTATGACGCGCAGCAAGGCTCGACGGCCGGCGCGCATCTGGACCTGAGCACCAAGTCGGGCAGCAACAGCATTCACGGCAGCAGCTACATTCATCGCGGAACCAGTTGGATCAACGCCGCGCCCTTCTTCTTCAATGACGATGACGACATTCCAGCCAATCAAAAAGTCCCTGAGTTGCATCGCGAGATTCTGGGCGGCACGGTGGGCGGCGCGATCATCAAAGACAAGCTCTTCGGCTACCTTGGCTATCAGCACTTGCACGTCTCGGATCAGGAGATCGGCTACTCGCGCTTTTCGGTTCCGGTGGGACTGTCGGACGACCGCAGCGCCGCCGGCCTGGCCGCGGTGGCCAATGCCGGTTGGGGAACCAGCCTGACCGGAGCCGATGTGAATAATGATGTGGAGAATCCCGGCAGCAGCGTGGCCTACAACCTGATGAACGAGCCCGCGCTTCCCGGCGAACCGGGCAAGTGGCTGATCCCGAACCCCACCGGCATCTCCACCGTCAGCCACCCTTATAACGTCTCGCTGCCTGGCACGGCCTACTTTCTTGGCGACCAGGCGGTCGCCGACCTGGATTGGAACGCCAGCCCCAAAGACACTCTGGCGCTGAAGTATTACTATCAGCACGACCCCACGACCGCGCCCTACGCCTACTCCAACGTTCCCGGTTGGGCGCAGCACCTGGACGCGGGCGCGCAGGTCTTTTCCATCAACAACGTCAATATCCTTCGGCCGAATCTCAGCGTCACCGAGACGCTGGGCTTTGCCCGCGAGAAGATTTACTCCACCAACGAACAGCCTTTCTCGGCTTCAAGCGTGGGGGTCAACAATCTTGGCTCGCCTTACTACGCCGGCGTCACCATCGTGGATATTCTGGGCGCCAATACACCCACCGGCCTGCAAACTCTCAACATCGGCCCCGGATCGAATCAAGGCTCGCTGACCGGCGTCTTTCAAAATCGCTGGATGCCTTCCGCCAACGCGATCTGGACCCTCGGCAAGCACACCCTGGCTATCGGCGGAAGCTGGTCGCACACCCAACTGAATCCACGCGACGAGCGCCCCGGCGTGGCTGGAACCACCTCTTCTGCTGACTTTGGCCAGTTTGTGCAAGGACTGGTCACCACCAACGACGACTTCAATGTGACCACCTTCCTGCAAGGCAACGGCAACCGCTACTATCGCGCCAACGAGACCGGCCTTTACTTCCAGGACAAGTTTCAGATCAGGCCCAACCTCAGCCTGACCGCCGGCCTGCGCTTTGACCATAACGGCGCCTTCAGCGAGAAGTATGGCCGTCTTTACAACTTCGATCCCAGCCTCTTCGACGCGGGCACGGCCGGCGATCCGAACAATCCCAATGGAAGCATCGCCAACAACGGCTACGTCATCGCGCAGAGTTCTACGGACACCACCCTCACCGGGCGGCAATGGGGTCTTGCGCCGCGCGTGGGCTTTGCCTGGTCGCCGGAACGCTTCAAGAGCAAGGTGGTGATCCGCGGCGGATCGGGCATTTATTACGACCGCGGCGAGCTGTTTACCTACTTCTCTCCCGGCTACGCCGCCGGCCTGGTCGAAGGCGGACCCTTTGGCGTGGCCCAGGCGCCGCCCTTCGTCAATTCGCAGACCTGCAACACCGCCGATCTGAGCTACTACAACGGCTACATCCCCACTTGCGCTCCGACGGATGCCAACCTCTCCATGCCCTGGGGCGCAACGCTCGGCGCGCCGCCCACCGGCAAAGCCTCCGATATCACCCAATATTTGCCCAATGCCTATGACATTCTGAACTATGACGCGGAGCCATTCAGCATGGGCGTTTATGACCGCAAGAACACGCTGCCATACGCCATTGCTTATACCCTCGGCGCGCAGTGGCAGCCCACCAACACGCTGGCCATCGAGGTGGCCTACGTGGGCAATTTGGGCCGCCACCAGGTGATTCCAACGCCCTTCAACCAAGCGCAGATCGCCACGCCCACCAACCCCATCCGCGGCCAGAACTACTCCTACGGCTACACCATCGAGGACAGCAATTACAACCCCATCAACCTGCCCGACGGAAGCCCGTACCTGGCCAACTACGAAGGCGGTAACGTCGACCTGCGCGTGCCCTACATCGGCTATTCGGGTGAGTCGATTGACTACCGCGCGGCTGGTGTCTCCGAGTACAACGCGGCACAGCTTCACGTGGACAAGCGGCTCAGCCACGGCTTCCAGGCCGGCGCATCCTACACCTTCTCGCACACCACCGACGAGCAGAGCGGACTGGGCCTCTTTTACAACGGCGACAACCCCACCAACCTGCGCTCCGGCTACGGACTGGCCGACTTCGACCGCAAGCATGTGCTCAACTTTACCTACACCTACGAAGTGCCCAAGTTTGCCCCCGAGCGTTCCCTGAAGGGCGACTTTGTCGACGGCTGGAGTTTGAGCGGCGCCACCGTGCTGCAAAGCGGACAGCCCTTCAGCGTGATTGACTTCACCGGCGCGGTGGGCAGCGTCTTCTATAGCGTCTCGGACGGCATCAATAACCCTATCGTCCCGCTGGCTTCAGGCTGCACCCCCAAGAGCGCGGTCACCGGAGCCTCCGGCGCATTTACCGGCTCCGGCGGACAGCCCTTTCTCAATGCCTCCTGCTTCACGCTCCCGCTGCTCAATCCCGGCGATCTCGGCGGCGCTATTCCATCGAACGACCCCTATGAAACCAACTTTGTCTCCAGCGGCCAGCGCAACATCTTCCGCCAGGCCTCGCAGAAGCGCGCCGATGTTTCGCTGGTCAAGGTCACTCCCTTTACCGAATCCATCAAGCTCCGCTACAGCCTGGATGTCTTCAATTTGACCAACACCACCAGCTTTGATGTCACCGGCGACCAGGTCTCGCAGAACATGGATTACAACGGCTATCCCGTCGAGGGAACAACCCCCGCGCCCACTGGTTGCAATGCCGAAGGACAGCAGACCAACGTCTCCTTCTACAACTGCCCGGCAGGCCTGGGTATTACATTGCACACCATTGGCAGCCCGCGCCAGGTGCAGATGTCGTTGCGGCTGGAGTTCTGAGCTGAGTTGAATGAGCCGTTAAATACCAAGGGCGTCCGCGCAGTGGGGACGCTCTTCGTATTTGCGCGGAGTGAATCTCAGCCCTCTATAGCTGACCAGGAACCGGAAGCGCAAGTTGCACCCTGAACTCTTGTACTTGTCGAGATCGCGGTCGCCGTCAAGGCAGAGTTGCCCGGAAGAGGCGGAGAGGCCAAAGCGCTGCCGCCGGAAAGGTTGGAGTGATAGGGCTGCTCAGGATCGTCTATGCGTTCTCCGGCAGAGGGCCTTAAACTGAAAGAGAAATGAACTCGACTGCACAAGAAATACGCATCGATCACTGGTCTCCCGCTGCGCTGCTGAAGCAGGCAATGGAGTTGCGCCGGCAGGCTGAAAGCGGCGACGGCGCGGCCAGCATCACCTTGCAGGCCTTTCCGCGCCACGCGGCCATGCTGCTTGTCCGCACCGGCGACGGCCAGGCCGAGCTGCATGAGAACTTCGCGGATCTCTTTCACGTCCTCGACGGCCAGGCGACGCTGGTCACCGGCGGCGTCATCGCGGACGCGGCCAACATCGCTCCCGGAGAGACGCGCGGCTCATCGGTCCAAGGCGGCGCAGGTCAGCCGTTGAAGGCGGGCGAGGTGGCCCACGTCCCCGCCGGCCTGCCCCACCAGATGCTTGTCGCCCCCGGACACACCATCACCTGCCTGGTGATGAAGATCCAGGAGAAGCCGTAAGCCCGCCGGAAAAATCCTCCCCGCGGCACTCCACTCAAACCCCTCTCTTCTGATACACTCAAAGGAGTGGTTGCCGCACGTTGGGTCGTCGAACCCTTCTGCGGGCATCCTCGTTGTCAAGGGGACGTAGCTCAGTTGGTTAGAGCGCCGCCCTGTCACGGCGGAGGTCGCGAGTTCGAGCCTCGTCGTCCCCGCCATTCATTCCAATCGGTGCTGGAGTGTTTGGCTAGTGGCAAGTTCAAGGATATTTTGTGTATGAGAAAAGGCTCCCGCGCTGGAGCCTTTTCTTGTCTTCAGCGACGCATATTTGCAGCACGGTCTCCCGGCGGAGAGCGGGCGTGCTTGCGCGCGGCTGTTTGAAATTCCAGCAACCATTACAAAGCATAGTTACAGGAACGATGAATTGGCAGCTGGCTTAACGGCGAGTTATGCTTAAGTTATAATAACTCCCGCGATGAACAGCCCCTGATCTCACCGCGGCTTCCGATTCAACCTATGCGTCTGCCTTGGTATGCTCCGGGTCGATGGATAACTTGACTGCCGTTGCGCTGACCATAACTGCTTGCGCCGATGCGCCCACACGCACTTCGGCAGCTTTTCCGATGAAACTATTACAGCAGAAAAACATACCCGTACCACGAAGGCACGGTCACCGTGAGTGAACTGCCATCCGCCGGCACATTCAGCGTGATAGCTTGGTTGATCTTCTCAGCCCAGTTGCCCGCCTTCGGAAATGGAATAATAATGTTACCGGTATCTCCACTGAAATTAAGCAGCACGATTGCATATTGCTCAGCAGTGGTGGCCGTTGCGGGAGCGTGGCGCTGATAAGCCAGAATGTTATTGCCTTGCAACGATTGCTGAAAGAAGAAGTAGGATTCGCGGCTGCGCAGCGCAGGGCTAGAGGAACGGAGTTGACCAAGAATGCGATAAAGACGGATGAGCGGCACGCCTTGGTCGTCATAAAAATACTCCCAGTTAACATCGCGGCGCAGATTAATGCGCGCGGCGCCGCTCTGCGCAAGCAGATAGTTATCCGCAAACTCCTCGCCCTCCCACAGCATCGGCACGCCCTGCGCCGTATAAAGAGCGATGGCGAAGGGTTGAAGCATATAGAAGTTATCGCGATTTCCCCAGGGTAAAGGGCCGCCGCCGCTGGTTCCGGTAAAACAAATCAAATGACTATGGTCGTGTGAGTTAATGTATTGAAAGGGCGCCACCGGCATTTCAACAGGATTTCCCGCCGAATCGACAACTGTCTTTGTCGCCGGATAGACTCCGCCGAAGTATGGATCCAAGTTATGCGCAAGCCCGGTCAAAGTGCCCGCGTCCAGCGCGCCGCCGATGGCATTCTCCGCGCTATTCAGCAGTGCATCCTGCCAGGCCGCGGTGGTATAAGTGGACCTTAAGACCGTTGGCGCAATGGAGAGCGCCTCGGCGCACTGAATAATCCGGCTATAACTTCCAGGAGCGCATCCAAAGCGGGCAATCGAGCGGGAATAAAGATACGTTTCATAGCTAAGCAGCGCATAGCCGGTGTCGGTTGGCGACTGATAAAGATCAGTTACTTCGTCATAGCGGAAGCCATCGACGTGATACTCATCGAGCCACTGCTGATTCGCAATCTGGAAGAACTGCTGCGCAAAAACCTGCGAAAAATCCACCACCGGCCCAAAGGGCCCATTGGCACCAATCATCGGGCTGCTCAAGCCGGAGATTCCGGCGCTGAGAATATCCTGATAAACCTGACAGTAAGGGAAGCTTGGATCGACGTGCTGATAGACTAGGTCGAGAATCACCGCAAAGCCATTCGCGTGGGCTGCGTCGACTAACTGCTTCAGGCCCACTGGACCGCCATATTCGGAGTTAGGCGCGAAGTACTGAATCGGACCGTAATCCCAGTCGAAATCCAGCTTTGTGCTGGTAACCGGCATTAACTCAAGGCAATTCACACCCAGGCTCTTCAGATATGTGAGCCGGTCGGCAATACCCTGGAAGCTATTGTTGAACTGATCCACATGCAGCTCATAAACCACCAGATCATCAAGCTGCGGAGTCTTCCATGCGGCATCGGTCCATGCAAAGGGCGGAGCAGGAACGCGCGTGCAAGGCACGGCCGCTAACATTCCAACATCGGTCTGCGCGGCAAAGGGGTCGGTGAACCAGCGCGAAACGAGTGTCTTCTGACCACCCGCCGGAGTCCACCATAACTGGTAGCGATATAGATAGATCCCATCCTGTCCGTAATGACTGTTAGGGTCAGGCGTAAGTTCGGTGGATGCCGTCCATAGGTCAAGCCCGCTGACTGGCGACAGTTGCCAGGCGAGAGTTACAACCACCGGATTGATTCCGGGCGTGAAACGGTCCGCCTGATGAATGACAAGCGCATCCACCTCAAAGCCGCCGGCGGCGGTAACTCCGGGAAGATATAAACCAAAACGAATCGACATTGCGCCTTGGGCGTCGACAGAGCTGACAGCGCCCACTTCACTCAGATTGATCTGCATCATGGATGACCTCATTTCAGTGGGATGCACAGCGGGGAAAAGAGAGTGCAAATGGATCAGTCAGTGGCTCGGAATGGGAAAGCAGAGCGGCCGATCGAATGTGCGCCAACCGGTCTATCAAAACTATAGTAGTACGAAAGAGATGTATTCTTGATAAAAAAAGAATAGTTTATTCCACAAAGAGTTTTCTGCGGTTGAAGCACCTAAGGAACCTCTAAGGAACTTCTGATTAATTTCTTTGCAGCAAACATTCCCTCTTGGGCTAAAGCCCGCATTTAATTAAAACCACATGCGGCGCAGCTAAAGACGCGCCCTTTCAAAACATCAACGTATTCAGAGGTTCTCTGAAGTTGTTCAGACACATCGCCAGCCCGCAAAGCTGGGCGCCCTTTCCTTCCAAATTTTCATCGTGGAAGGATGAGAGACCACAAACTTTAACCCGCCGATTTTTATTCTCAATCAATTTCCCATCTTCCACTCGTCAAGTAATCATGAATCGACGCCGCGGCTTTTCGCCCCGCGCCCATCGCCAGAATCACCGTTGCGCCGCCGGTAACAATGTCGCCGCCGGCAAAGACGCCGCGCTTCGAAGTGCGCATCGACTGCTCATCGGCCACAATGTAATTCCTCTTGTTGGTGGCCAGGTCCGGCGTGGTGCTTTGGATCAGCGGATTGGCCGTGGTGCCAACGCCGATGATCACCACGCTCGCGGGCAGCTCAAACTCTGAACCTGCGACCGCAACCGGCCTGCGCCGTCCGCTCTCGTCCGGCTCACTCAGTTCCATGCGCACACATTTCGCGCCGGTCAGCCAGCCCTTCTCATCGCCCAGGAATTCAATCGGATTGGTCAGCATCTGGAACTCGACGCCTTCTTCGCGAGCGTGCTTCACCTCTTCGGCGCGCGCCGGCATCTCGGCCTCACTGCGCCGATAGACGAGCGTTGCCCGCCGCGCGCCCAGCCGCCGCGCCGTCCGCACCGCGTCCATGGCCGTGTTGCCGCCGCCCACCACAATCACGTCCTTTTCGCGGCAATCGTAAACCGGCTCGTCGAACCCGGAGTCGTAGGCGCGCATCAAGTTTACGCGCGTCAGGAATTCATTGGCCGAGTAGACACCGTTGAAGTGCTCTCCTGGAACATTCAGGAAGACCGGCAGGCCCGCGCCAGTGGCCACAAAGACCGCATCGTAGCCTTCCTCCTGCATCAGTTCATCCAGCGTGACGCTCCTGCCGACCACCACATTGGTTTCGAACTCCACGCCCATGCGGCGCAGATTGTCCACCTCGCCGCGCACAATCGACTTGGGCAGCCGGAACTCCGGTATGCCGTAGACCAGCACGCCGCCCAGCTCGTGCAGCGCCTCGAAGACGCGCACCCGATGGCCCTTCTGAATCAAATCTCCAGCCGCCGAAAGCCCTGCCGGACCGCTGCCCACAATCGCCACGCTCTTGCCTGTTGCAGGTGCAATCGACGGCAATCCGAGCTGCCCGCTCTCGCGCTCAAAGTCAGCCACAAAGCGCTCCAGGTTGCCGATGGCCACCGGCGCGCCCTTTTTGCCCAAAATGCAGCCGCCCTCGCACTGACTCTCCTGCGGGCAAACGCGGCCGGTGATGGCCGGCAGCGAGTTGTCCTCGCGCAGTTTAGCTGCCGCCGCCAGATACTCACCCGCATGGATCAGCGCCACAACCTCTTTGATCTTCACGCCCACCGGGCAATCCACCACACAGCCGGGCTTGGCGCATTCAATGCAGCGCGACGCCTCCGTCACCGCATCCAACACTTGCAGGCCAAGGTTGACCTCTTTGAAGTTGCGGGCGCGCTCGGCTGCCGCCTGCTCCGGCATATGCGTGCGCGCAATCTTCATGCGTTCCTTGATGGGTAAAAATTTTCCTTCGGCGAGAGGCATCGGGTTTTTCTCAGACATAATGCTTCTCCCCGGCGGCCAGCTCCGCGCGCAACTCCGCCAATTCTGCTTCCTTGTTCTCTTCAAACTCCTTCAGCGAGGCGCACTCCTTCTCGCGGTACATCGTGTTGCGTTGCATCAGCACTTCAAAATTGACCAGCGAGGCGTCAAACTCCGGCCCGTCCACGCAGGCGAACTTGCTCGCCGTCCCCAGCAGAACCCGGCAGCCGCCGCACATTCCCGTGCCGTCCACCATGATCGAGTTCAGACTGACCATCGTCTTAATGCCCAGCGGCGTGGTCATTCGCGCCACGGCGCGCATCATCGGCACCGGCCCCACGGCCAGCACAAAGTCGATCTGCCGTCCACCGTCGATCAGCTCTTCCAGCTTCTTGGTCACCAGGCCCTGCTCGCCGTAGCTGCCGTCGTCGGTCATCAGATAAGTCTCGCTGCTCGCCTGTCGGACCTCGTCCTCGAAGACCACCATCTCGGTATTCCGCGCGCCTTCGATAAAGACGACGTGATTGCCGGCGGCCTTCAGCGCGTGCGCCGTGGGCAGCGCCATCGCCGTGCCCACGCTGCCGGCCAGCACCACCACCGTCCCAAAGTTCTCAATCTCCGATGGCTTGCCCAGAGGCCCAACCATGTCGAGAATCGAGTCGCCCGTCTCCAAACTGTTCAAAAGGGAAGTGGTTTTGCCGATGGCCTGGACAACGATGGTCACCGTGCCCGCTGCCGGATCAGAGGCTTTGATAGTGAGCGGAATGCGCTCGCCCTTTTCATGCAGCCGCAGGATGATGAACTGCCCCGGCTTCTGCTTGCGCGCAATGCGCGGCGCCTCAATCACCAACTGCTTGATGTTCAGGCCGACGGTGCGGGCATCGACAATTTTGTACATGAAATCTAGTGTACGATGAATTGAAGTTTTCAGGCCGTCTAACGGTTCTGAGAGCTGCGGAAAATGAAAATGTAACGCTGACCTTCTGGGCGTCTGTGGCATGGATCTGCTGGTTTGCATCTGTCGCATATCCATGTACAAAAGTGCCGGTAAATATCTGATTTCCGAGGAATCCTCATTCCTCATAAATCCTTTATGTCGCGTCTGGTAAAGATAGAGAACAGGGTTCTGGCGGCGCCGGCTCATGAGCCGGAGTGCCCGGCTGCCCTGAATCTTCGCCAAGGAAAGCTGCAAGCCCTCATGAGCGCTGCCCATCCACTGCTGCTCGATACGCTCTTCGGAGAGTACCCGCTCGATCAGGCCTTTGACGAGATGCGCTCGGCCGAAGGCGAGGTGCGCCCTCAGTACCGGGCGTTGGCCGAGACGCTGGCCGGCCTGCCGCCGGAGGAGTTGCAGCGCCGCAAGCAGTCGGCGGACCTTTCGTTTCTCACGCAGGGCATCACCTTTACCGTCTATGGCCGCGATGAGGGCACCGAGCGCATCTTCCCCTACGACCTGCTGCCGCGCCTGATTACCGCGGCTGAGTGGGAGCGGATCGAGCGCGGTCTGACGCAGCGCATTACCGCGCTGAATCTCTTTCTGCGCGATGTATACTCCGAAGCGAAGATTCTCCGCGACCGCGTGGTGCCGCGCGAACTGGTTTATAGCTGCAAGCACTATCGCCGCCAGATGCAGGGCTTGCAGGTGCCGCGCAACGTCTATGTCGCGGTGGTGGGCTCTGATCTGCTGCGCTTGAACACCGGCGAGTTTGTGGTGCTGGAAGATAACTTGCGCGTGCCCTCCGGCGTGAGTTATATGCTCACCAACCGGCGCGTGATGAAGCGGACCTTTCCGCAGTTATTCTCAAGTTATGGCGTGCGGCCGATCGAGCACTATCCGCAACTGCTGCTGGCGACGCTGCGCTCGCTGGCGCCGGAAGGGCGGCCGGAACCGAATATCGTGCTGCTGACGCCTGGAGTCTTTAACTCGGCATACTTTGAGCATACCTATCTCGCGCGCCAGATGGGCATTGACCTGGTCGAGGGCCGCGACCTTGTAACTCACGATAACATTGTTTATATGCGCACCACCGACGGCCTCAAGCGCGTGGATGTTATTTATCGACGCGTGGATGACGACTTCAGCGATCCGTTGGTCTTCCGCGCCGATTCATCGCTTGGCTGCGCGGGGCTCTTCAATGCTTACCGCGCCGGCAATGTAACTGTGACCAATGCCTTTGGAACCGGCCTGGCCGACGACAAGGCGGTCTATGCCTATGTGCCAAAAATGATCAAGTATTATCTGGATGAAGATCCAATCCTGAATAACGTGGAGACTTATCTTTTGGGCGAACCAGGGGAGCGGCAGCACGTGCTGGCTAACTTGGACAAGTTAGTGGTGAAGGCGGTGGGCGAGAGCGGAGGCTACGGAATGTTGATCGGCCCGCACTCGACAGCGCAGCAGCGCGAGGAGTTTGCGCGAGCCATTGAGGCCAATCCGCGCAATTATATCGCGCAGCCTACGCTGGATTTTTCGCGCGCGCCGTGCCTTGTGGAAGATCATCTGGAGCCGCGCCATGTGGATCTGCGGCCGTATATTCTCTATGGGGACAAGATTAATATTGTGCCTGGCGGTTTGACGCGTGTGGCTTTACAGAAAGGTTCGCTGGTGGTGAACTCGTCGCAGGGCGGCGGCAGCAAGGATACCTGGGTTTTGGAATAAACAGGCTAAGTGAAGAAGTGAACCATGGATCGCGCGATTTTCACTGACTCACTTATTCACTATTTAACTCTGAGGGTAATACCATGTTATCTCGCGTTGCCGACAGTTTATATTGGATGAGCCGCTATCTGGAGCGCGCGGAAAACACCGTGCGCCAGCTCGATGTGACGATGGGCCTGATGCTGGATACGGGCGGCGCGAGTGAGTCAGAGCGCTGGCGGCGGCTGGTGGCTTCGCTGGGCAAGCCGGCGGGCATGGAGTGGAACGGCAGCGTTGAATTGATGGCTCATAAGCTTGTCTTTGATTCGCTCAACCACGCGGCGATCACATTCTGCGTGAATGGCGCGCGTGAAAATGCCCGCCAGGTGCGCGAGGAAATTTCCAGCGAGCAATGGCAGCGGCTTAACCGGCTTTACCATCAGATTCACTCGCCGCAGGCCGAGGCGCAATTCACATCCAGCATCAATGACATGCTGTCTTCTATCATCGACGGCATTCATCTTTTCAAGGGAGTTACCAACTCGACCATGATTCATGGCCAGGGATGGCAGTTTATCCGGCTTGGCCGCTATATCGAGCGCGCCTACGCCACGGCCACGCTGCTCGAGGTTTATCAGCCTGATTTGTTTCATCCGCAGGAGCGTGAACATGAGGGTTATCAATACATCGAATTAGTCGGCCTGCTGCGCTGCTGCACATCTTTCGAGGCGTATTGCCAGGTCTATACGGCGGATGTTTCTGCCGCGCGGATTCTGGAGTTTCTATTGCTCAATCGCGACTTTCCTCATGCTATTCGTCACTGCGTGGACAGCATGCGCGAGGCGATTGATTCCATCCAAAGCTCCGGCGGCCGGCGAACTCCGGCGGAGCTTATCTCGGGCATAGGCCGGCTGCACGCCATGCTGGACTTTACCACCATCGACGAGATATTGCATGGCGATACATCGGCGTTCCTGCATAACATTCGCGAACAATGCCTGCGGATCCACGAACTGATTTACCGCTACTATGTGAATTACTCGATTCAATCGGCTTTGGCGAGTTAGGAGAGCGAGCATGAACTTTTATTCAATCCGCCATTTGACGCGCTTCCGCTACTCGCATCCCATCAGCGAGAGCATCATGGAGACGCGTATGCACCCGCGCTCGGACTCCAGTCAGCACTGCTTGAATTACTCGCTCTCGGTAAGTCCGCGCTGCCGCGTCTTCAGTTATCGCGACCACCAGGGAAACACCGTGCAGCACTTTGATATTCCCGGCGAGCACAATCAGTTGGTCATTGTCGCCGAGTCGGTCATTGAGCAGCAGGAATTGGCCAATGTGCCGGGCTTTCTTTCGCCCGATGCCTGGGGCGCGCTGGACAAGTTAATCGAAGAGGGCGATTACTGGGAGATGCTTCTGCCTTCCACCTTTGCCGTCGAAACTCCCGCGCTGACTTTGCTGGCGAAACAGATGGGAGTTACCCGCCGCGACGATCCATTGATGTTAGTTCAGGAGCTGAATCAGCGGCTCTTTGATTACTTCGATTACGAGCCGCGCTCCACGCGCGTGGATTCGCCGATCGATGAAGCGATCGTCAGCGGCAAGGGGGTTTGCCAGGACTTTGCGCACACCATGATTGCCCTGCTGCGCCATGTGAAGATTCCGGCGCGCTATGTCTCCGGCTATCTTTACCGCGGGCGCGAAGACAATGACCGTTCGACGCCGGATGCGACCCATGCCTGGGTGGATGCTCTGATCCCGGGACTTGGCTGGGTGGGTTTTGATCCTACGAATAACCTGGTCGCTCACCATCGCCACATCCGCACCGCAGTGGGCCGCGACTACGCCGATGTGCCGCCGACGCACGGCATCTTCCGCGGCAACACCGAAAGCGAGTTATATGTCGCGGTGCATGTGGAAGCCAGCGCCACTCCACCCGCGCTGGACCGCACACTGCCCATTCCGGAAAACTGGAGCGTGCTGGTGGAGCGCGCCCAGCAGCCGCCAGCGCCGGTGATTCCCTTTATTGACTTGCAGCAGATGCAACAGCAGCAATGAAGTTGGTTACTTGGCCAGAACGCGGCGCAAGGCCTCGCGCTTGACGGCCACTTCATTCACCGTATCCTGCACTTTGGTTAGAACAATCTGCACCTGGTCGATGTAGGTGGGCAGGCCGTTCCACCATTCGTGCAGCGTATCCTGCTGGTCAAGCAATGCGAGCGCCGTACCTGTAGCGGCGGCCACCATGCCGGCCTTTTGCTTGCCGGCCAGCAGAAGCAATCCGGCCGTGACCAGACTCCCGCCCGCCGCAAAGCCTACCCAATTCATGCTTTCATCTTTAACCAGCTCCAGTTGGGCTGGAGCCTCGTTCACCGGCTTGGAAAGGGGGACAACCGCCATCGTAATCTCCTTTTGCCCGGACCGCGGTCACGGGATTCGTACATCATTTCTACGCTACACCGTCCGGTTCGCGCAAGCAAGACGGATGCGTTGACCTCCGCGCCGGATCAAGCAAACTGTCAGTCCAGATCGAACTCGCGGAAGGGCTTGCCCTCCGGCGCGTCCTTGGCCTTGCGCAGCGCCTCGGCAAACTTCTTCTCGAAGAGGTCTTCCTTGTTTTTTTCCGCCTCGACCGACTGCCGAAAGATTGACTCCTTGCGCTCATCCTGCTCGCGCATCGCCTGAGCTGCCGTCTCCAGATCCTCGAACATCCGCTTGCGCGGCGCCGAAGTGTGGCTCACCACGAGGCCGGTGGCTGAGTCAATCTGAAGCATTGCTCCGCAATCCGGGCAGGCAACCTCGAAGATCTGTTCTTTCGGTTCTTTTTTCTTGGCCATTTTGTTTCTCTGAGCATTGTAAGCGCTGATGGGGCGGATTGCATAGAACAGTGGCTAAGGGACTGAGGGGGGCTCTTACGCAATGCACTTAGGTGTACATCTACTAGCGTACATGATGTACACTTATAGCATGGAAGTTCCGATCACGCAATTCCGCAGGGAGATCTTTACGCTGACCAACCGGGCGCTGGAGGGGGGCGAGGTGTGGTTTACGCACAAAGGCCGCCGTTTGAAGCTGGTTCCCGAAGGCAAGCCGGTGAGCAGGCTGAGCCGGATTACGCCGCTGGATATTGTTGCTGAAGGCGTGGATTTAGAGGATGACTCTTGGAAGCATGAGATGATGCGCGCGTGGGAGCGGAAGTGGGACGAGCTGCTCGGTCCCATGCCCGGTTCCGGAGAGGAGCAGTTCAGTGCTCCGAAGCCCGCGACAGCAAGCAGAAAGCACGTGAAGGCATGATCGCCTATCTCGATACGAATGCGGCGATCCGGCTCTCACAGGGTAGCGTGCGGAAGGTGAGCCGCGAAGCTATTCGCCTGATCGATCGAGCTGAGCTGCTGATCTCGCCGATGGTGGCTTTT
>Ga0181529_10001315_pt1 | contig 32601 bp, 30 predicted proteins | sample PEATcosm2014_Bin_36_FD_119763 | JGI IMG/M metagenome (GOLD analysis project Ga0181529, IMG submission 119763) | Peatland microbial communities from MTU Mesocosm Facility, Houghton, MI, USA - PEATcosm2014_Bin10_30_metaG | ecosystem: Environmental > Terrestrial > Soil > Wetlands > Peat | place... | reverse complement strand
GGTTTTGGGTATTGCCAAACCCAGTCGTTACTGCCGGATGTTTGTGCGGCTATTTTGCCAATTGAGAAGAACAAAATAATTAAGGATAAAATTTTTATTTTCATACCTTTATTCCTTTTTTCTGATCCTGATATAAATAATACTACCTGATCAACATCATTTTTTTTGTTTCAATAAAGTTTCCTGCTTGATTATTATTGATTGAATTAACCCACAATCGGTAGAAATAAACACCACTTGCCATTTTAGAGGCATTCCAGCTAATATTATATGAACCTGCATCCATGTTTTTATTAACCAATGTTGAAATTTCTCTTCCAAGAATATCATAAACTTTAAGAATTACATGGCTGTTTAAATTTAACTTCCAGCTAATTATTGTTGACGGATTGAATGGGTTAGGATAATTCTGATAAAGGGTTATTTGTTTAGGGAGATTTCCATTGTTATTTCCACCTTTAACAGAAGCAATTCCTCCTCCGTCGGTCGTTTTAAAAATTCCGGTACCTGCAGCCCAGCCGGTATTTGCATTCAGAATAAACAAATTAGATAACATGCTCGGTGATGGACATTCTTGACTTCTCCAAGTATTTCCACCGTCAGTTGTCTTTATTATAACGCCAAAACCGCCGTTATCATCTACATCTCCCATAGCCCAACCGGTGCTTTCATCGATAAATTGGACAGCGTGATAAATTGATCTAGGTGTATTACTGCATTGTATCCAACTGTCTCCGCCGTTAGTCGTCTTAAAGATATATCTATCCCAATAGTACGTTATAGGATTATACCCTACACCCGCAGCCCATCCCATTTCAGCATTTATAAAATTAAATGAATACGCATTAAAATTCGGATCAATTAATTGAGATTTCCACGTATTCCCTCCATTAGTTGTTTTTAGTAAAGCTGTATCCCCATAAGCACTTATCCAACCGGTATTTTCATCTATAAACTGTACATGTTCAAAGTTTGTAAGATTACTCTGAACGTGCCAGGTTAATCCTCCATCTGTCGTTTTTAGAATATTTTTTCCAACAGCGTATCCTGTATTTCGGGATGGGAAACTAATAGCATTCAACGCACCTAAAGTATCGATATGTGTTTGCCAGGTTTGACCACCATTGATTGTTTGTAAAATTATCGAATAAATTAAATTGGTTGCTTCTCCAACCGCAATTACATTCTGATTATCAAATGCATATACAGAGTTTAATACTAAATTATTAGAGGTAATTTGCTTTTCCCAGTTATCTCCGCCATCGGTTGTATTAATTATTGTACCACTATCACCAACAGCCCAGCCTGTGTTTTCATCAATAAAATAAATAGAATTAAAGATATGTTTATCTTCTCGTTGAGAAGTCCAATCATTTCCTGCATCTGTTGTCCTGTATATCATTCCAAACTGGCCAACAATCCAGCCTTTGTTATTATCTGCAAATCTTATTTTATATGGATGATCGGTACTATTATTAGAATCTATCTCCGCCCAGCTCTCTCCACCGTCAGTTGTTTTTAAAATAAGTTTATAATCTTCACCGCCAACAATAAAACCATTTACTGTATCGGCGAAATACACAGAAGAAAAAGACTGCAATTCAACATTATTCGGGTTTTGTTCACATAAATTTTTATACTGCCATGTAGTTCCGCCATTAGTAGTCTTTATAAATGCCCCTTCGCTACCCACAATAAAACCATGATTTTTATCTATGAAATAGATGTCATTCAAACTAGAAAAATCTATAGGGGTTATGATTTGTTCATTCCATACCCATGTCCTTCCACAATCGGTTGTTTTATATATTTCATTACCATCATACCCTGTACCCACAAGCCAGCCCGTATTTTTATCTGTAAAAGTAACGGCAGTAAAATTAAAAATATCCAGATAAGCGCCGATATAATTATCCATTATTTGTGTCTTCCAGGTAGTTCCGCCATCTGTTGTTCTTGAAAGGTAACCATTAGCTCCAAATACAAAGCCCGTATCCGAATCAACAAAATAGACGGCAAAGATAGCGTATGCAGTGTCCCTGTTTACCTGTGACCAGCTTATCCCGCCGTCAATTGTTTTAAGTAAATAATTTCCGCCTGCCGCCCATCCGTTATTTGCATCAATAAATTGTACGCTGTATAATATTTGTGAGGGGCTAACATTACTTTGTACTGCCCAGGTATTTCCGCCATCTGTTGTTTTTATTATTGTACTTAAATCACCTACCGCAATTGCAGTATCATCATTAAACACATAAATATCCCTGAGATTATTACCCTGCGGTTTTGGGTATTGCCAAACCCAGTCGTTACTGCCGGATGTTTGTGCGGCTATTTTGCCAATTGAGAAGAACAAAATAATTAAGGATAAAATTTTTATTTTCATACCTTTATTCCTATTTCCTAATCCTGATATAATTAACATTATTTTACTACCTGCAACTTTTTTGTTTGAAAAAATTCTCCGGCAGTAAGCCGGTAGAAATAAACTCCGCTTGATAATTTAGATGCATTGAATGTAACCTGGTAATGACCGGGTAGTTTCTCAGCATCGACTATTGTTTCTACCTTCCTGCCGAGTATATCAAAAACATTCACTGCAAGAGCAGTTATGTAATATGGCATACCGGGATTAGGAGTGCCCCAGCTATTTCCGCTGTTAGTAGAAATAATTACACCGGAACCTGTACCGGCAAAAATAATTGAGTCATTTGACGCAAAACATAAAGTTAAACCACTATTTACATCCTCCCAGTTAACACCATAGTTGCTAGATCGGTTAATACCCGAAGATGTTCCGGCAAAAACATCCGAACCTATAACTGTCACTGCGTTTACACTGCCGCCGGCCGGGCCTAAATTAACCTGCTGCCATTGGGCTTTAAGCTCAATTACGGACACACGAAGTATTATTGCAAGAAAAAATATTGATAAATATTTTTTCATTTTAATTACCTTTCATTTCAGGAGTTAAACCCTGCATACACGGAACAAACAAGAATTATTCACTATATAAAAACAAATAGCAAGAATATTATCTGTTTTCTTTTAAATAATAGATATATGAATGTCAATGAATGTAATAAAATTATTTATTCTTTTGCCGCTGTTTAAATCTTAATTTGGAAAAGGAAGTATTATTGTATGACAGGAAGAAGATATTAGTGCTTAACACTAAAAATTTATTCATAACCGGCCTCCCATATTTTGACCGTTTAAACCTAAGGCATTTCAGTCTTTGGCTTAATATTAATGCCCAAACTATGTATGAAAAAAACTTAGTGGGATTTTTCCCTAATAAAAAACCCCGTTAAGATTTGAATGAAATTAAAATAAAAGTTAATCAATGTCAATTTATTATGTAGTTAATAATATTAATATTTATATTAATAGTTTTATATTGATCATAATATTAGTCACAGCGATTAAATTATCGGCGGGATAAAGCTTGTTGGATTTTTACATCAGCATAGTTGTAAGCGGAACAATATTGATGTGAAATATATTACTTTTGTTGTAAAAGTATGTAAGATTATTGTGAGCGTATTTAAATATTTACATTATTGCAGCCATAAATTTCAATTAGTTTAATAATCATTTTGATTTCCGGCGAAATTCTAATATCCTTTACTTCATCACCGGAAATTGTAATAATCTGATAGGAAATTCAGTCAACTATTTCCGGCGATACAAAAATGCCATTGCCCGGGTTTATGAATGATCCCTGTTTTAAACCCATATTGTGATGCCTTATACTAAACGCGTAGGCTAATCATTCGTGTGTTTGACTAATCCATATAAATAATCTATCTTTAAATAACAATGGAGTTCGTCTAATATTCCTTCCATAATAGGAATTGATAACTCCTGCTTTTATTTTTTGTTTTAATATGAGTAGGAGTTTTATATTCTCCTGCTGACTGTAAAGAGTTTCAAATGAAAGTATTAATAATTTCAGACATACACGCTAATTATCCGGCGCTGCAGGCTGTTTTAAACACCGACGGTGATTTTGATAACCTGATATTCCTTGGCGATGTTGTGGATTACGGGCCGCATCCGAAAGAATGTTTAACGTTCATAATAGAGAATGCAGGTTACTACGTCCGCGGTAATCACGATAACGCTATTGGAAATGATACCGATTGCAAATGCATGGGTCCCTTCCGGGAATATTCAAATGCTACAAGAGAATGGCATAAAACCCTGCTGAATGAGGATGATAAAAAATTCCTGAGGAATATGCCGGTTATTTATAAAGCCCATATTGGCGATGACTCCCTGTATCTTGCGCATGCCTCTCCTCAAGGCGATATTTTTAAGTATATAAATGCCGATGAGATCGATGATGAAATTAAAAATATATATGCGGAATTTATTTTACTCGGTCATACGCATATTCAATACAAAAAACGTGTAGACGAAACGCTTGTTGTTAATCCGGGCAGCGTCGGACTGGCCCGTGACAGCATGAAAGCCTGCTACGCCGTTTATGAAAACGGGGTAATTTCTCTCAAGCAAATTGATTATGATGTTGAAAAAACAATAGCCGATTTGATGAAAAGCCCCGTCCCGCAAAATGTTAAAGATGGTTTGAAAAAAGTATTACTGAATGAATAACTAAAAATAATCCCCTCTAGGGAGAGCCCGTCCCGGTTCTCTCCCGGGACAGGCTGTCTCGCATGGTCTAATTTATTTTATCAATTCAATAGACTTGCCGACCAACCCAAAAAATTTAACTTCTTCCAGCGGCGCTTTAGTATTATTCCAACCGGCTGAGAGTACGTACCACTCCCCGTTTACGGATTGAAGCAGGTAAGTCATATTTAAAACTCCCGGTTCAGAGCCTCCTTTATACCCGATGTATTGCCATGATTTTTTCGATATGGACAAACCCGGATTTATAGAGAGTATATTCCTGACTTCCGAACCGGGGGCCTTTGTACTGTTAAGCCTTATCCAGTTCATTACGCTGCATAAATCATTTGCTGAAGCAAACCACTCAATAGAGTCGATATAAACAGGCTGGGTGTAAATTACAAGTGAGTCCCTGTTGATTTGCGGAACCACTGTGCTTAATATCTCTCTTCTTCCTTCACCGGTTTTAGAAAGATATTCATGAGCTGCCGCTAATCCCGGCTGCCCCTTTAACCTGAACATATCAAAAGTAGAAAGAAAAGGAATATCGAGCGATGGATTTGAATGCCCGGTAATTAAGAGCATCTTCTCCACATTTTGACGGCCCAGATAATAAAGCAACTGGTCTGCGGCAGTATTATCGCTTTGCGAAATCATTAATCCCGCCAGGGTATATAAAGTGAAAGGGGAACCTATAGGCCAGCTATGAAGATTGCCGCCCGGCAGGGAAATAGCTTCAGGCTGAAGATTTACAATATCGGTTAAGCTTCGGTTGCCTTCATTTATTGTACGCAGCAGTTCACTTAAAATATACAGCTTAAACGTTGATCCTATTGCAAGTTCACGGTCAGGATTATATGAAGCTAACGGTACCGGTTTATCCCCTGAAATTTTTTCAACCAGGAAAGATGTCACCCCGGGCAGGCTTTTTAATTCTTTAATAATATCGTCAAACGAACCCGACAGGCTTACGGGACTATTCATCCACAAGCCTATAATTAAATTAGGCGCTGATTGATCAACGGTTATATCAACCGGTACGCTTACATTCTTTTCAAAAATAAAATTGAATTTACCCGAAAACGGGTTGTTGAGAGATGCCTGTTCTTCTCTTAGACATTTGCCGTAGCTTGAAATTAAATAATTGATAATACTCGTAAGTTTTTCGGCAGGTACCTGCGCAAGGAAATCCTTTGAAAAAAACTTCTCATATCCGCCGGGATTCTCATGGACCAGGCCCATTAAATCCTTTGCCTTCTGTTCAAGTGCGGAAGAAATTTTATCCTGCGCATGTACTGCAGGATAAAGAATAAATAGAGCTATTAAAGCTGCTGTTATTATCTGTTTCATGTTAATCCTTTATTTAAATTAACTGAAGTTACGCAAATGATATTTAAAATAGCCCCGGCATTTATGCCGGGGACTTGAAATTAGAAATCAGTGTCGGCTTTAGCCAAAATGGTTTAAAAATTGTGGATTAAACCTTAGGCTCATTCGTCTCTGGCGGAAAAGCCAATAAAATCCTTTATTTTAATTAATGTGAAAATTTCTTCATGATCATCGGTATAAAAATTACCGCGCCGGTCATTATAAAACTAATTGGATTGATTTATATATATACTGAAATACTTTTCCTGACATATCAAATCTTTCAGGGATCATCGCCGGAATCTTATTGAAATTCTGAGCTGTATAGACAACGTTCAATAATATTATAATAACAGATGGAACGAACCACTTTAATGGCACAAGATAATTTCCTTCTCTAAAATTAGTATCAATAATGACAGCCTGCTCTTTATTAGCCGCGTCATTTTTAACTAAGGTTTTTTTTACTTTTTTTACCTTATGGTTGAATAATACCTGTATATAAAAATTTAAAAATACCTGTAGAAATATACCGGTGAGGATTACTGAATTATCGTATATACTGTACAGTAAAAACATTAAGATAACCAGGACGGGCGCCATTATAACCATATAAAGATGTTTATAATCTCTTTTTAATTGTTCAATTTTATGGCTGTCTATATATTCATCGGGAATCCTTGACCCGAATAAAATATTTTTTTTAGTAAGAAAAGGTGCAATATAGCCGGTAATAAAAATGATTATCACTATCGGGTAACGGAGAAATAACAGGTTTAATTCAGAATTCATAAGTTTTTCCCTTTTTAAATAATAGATATATTTCCACACACTTTTCTATAAAGTCATTTTCACTTATACCCCTGCAAAATGCTTCGGCAATTACGGGACGGATTTTTTGATTGAGATCGTATAAATTTGTTTTATCACGTTTTTGTGACAGGCTGTTTACAATTACGCATTGCCGTTTATGAATAACTAAAAAGCCTTCTTCCTGCAAAATGGAATATGCCTTATTAACCGTGTGGAGATTTATTCCTATATCTTCTGCCAGTTGACGGACCGACGGCAATGATTCTCCCTCTTTTAGTAAACCCAAAGCTATACCTTCAATTATCTGTTCTTTAAGTTGAATGTATATTGGCTTTCCCGAATTAAAATCGATTTTTAAAATCATTATACTTTATTTTAAAATTAAAAATCTGTTATATATAATGTATAACAGATAAAGCAAATAATCAAATAATTTTATATAATTATTTATTAATTTACACTATGCAAAATTGTGAGACGAAACGTTGCTTCGCCGATTTTATCTTATTTGGACACTAATTCAAAAGCAATGCAGCATACCATATTTTATAGCTGTAGTTTTACTTAAACAGATAATTTATGAGCCATTATAAACCCGAAATAATTAAATATCCGGGTAACAATAGCGGTAAGCAGATCGAAGTTATGCTCGATAAAGAAACGGTATGGTTAAATCAATATCAATTAGCAGAATTATTTAAAACCGACAGAACTTCCATCCTACGACATATAAGAAATATTTACAAATCAAGCGAATTAGACGAAAATTTAACTTGTGCAAAAATTGCACAAGTTCAAAAAGAGGGGAGCAGGGAAATAAAACGTAATTTTTTATTTTATAATCTGGATGTTATTCTCTATTAAGAATCATAAATAATCTGAATATTTATTAAATAAACATTGTTTGTCACACAATCTGTAAAGATTGATGCAATAAATTTATTTGCTTTAATGAAGATGGCTTATAAATTTATTCTTTTTAAAGACATCTTTCCTTTTGCCCGTTGATTTCTAGCTAACATTTAATTGATATTCGTTGTTCAATTCTTTAATAATCAAAACACGCTTCAATTATTTAAAATTTTTATTTCAAAAACGCATCTTTTGCTTCCGCGTATAACCGACTCTACACATCTGGCTTCGACTTCTTTACCCAATACTGTATTATAAGTTTGTTTCTGCCACCCCACAGAACATTGACATACGGATTTAGAAATCGTTTTACTGTCAATAAGCGGGCATACACAATCCCTCTCAGGAGTCTCTATCCTGATCGTCCCTTTTTCTTTATCATATGAAGCATTCTCTCCCCAACGGTTATGGATCTCTTTAAAATATCCATCTATATTGTTTTTATAGTTCATCGCAAGGCTGTTTTTTGAACATTCTTTCCCCAGGTTTTCTATAATCTGGTTTTTCAACTTCTCATCTAAAGTCAAATCTAAAATACCAATTAGCTTGGCATACCTGTATTTTATAAAACTCTCTTTCCAGTCGTCGTCTTTATTTTCGGCTGCAGTTAAATTAGTACCGGATAAAAATCCTGCACCAATGCATGAGCAAATTCCTAATCCGCATGCAGTTTTCAAAAATGTCTTTCTTTCCATGTAAATAACTCCCGCACTTGTTTTTAATTATTTGATATTTCAAATATAATTATAGATATAATAAATATTTCATTGCTATAAAAAGGAATTTAAATTAATCAATGAGAAAGTAACTTTAGGACTTTAAACGTAACATTTATATTGTCGGATAATAGATCTAAAATTAAATATTACCCCGGCTTCCTGAACGACAGGCAGTATAAATCTCCGCCTGCAATATCCTTGATTTTCACCTCCTGCATTCCGGCAGGGAGCAGGTCAACAGGCGCCGATATTGCCTCTTTGCGGCTGCCGTAAAACTTACGCGAGACAGGAATCTTTTCATACCGCTGTGCCGCTTTTTCATTCTCATCACCGATAACAAATTTAGTCCCCGGTTTTGCTACGCGAACCATCTCCCGGATTGTCGCAGCTTTATCATTGAAAAAGTTTATCCCTCCAAAATGAAACACCGTATCAAAAACTTCATCTTTAAATGGCAGTTGCTCGGCAGCGCCGAGAAAGAGAGAAGTATCAAGTTTCCATTTAGCCGAATTATGCTGACATTTCTTCAGCATGCCCCATGAGATGTCCAGACCGAAATATTTTGCATTTTGCGGCAGAAATTGCAAATTCCGCCCGGTACCTACCGAGACCTCAAGAACAAGGCTGTTATCTTTCACCTCAAGTTCATCTAAGTATTCACGCAAACGGTTTTCAACGCTCATTCCTTTCCAGCGTGAGTATAAGAAAGTGATTAAGTCATAGAATGGCGCAATGCGGTTATACAATGCCTGGTATCTTTTGTTGGATCCGGATACTTCGCTTTGTAAAAAAATCGGAATGCCGTTTTGAATTGAATATCGGGCACCTGTCTTAGGATTTATAAGATATTCCTGATACCGTCCATGCTCATTCTGTTCGAATTTTAATTCAAGCAAATCATGCGTAACCGGATCGCAGATAATATCAAGAATATCTGAATTCATTTCGAAATTCTCCCGGATTTATACCGGCAAAACTAACTAAGAAACAATTCGGAACAAAATTATTAATACTGAACCAAAAAAGTCCCCTCTTGGGAGGGGTGAAGGGGTGGGTCGAAGCGCTTATATTTAGAAATCCTGCGAAAAAAATTACGTGAGGCTCACTTCCCATGTGAGCCTCACATTTGCGTTCTAAAAATCGAAACGCAATGTTAATTGAGTTTTGCTTCAGGCCCATCTATGGGCGAAATGCTTGTAGCAAAACCAATTCCGAAATGCCTGCCTGCCGTCAGGCAGGCTTGTAGAAAAAATTATAATGAGTTCTCAATGTTCTGCATAATTTATAATAAAATATTCCTTCACATAATCCGAGAAATCTTCTTTAAAATTTAATCTTAGCAACTGGCCGTCAATTATTTCATTATTTCTCGATTGCCCGCCCGCGCACTCAAGTTCAATCAGCATCGGTTTCCCAATTTTTAGTTCGATCTTTTTTGAATAAGAAACCATTCCTCCCCAAATCTCCCTGTGAATAATAAGCTCCATACTATACGTTCTTCCTTTTACAGCAAGTGGAATTGCTAAAATCGAATATGTAAAATCACGGTCATAACTCATAGATTGTTCAAAAAGTTGTTTTTTCAACGGGTTATACATTTCAAATGGGACAGAAATAGATCCTTTGTAAATATTTAATCGAAACGGTTTGGCCGATTCATTATCCGAAAAAATATTATCGGTTTCCGGCGGGCATTTAAACTTACTTCTGACAAATGTTTCATCACCCTTTTTATTTAAGCGTACATATTCAACATTAAGATACAAATTCGAATCGGCAGCCGGCCTTTTTTTTGCAGACGCGCTTATTTCATTCATTGATAAATTATTATCAGATAAGTTTAACAATGGCCGGTCTTCTTTGTGTACTGATGTATCAAATATAAAAAAAACATCATAGGTAGTAGCTTCGGGAAAAATTTCCTTTAAATAGATTATCTCATATTCATCCGGTGATAATCCCTCTAATGCATCATGCAGGGAAATATTTGCCTCGATATTCATCTCGTAAGCAGCCGGAAATTCCTGGCCGGCTTTCTGTATCCGGGTAGATTTATCATTTAATTTTTTGAAGCAGTAATTCCGTGTTATAGTCAGCAGCCAGGTTTTATAACTGCATTCTCCCCTGAAGTCGTCCTCTTTTTTTAAGTATTGTATGAAAACTTCCTGGACGGCATCCTTTGCATCTTCATAGTCTTTTAAAATGCTGAGTGAATAATGGAAAACATCATTTGAATACAACCCATATAATTCCTTAACCGAATTTTTATTCCCAAACATTTTCAAAAGGCCTGAAATTGACTTTACAATTAGACCCCAAATTAACTGAAATGTTACAACCAATAAAAAATATTTTATTAAACCTTCACTTGTTAGGCTAAAATTTATACTATTATAAATATTGTACAGCGAAACGCCGATTCACTATTAGCAAACAGCCTGTTCTCCCCACCTGCCGTTGACAATGACGTCGAATGCTCATAATTTTACTTACGGTTATGACGAAATGGGAAACAGAGTAACAAAATCAGGCAACAGTGTTAATGAATATTACCTTAGAGGCCAAACCAGCAAAGAGCTTGCAGTATATACTATAGGAACCTATACGAGTAAGATAATAAATTTATACGGAAATGGGCTGATAGGCAAAGTGGATGCTGGCGGGAACAATTATTATTATATAAAGGATCATTTGGGCAGCATAAGGAGTGTGGTTAACTCATCCGGTACCCCTGTAAGCGCGCAGGATTATTCGCTTACGGCGGGATTCTGAATCAAATTCCGGTTTCCGGAGACGACAGGTACAAATTCACCGGCAAGCAGCGCGATGATGAAACTCAATATGATTATTTTGGGGCTAGGTATTATAACAGCGAATTTGGCAGGTGGCCAACCGTTGACCCGTTGGTGGATTTAGATCGAGGAAGCAGTGGTTATAATTATTGTAATAATAATCCAATGACTTTAATTGATCCAACAGGTAAAGATAGTACAGATGATTCATGGTTAAAAGGTGCACCAAATCAGGATGCTAATGAAAGTTCATATCCTGATATTGATCCGGTGAACTTGGTCAAAGGAGAGCTATCGCAATGGAAACAAACAACCAAAAAAATTATTGAAAAAGGAGCTGAAACAAGCGATGATGTAACCGATTTATCGAACGCCGTTATAATAACAGCATTTGGGTACACAATTATAACTGATGGGACAAGTGGAATAGTTATACCTTTTGCAATAGGAGTTGGACGATCAGCAGAAGCTGCCTCACTTGCTTTAAAGACAATTGATTGGCTTGCATTTGACGGTTCAGGTAAAGCAGTAGGAAATCAAGCTCTGGTTTTAGGTGCAGATTTTATATTAACCAGTACTTTCAAAAAATTATCCGAAGGTATTGTGATCAAAAATAGCCCTCAAATATTGGGTCCGTTATACCGAAGTGCAATAAGTGGAAGATTTGTAACGAATGTGTGGGGAAACTTTTTAACCAAAACAATACCTGCAGTAAAAGATGTGACGACAGTGTTTATACTTGAATATATAAATAATAATCTTAATAAATAATGGAATTATAAAATGCTTCGTGATTTAGAAAATAAATTATACAATTATTTAATCTCCATAGGTATTAATCCTGTATATTTTATTACCATAATAGCTATTCCAACTTATTTTATAATGTATAAGAAAGATCTAAAAAAATGGGATGAATTGAGCGATTCAAATAAATTTTTTCACATTACAAGTTTTATATGTATTTTCTGTCTATTAACTATTTGTATTTTAATGATTTTAGGTATACTTAAAGACTAATTTATTTAAACATATTTTAATAATAAATAAATATTATCCTTCAATGATGTCCAAAAATAATTAAAATTTAATTTCTGATTTTTTTTATTGAGCAAGTTAATAGTTTTTAGCTTTAGATTTTTTTAATCGTGATAGGACAATCGTTTTGACATTTTATCTTCCTTAAGAAATACTTTTTCGTTTAGCTTTATGTATAACTGAATTTAGCGATACCATTGTGAAAAAATCCTTTTTTCTTATAGCTAAAATCTTCAAGTACGAAAAGCTTATCGACGCTGATAATTACGCCTGTAATATTATAATCTAATTTGAGAGATGAAAGGGGTTCACCAACCTCAAGTCTGTAACATATTTATAAATTGAAAATTATATTAAATTAAATCAAAGTTAATAAATCAATTTAACTTTCGATCAGCGCAACCTGCCGTTGACAATGAATGTCGGGGGTGATAATTTTACATACGGTTATGATGAAAGCGGCAACCGGTTGGAAAAATACGGCAGCAACACAAACGATGCTAAGGAATATTATCTTAGAGACCAAACCGGCAAAGAGCTTGCAGTCTATACAACAGGTACGAACACTATAAAAATGATAAATCTTTACGGAAACGGGCTGATAGGCAAAGTGGATGCTGGCGGGAACAATTATTATTATATAAAGGACCATTTGGGAAGCATAAGGTCAACAATAGGCGCAACCGGCGCTCCACTGAGCGCACAGGATTATTACGCTTACGGAGGGATACTTAATTTTTCCGTTGCAGGGGATAACAGGTATAAATTCACGGGCAAACAGCGCGATGATGAAACTAACTATGATTACTTTGGGGCAAGGTATTATAACAGCGAATTTGGCGGGTGGCTAAGCGTTGACCCGATGGCGGATTTTCATCCGGGTGAGAACCCATATCTTTATTGCAAAAGTGATCCAATTAATCTGATTGATTTATTTGGTTTAGATACTTTGACAATGCATCAAATTAAGAATGATCAAGATGGCTTACCTGCATTAGCAGTAGACCAATATACTTATGCTGAATCGAAGCAGGAATCAAATCCATTAGTTATAACAAGTGAAGTCCTAGCTGTTGGTGAAGTTGGTCTACAAAATAAATTAGGAACTTTTTCCTTTTTAAATGGCAGGTACAATTTAGGCGCTAATGGATTTACAGGCACACTTAAATATACAAAAGGTATTGCGAAGGGTTTTAGAATACTTGGGCGTGGTATTAGTGCAATTTTGACCCTTAAGGATATAGAGGATTTATACTTAGCTTTTAAAACCCATGATTTAAGAATAATCACAATGATGTGTGCCCAACTTGGATTAGACGCAGCATCATTTATGGGCCCTGAAGGACTTGCATTATCTCTATTAGGCCAGTTGATATTGGAATCATATTATACAAATTATCAAGTTGGTCCGAAATCAGAATTTGCAGTGCCTGATCTTAGTAAAACATTTTTAGGAAAGTAAACTTATGTTTAAAAATTTTTATCAATTTGTTTTTTATCGATTATATCAATGGCAAAAAAGAGTGAATGGTGATATTGGGGAATATACAACTATAATCATTATGACAATTTTATTAATGTTGAACATTTCAAGTCTCTTATTCATTATCCGAAATTTAACAGATCTTTATATAATAATTCCACAAAATCATTATTTAGGTTCGATATTAGGAACTTTAATTATGAGTTCCCCTTTGTATTTTATTTTCATATTTAAAAAAAAATATATAAAAATTTTGGAAATTTATGAAAATAAAACAGTTCAATATAAGAAAAAGATGACTTTAATTTTATGTGGTTATATAATATTAAGTCTAATTATTTTTATATCATCCGCTTATTTGTATGTAATGTAATGTTTCAATTAGAAAGAAATTTATAATACTGCAATATATTTTATATTTTAAGAATTAATTGAGAATAATTTACATACATTAAATATCGTTATTGATTATAATATTCATATGAAATAGGTAAATCTTTTATGCTTTAGATAATTTCAAATGCAAATATGATAAAATAATCATTCTTACTGATTTTTGGTTCTGACATTTTTATTGCTTCTATATCTTTTATATTAATAAAGTTGCTTTTCCCTTTGTTTAAAAAAGGTTGGATAATTCATATTTAAAGAATATTCCGATACAATAATCTCTTTAAGCGATTTAATCTCCATAACCGACTTATTTTTTCTATTATTCTAATATGATGTCAGAAGCAAAAATCTCCTTCGCACAAGAATAATGTTTTGTTCTTGGAAATATCTTCGAGCACTGCAAGTTTATCGTTTTCCCTGATAATTAACTAGTGATTTCATAATCTAATATGAGCGGGGAAAGCGTTTGATTATTATAGCTCTGTAACATATTTATAAATTAATAATATTAATCAAAGTTAACAAACAAATTTATCTCACGACCCGTGCAACCTGCCGTTGACAATGACGTCTAATGCATATAATTTTACTTATGGTTATGATGAAATGGGAAACAGAGTAACAAAATCAGGCAACGGCGTTAATGAATTTTATCTTAGAGACCAAACCGGTAAGGAACTGGCAGTTTATACAACCGGTACGAACACTATAAAAATGATAAATCTTTACGGAATCGGAATGATAGGCAAAGTGGATGCAAGCGGAAATAATTATTATTATATAAAGGACCATTTGGGAAGCATAAGAAGCGTGGTTAACTCATCGGGTACACCTGTAAGCGCGCAGGATTACTATGCTTATGGTGGAATACTTAATCAGTCTGTATCCGGCGACGACAGGTATAAGTTCACCGGCAAGCAGCGCGATGATGAAACAAACTATGACTACTTCGGCGCAAGGTATTATAACAGCGATGTTGGAATATGGCACAGTCTTGACCCGATGAGGGACAGTCATCCAGGTGAAAGCCCTTATGTTTATTGTAATAATAATCCGCTTTCAGTTGTTGATGCTGATGGAAGAGAGGGGCACATGGAAGCTCTTGATCCTTCGCACCCGGATCGACTATCATGGGTTTTGGATGAAGTTGATACTTATGCAAATCCTACAAATAATGATAATTTGAACACAGCACAATTGGCAGCTCTTACTGTAGCGTTTACGATTGATCCTGACCCAATAAGTAAAATTCTTTTAGGCGATGTTTTAGTGACTTATGCAGCTGTTAAAATTATTAATTATGTACAAGAACAAACTAAACCTGATGCAACAGCTACCTATACTATTAATCCATCGACAGATCAATTACCAACATTTAATCTAAATGAAGAACAAACAAATAAAGAAGAAGACAGAAATTCAGCGCAGGATCAAAAACTCAACCCACGTGAAGTTAAAAAATTAAAAGACAATAATTATGATCCTGAAGCGCTAAAAGATAATAACGCCGGAAAGGATATTTATAAAGATAAAAAAGGAAATCTTTATGTAAAAACAAAAGGTGATAAAGGGCCTGGGGAGCCATTAAATATAAATATTAAAAAATTACCATGGTGATGAATATGAATCATGAAATTAAGGTTTCTTTAATAATTTCTGGATTTGAAGAATCTCCAGATAAAATAACAGAAATCATTGGACTAACACCAACTAAAAAATGGTTGAAAGGTGAGTTGATTGACCCACGTGCTACGATTAGATATAAAGAAAATGGCTGGAAATTATCTTCTGGAGTATCTGATAAGAAGGCTTTTAAGGACCATATCAAATCTCTCATTGGCGAAATTAATTTAAGAATTGAACCATTTAGCAGTATTTGTCAAAAATATAAAGGGAAACTTTTTTGTGCTATTTATTTGAGTGAGAAGAGTGGGGATAGTTTACCTGAAATACATTTTGAAAAATCTGATATCATATTTTTTGCTAATATAGGTATCGAGCTTGATTTAGATCTTTACATTATTCCTTAATGACGCTTATATTTTATTCGCAAGTGGATTTATGCGAAGTAGTTGTAGTTTGCAATGAATGTAATTCAAGTATTGGGATGAGCGTTAATAGTTGTAACTCTTGTACGAATTGAATAGATCAGATATTAAGAAATCTTTGGTAACTTTAAGAGAAGCGCATATAAACATGTTTAATTGATTAGAAGTACATGCTTTTGAACCTTTAATAAATAGAGTTTATTTCGGCATCGCAATCTCTTTAGCTGTCCTATCTTCATTAGTAGAAACTTTCTCCGTTTCAATAAATTTATTATGCAAATGCTGTAAAGATATCCTTCGCAAAAAAATAAGGTTTTACCGTTTGTTCTATCCTCAAACACTGCAAGTTTATTTTTGCCATGATAATTACGCCCGTTATTTTATAATCAAATTTAGGAGGGTGTGGGAGTTCTTTTACTTTGGGGAAATTGATTACCGGTTTCACCGGATTAGGTTCATTATTTACAATCTTGCCGAGAACAAAAGGATATTACCTGGCACATTATAAAATATTGTATCCAGATCCGCTGGATTGTACTTTTTCGTATTCAACGCTTCCGGTGCGCTTCAGGTCAATACTTCGGCCCGTGGGAATATTAAATGCCCGGACTTTATTAGTTTTTTTTACAATTTCAAAATTATTTTGGCTTGGCATCCATCCCTTTGAGAAAAGCCGATTAAGTATTGGAGTTCATCTTTCCCCGGCTTATTCCATGGGAATGACCATGCCAAAAGCCGGGGCTACAATAATTGCATCCCGCTGGGACTTCAGCACTCTCAGATTGATAATCTGAGCTACGAAATTTCGTCCCACCCGGATTTGTTAGAGAGACGGGGCTACATAGTGGTAAACAATGCCCTTCCGATAAGGAATCGGGACCACCGCCAATGCGGGACAGGCCACCGCTAAAACGGGGCAAGCAGGCTCTGTAAAACCTGGGGCTACCGGAGTGTATCTAAAAGAATTAACCTCCAAGATTTGGGCCAAACCTTGGAGAACCTTGCATATTATAGGTTGCAAGACGGGGCATGCCCCGTCTCTACAATTATAATCATGCAAGGTTTTGATTGAATAAATATATTACGAATTATCTCGGCACCACGATCTCTTTAGGGGTCTTATAATCAATAAGAAATACTTTTTCCGTTTCAATTAATTTTATATGCAGGTGCTGGTAAGAATCCCCTTCTTGCAGGAATAATGTTTTGCTGTTTGTAACATCTTCTTCCGAAGGAATGGATACCAAAGTACTGCAAGATTATCCTCGCCGATGATATTTAAGTCTGTAATATTGTAATCTAATTTGAGAAATGAACGGGGTTCACCAACCTCAAGCTACGTAACACATTTATTAATTGAAAATTATAATAGAATTAATAAAAGTTAACAAACCAATATTAATTACGATCAGCGCAACCTGCCGTTGACAATGAATGTCGGGGGTGATAATTTTACATACGGTTATGATGAAAGCGGCAACCGGTTGGAAAAATACGGCAGCAACACAAACGATGCTAAGGAATATTGCCTTAGAGATCAAACCGGTAAAGAGCTTGCAGTATATACTATAGGAACCTATACTAGTAAGATAATAAATTTATACGGAAACGGACTAATAGGCAAAGTGGATGCTGGCGGGAACAATTATTATTATATAAAGGATCATTTGGGAAGTATAAGGTCAACAATAGGCGCAACCGGCGCTCCACTTAGCGCGGAGGATTATTATGCGTATGGCGGACTACTTAACCAATCTGTATCCGGAGACGACAGGTACAAATTTATGACAAAGTCACCACCATGTGGCCGGCAAGCAGCGGGATGATGAATCTAATTACCCAAAAGATTACTATAAAAATATTAACGATAGTAGTTCAATAAAGCTCACAGCTTTTCAAATAATTTACTTTTTAACTTTACCCAAGCTTCATTTCCATTATAGATTATCTCAGGGCGGATTAAACCGGTTATATCGCCGTTAAATTCATTATCTTTTAACTTTTCTTCTACGTTACGGATAAAATCAGTACTTGAGATAGTTAGGCCATCGCTATCAATATATTTATGGAAACACTCAATAATATTTTTTATTTCGATCTTGTCCTTTTGATCTGCATACCATAGATCGAACAAGTCTCTTCCCTTCCTTCTCTGATATAACGCCCGGAGTTTTGTTGAAAGCAATTCTTCAAGTGTGAATGTCGTAATATTATATTTGCCGTTAAACCATTGGCTGTTTACGGAATGCTCTTTTTTTTGAAATCCTAAGATTGAAAAATGTTCCCGTGTATTTATTTCGACTTTTAATTTTAAATTAATAACCGGCTGCGATTCAGAAGGAATTTTGTATATGAGAGTATTGTTATGATTAGCAGATTTAAAATTAGCATTACCCAGAAATGAAAGCTGCCGGCGTAAGATTGTAAGAATGTAGCCGATTGACTCTTTGTTTATTTGTATAAGGTCAATATCTTCAGAGTAACGAGCTGCCGGAGCAAGATAAAGTTTATGAAGTGCAGTTCCCCCACGAAACGCAAGCCGGCTATTGAGATCGGGGTGGGAGAAAATCTCAAACAGGACACGCTCGATAATTAGATCCTGTTCAACCTGGTAATCGCTTTTCCAGGGTGCAAAGTTTTTCCATTCGGTAATATATGCCCGGGGTATCAAAAGTCAGTTTCGATTTTATAGTTTTCAATAATTTTCCAAACCGGATGAACCGGGAAGCCTTCTCTGCAATGCAAGCCTTCTTTTTTAAGACCGGATTTTAGTTGGACACGAAATATTTTTCTAACAGCAAGATAATTTTTAAGGATTAAAGATATTTCTTGTTTATGAAGTACAACATCCAGAATATATCCAAGCCTTTGAATTGCAGAGGTTGAGATTTTATTTTGTAATACTTTGTCTAATTTTCCAGGTTTTATTGATTCGGACAATTCATAAAGTATAGTAGAAACACGGTTAAGCCCGCCTACCCGCTGTTGATATTCAACCAAATCTAATGCAGTTAACTCCGGACAGGAAATGTTTATGTAGCCGGTTTCTGTTTTTCTTTGTTCCAAACCAAATTCAGGTAAATAAGATTTTACTACATAATTGATTTTTATTCCTTCAACTCTGGTCGGGCGAATTGGCGGCTTGTTTATAAAAACATAAGACTCCATTGCCTGCTGGTGTGAAGCGCCATGAAGAACTGCCGCTGACAGCAAACCAATATAATAAGGGCGCTCTAAATATTTAAAGAGTGAATCAATAAATAATTCCGGTGGAAGAATTTTAATATGTTGATATTCCGGAGAAATGATAACGTAAAAGCCTTTATATACCGAAATAATTTTTTCTTTTTTGGATAATCTACTTAATGACAGCTTTATTGCATCTTCTGAATAAGAATTAAGCCCATTACGCAATTCTTCCAAACTAAATGAGAGCTTTCCATTTGCTTGAATTGAATTAATGTATTGTTCGAGGTAATTATATATTTTTTCTTTTTTCATAAAAAATGAGTATTTGTTTGCTAAAAGTATCATATTGTGATGGTTATTGCAAACGGGAACTCCTAGAAAATTAAAATTGAGAATATAGAATGTAGATTAACTCGTATGTAGGGCGAATAAACTGTTCGTCCCACAACCCCCGCCTTTTTTGACAATGTCAACGAATGCATATAATTTTACGTACGGTTATGATGAAAAGGGAAACAGAGTAACAAAATCAGGCAACAGTGTTAATGAATATTACCTTAGAGACCAAACCGGCAAAGAGCTTGCAGTTTATACAACCGGTACGAGCACTATAAAAATGATAAATATTTATGGAACCGGGTTAATAGGCAAGTATGATTTAACCGGCACTCCGGCTAATTATTATTATGTAAAGGATCATTTGGGCAGTACACGAAGCGTGGTTAACTCATCGGGCACACCCGTAAGCGCGCAGGATTATTATGCATATGGTGGGTTGCTAAACCAGTCTGTATCCGGCGACGACAGGTATAAGTTCACCGGCAAGCAGCGCGATGATGAAACTAATTATGACTGCTTCGGCGCAAGGTATTATAACAGCGACGTTGGTGTTTGGCCCAGCGTTGACACATCGGCGGATAAAAATAGAGGGTTGAGTCCATTTAATTATTGTGAAAATAATCCATTAAAGAATATTGATATTGATGGTAAGGATATTATTATTTTAAATGCTCCAACTGGAGCTGCTAACGCAGGGATACCTTTTGGACATGCTGCTGTATTAATTGGTAATGATAAAGATGGTTGGACATATATTTCGAAGGATGGTACAAAAAATGGAATAAATGGAATAATTGGAAAGCCAATAGCGACTGAATTGCGTTATCATACTTTTCAAGAATTTGCAAATAATATTAATCTCGGTCGTAAGCATCAATATACAAGAGCATTTCGAATTACTTCTGCAACGGAACAAGACAAGGAAATGGTAAATGCGGCAGAGAAATCAGCTAACAGTTTATACATAGTAATAATACAAAGTTGCATCGATGTAGCTTCAGCAGCATTAGGAGCAGGCGGATTTAATCCTGGATATGAGTTTGATAGTGGGGGAATATCAATGTCACCAATACCTAATAGAAGGTATGAAGCAATACAGAATGATAATAAAGGTACCGATGTGTCTAGTGGAATAGTACTAGTTGGTTCTAATCCACAGGATTGGCAATATACTTTTCCATATTATCCAATATTTGATAAACCATAATAAGGGAAATATATGTATAAGAAAATTTACAAAAGAGTTTTGATAGCATTGATAATATTAATATTGTTATTAATTGGTTATTCAGGTCTTATTCATTTCGGCTCCAAGTTTGAAGATGGTTCGCCAGGAGTAAATGAAAATATAAAAATGTCAAAAAAAACTGGTGTTTTTGCTGCTGAATATTATGTGGAAGGGGATTCTATTTTAGTATCTAATAAAACATATATTCATTTCGGGGAAATATGGGTTGAACAAAAATGGACTGTAGGGCCTCTTTCCGATCCTGTTCAAAAGATTGCATTAAATTCTTACGCTAATTTTTGCCTTTACTTGGAAATTTCGGAAAATCAAAAAAATAAATTTGAAAATTTATTTGGTATAGAATCACATTTCTTTAATCGGGCAGGTATCTTAAATTCAAAGAAAAAAGAATTAGGACTTCAAATAGTTGATGGTAAATATTTACTATTCGATAATTACTTAAAATTGCCGGGTAATAAAGAAGAATATATAATCGTAATGCCTTCTGATACAACAGAAAAGAGCTATATTGCAATGAAGTGGACAAAACCAAAAATAATAGGCAAGTTTTATTTGATAAAGAAATAATCTTGAATAATTAAATATAGGTTATCTTATACAGAGTAATAATATTGTTAAAGAACTTATATCCTAGACTTTATAATAATTTGTGTAAATGACAATATAAGCGCATAAAAAAGGTGCAAGCTTTACTTCAAAGAAAATTGAAAAATTATAAATAATAAATGACTAATTTCTTATAAGCACTTACTTTGGTTCCACAATCTCTTTCAGAGTTTTTTTCTTCAGATGAGATACTTTTTCCGTTTCAATTATTTTTATATGTAGTTAGATATAAGAAACTCCTTTGTGGATGAATAATGTTTTTGCCGTTAGTAATATCTTCAAGCACTAGCAAGCTTATCGTCGCCGCTGATAATTACGCCTGTAATTTTGCAATCTAATTTTGGCGGGGGAGGCTGTTCTTTTACTTTAGGCAAATTTATTACCGCTTTTATAGGATGTACCTCTTCAGTAATTATCCCGCCGGGTACAAAGGGCTATTACCGGGCACTTTGTAACACATTGTATCAATAACTGTTACCCGGTACTTATTCGTATTTACCGCTTCCGGTGCGCTTCCGGTTAATACTGCGGTATGTGTATCGTATTTATCATATGAATTAAAATAATTAAGTAACAAATATTTTATTTCTGTTAATACAAATATTATCTTCCTCTCGTCGCCTACCGGGCGGCCGGGTTTAAGTAGCAGAAATATTCAAATTGATGCTTTTAACAGTTGAAATTGAAAATAATCATCTATTCGCAAACACTTGGAATTTATTAAAATAAGATTTTTATTCAGATTTAATGATATAAAATTATTTAGTGAATAAATGATAATTCTAGCAGTAATTGATTATTTGAGCAGAATATTTATAAATTAGTCCAATTAATTTTTATAAGGTAAAGATGACTACGAAAGAAAAAATGCAAAGAGAATTAGATCAAATGACCAATGAAGCGCTGGAAAAGGTTTATAAATATATAAATTCTTTGAGAAATAAAACGGCACAAAAAAAGAAAGTTCGTACATATAACCTTAAAGGGCAGCTTGATGATATAAATATACGAGCAAGAGCCTATGAGTAAACTGTTACTCGATACAAATGTTTTGATCTATTCCATTGATGAAGGTTTAAAATATTTTAGTCAAGCGTAAAAATTATTTTCAGAACAGTTCGAATTATGCACTACTTCAAAAAATTTATCCGAATTTCTTGCCGTAATAACAAGAATACCTAAAAATCCGTTGCCGTTAAATGAAGCGTTATTTATAGTGGAAGATTTTATTAATGTTATGACAGTCTATTATCCTACTAAGGAATCGTTTTTAACATTTCAAAATTTAGTACGAAAGTACAAACCTACCTGATTACAAATTCATGATTTTGAGATAATAAGCATTGGATTAACAAATCAAATAACAAATATTGTAACTTTTAATGAAAAAGATTTTAAGAAAATAAAAGAAATAGAATTATATAAAATTTAAGCTCAGTGGTTTGGATTGTCCTTTTCTGCTTATTAAGTGAAAAAGTATAAGGTTGGGGTAAGGTATATTAAATTAACCTTAAAATAATATGTTGAAATAGCTGTCTCATCTGGCCCTGGAAAAAATTCTGAAGGCTGCCTGGGTTAAAAACAATGAAAGCAATATACCGGTACGAACACATAATTTGTTGAAGATATCTGAAGAAGCAAAATTGGAGTTAAATGAGGAGAAAATATTATTATTGAACCGTGTGACAAATTTCCATCTTGAAACTCGTTACCCGGATTATAAATTAGATTTTTTTAAGAGTTGTACAAAAGAGTTTGCAGAAGAGAATATAAAAAAGATTAAAGGTCTTTACGAATGTATAAAAGAACAGATATAAATAATATTATTAGTCAATTTGTTACATTAATATCAATTGAATTTCCGGTTAAAAGCCTTTATCTATTCGGATCCTATGCAAAGGGTAATGCCGATGAGAATAGTGATATCGATATCGCAATCATTTCTGATAAATTTGAGGGTAGACGATTTTGGGATAGAGAGAAGTTAGGAAAATACATAATTAAATCATCATTCGATCTGGAAGTTCATCCTTATAAAACAGAAGATTTTACGGAAGACGATCCATTTGTTCAAGAAATAATTAGGACTGGTCAAAAAATAGTCTAAATTATTTAACCGGCACAAAGTCTCTTATCCGTATTATTAATAAGAAAAAGTAAATTACTTCTAATACACTTTTAATTAGTATCGGGTATCCCATTTGCACAACACAGCCTATTATACGATCAAAGTAACTGAAGCCGAATATCTTGGAGATTATAAAATATTGTTAACATTCAATACCGGTGAATAGAAAGTTGTTGATCTCGTAGATCAATTATATGGCGAGATATTGTAACCATTAAAAAATAAAAACATTTTTATGCAATTCAAGGTTAACAAAGATATTGATACTATTGTTTGGCCAAATGGCGTCGGTTTAGCTCAATATAGTCTATACGATCTTGGTTAGCCGGTACACAAAACAATTAATCTTTAAAAGTGAGTTTTTTGAAGATTAAATGAGGAACTCCTTATAATAATCTATCAGATTTAAAGATCTACATTCTTCAGAAAATAAACCGGCAGAATTTATGCGCAACGAAGGGCCCGCATGATGATTTAGAAAACGTCGACGTAATTAACGAAATCCGGCGACGGAGTAAAAAAATATTACCTTAGAGATCAAACCGGCAAAGAACTTGCAGTATATACGATAGGAACCGATAATCTAACTATAAGAAATCTATACGGTAACGGGTTAATCAGTAAAATATACCCACCCAAGCGGGAATAATTGTTACTATGTGAAGTACAACGTAATATATTTATTCAAGATATATTTACCGTTTAGCGTTTAACTTTTTATCCCCTCCTTGATAAGGAGGGGCGGGGGTGGTCGGAGCAACCTATGTATTACCTTGCCATTAAATATATTTACAAGCCAAATTACAAAAAATTAAACCTTATATGTTTAAGGTAGTACGAGACGGGGCATAGTTTACCACTATGCGGCCCCGTATCTACGACGAAAAAAAATCATCTGACTTTACCGATAACTCCCGGGTTTCTGAAAACCTCGGAGGTTTTTGATTGAACAAATATATTACATATTATATTGGCACAACAATTCCTTTTGTCGTTTTATCTGCGACGGTATTATATTATCGTTACTTTCAATTATTCTGCCACCCTGATAAGTTCTGCAACATTCCCTATCGGCAGCAGGGTCATTGAGATGCTTTAGATTACCCAGTCAATTACACCCTTGCGGTCGAACTGATTTTGTACTATCAAATCTCGTTCATGATAAACTACCGAATAAGGCGGAACACTCGATACCATCCATACATTTCCGCCGATAATGCTGTGATGCCCGACGACTGTATTGCCGCCCAGAATGACTGCATGTGCATAGACTACTACATTATCTTCCAGAGTCGGGTGGCGTTTGGACTTTGCCATTTTCTTATCAACACTAAGCGCGCCGAGTGTAACACCCTGGTAAATTTTTACATTGTTTCCTATAATAACGGATTCGCCTATAACTATTCCTGTGCCATGATCAATCGCAAACAATTCTCCAATTGCCGCTCCCGGGTGAATATCTATTGCGGTTTTTTCGTGAGCATACTCGGTTAATAACCGCGGGAAAACGGGAACATTCAATTTGTAAAATTCATGCGCAAGCCGGTAAATGGCGATTGCAAAAAAACCGGGATATGCAAGGATCACTTCATCTATACTTTCGGCAGCCGGATCACCGCTAAGGATTGCTTCGGCATCAAGCAAAAGTTTTCTGTGAACTTCCGGCAGCGCATTAATGAAAGAAACCGCAACATCTTCCACATGCAGCGTGGTGTTTGCCAGCAAAGGGGAGAGTAAAAGTTTTATGTCCCGTTCGAGAATGAACAGGTGTGATTTGATTTCTTCCAAAGCTGAATATTTATCTTTTGAGAAATGGGGGAACAGTACGCTAAGCAGGGAATCGAGGAATACCTGCATTTCCTTTTTTAATTCAATGCCGAGCGAATGATTTTCCCGGTTGCGTCTCAGTTCTTCTGCAAAGTTATTAAGTAATGATGTTCTCTCATTGCCCATCGACAAATCCAATAATTTTTTATAAAATATATTTTAAGGTTTCTCTGTGTCGCTGCTCTGCAGCTCTAGCATGTTTCTATTTTTTTATATTACTACTGATGTTTCATCCCGATCCATCGGGACTCCGGAAATTAATTATGCAACATTTTCCAAAGCTGCAGAGCAGCGACATGTTGGTAGTAAGGATAAATGCAAAAAAATCTCAAAGCCCCAGAGAGGCGACACAGAAATATGCATTTAATTATTCAAAATTATTTAATGCTGTAACCTATTGTATCAAATAAAATAATGGTAATTCAATTTAAACTAATCCCGGCGCCCGTTCGTTTTTTAAGTTCCATATTGCGGCAGCAAGGGCATCAACTTCCTGGCATGTGTTATAGAATGCCAGGGACGGACGCACAGTACTTTCCACACCAAAGCGTCGAAGTATAGGCTGTGCACAATGATGGCCGGCCCGGACGGCAATTCCTTCCTGAGCTAATGCCGAACCTACATCTTCAGTACGAAATCCATCCAGCACAAAAGACAGCACGCTTGCTTTCTCCTTTGCCGTGCCGATGAGATGCAAACCTGGAATATTCTGCAGTGCATCCGTTGCATAAACTAAAAGATCGTGCTCATACCTGGAAAGATTTATTAAGCCGATCCGTTGAACATAGTCGAGAGCTGCACCCAGTCCCACGGCATCGGCAATATTTCCGGTACCGGCTTCGAATTTTGCCGGAGCCTGTTGGTAAATTGTTCTTTCAAATGTAACATCGGCTATCATATTGCCGCCTCCCTGCCAGGGTTGTGAATTGTCAAGCAATTCCGATTTACCGTACACAACTCCGATTCCTGTAGGGCCGAAAATTTTATGTCCGGAAAAAACATAAAAATCGGCGTTATTAGCCTGTACATCAACCGGAATATGGGAAACCGCCTGCGCCCCGTCAACAAGAACTCGAACGCCATGGCGATGGGCAATCTCTACTAATTCGTTAACCGGTGTAATAGTTCCAAGTGCATTCGATACATGTGCTAATGATACAAAGCGTGTCCGCCGTGTGAAAAGTTTTTCATATTCATCAAGCAAAAGTTCTCCCTGGTTATTTACGGGTACGATCCGCAGTTTAGCGCCTTTTTCCGAAGCAAGCTGCTGCCAGGGGACTATGTTTGCATGATGTTCAAGCCATGTAATAATAATCTCATCATCTTTATTGATATTCTGACGGCCCCAGCTTTGGGCAACCAGATTGATTGCTTCCGTTGTACCGCGTACAAATATAATTTCTTTCGTCGACGAAGCATTCAGAAACCGCCGCACCTTTTCACGTGCAGCTTCATATGCATCTGTTGCGCGTGCAGCAAGAGTGTGGGCTGCACGGTGAACGTTTGAATTTTCATGCTCATAAAAGTATGACAGCCGGTCTATCACAGCCTGCGGCTTATGAGTTGTTGCAGCATTATCTAACCAGATAAGCGGCCTGCCGTTTACCCGTTCCTGTAATATCGGGAAATCACGCCGGATAGCTTCCACATCAAACAGCCCGGCAGATGAAAGCGGAATGGAATCAGGTATCAACTCAGGGGAAATTAATTTTATCTCCGGCGATTGTTCCCAATTTATTATAGAATTTGCTTCATCCAGGAATCCGAAATTTGCCGGACGGCCTGCATTAACATCACGCAATAAACTCCCGGGAACCTGGGGTGAGGAAACTTCTTTCGGAATTTCGGTTATTTGTACGTTTAGATTTCCGGGGATGGTGCCGGGGAAATCTTTTAATTCAGTCTCAGTAGGAATTTTTATTGTATCAATACCGGGCACAGCGGGTAAAGGCAAGGTAGTAGTGAAAAGCGATCTTGCTTCTTCAATAAAAGAGAATGTTGGTATGGTAGAAAAATCACTTGCGGATACGCCGCCCGGAATTCCCGGTATTGAAACAGGGGGTACCGGTGGAAATTGAGTCTGCGTTGCTATACCGGGCAGCCCTGTTATTTTAACATTCGAAATTACTTCCCGGTTTAATACTTCGGTAATCGACGCTTCAGAGGGTTCCTGTTTTTGTACTACTGTACTGTCTTTTACTTCCTCAAGCGAAGGGCTTTCCGTAAAGAATTCATTTGCCAGCCGCGCAATTATTGCCGGATCGGGTAAACCGGCTTCGGCCGCATTTAATGCCCCATTCCAGTCTATATCGTTCGGCAAACCGGGGAACGAATTGTTATTATTTGTAGTCATAATAATTACCAATTTGAACATTTTCAAGTACGGCTATTGCATCGTTCGTTAAAACCGCTGCAGAGCAATAAAGTGAAATTAAATAAGACCCGATACCGTTGTTGTCGATGCCCTTAAAACGAACCGACAATCCCGGAGTTTGTTCACCCGGAAGGCCCGGCTGGAACAAACCAATAACACCCTGCTTTTTTTCTCCTGTGCGCAGAAGGAGAATATTAGTTTTACCGGCATTAGCCTCGGGATTAGTTTTACCGTCAACAAGCAGTTTATCAGTGGGAATAATCGGAATTCCGCGCCAGGTTAAAAATGGCGATCCGAATAATGTCACTGTCGGAGGCGGCACTCCACGGCGTGTGGCTTCGCGCCCGAATGCAGCAATGGCTTTAGGATGTGCAAGGAAGAACGAAGGCTCTTTCCACACCTTTGAAATAAGGTCATCAAGATCATCAGGAGTTGGTGAACCTTTGCGGGTCTGAATGCGCTGGGACTGCGGAACATTTTTTAGCAGGCCGTAGTCATCGTTATTAATTAATTCATTTTCCTGCTTCTCTTTTACCGTTTCTATTGTAAGGCGAAGCTGTTCTTTTATTTGATCGTAAGGATTACTAAAGAGATCGGAGATACGGGTATGAATATCCAGGATTGAAGAGATAGTACTCAATCTGTATTCACGTGGTTTCTCTTCGTAATCGACATAGGTTTCGGAAATGGATTCATCCTCTTTTTGTCCGCAGACTACATCGACGGCTTTTTCTTCTGCTACACGGTTAACACGGAGTGTTCCGGCTTCAAGTGGTTTCCAATCGAGAAGGCGGACAAGCCAGCGCGGAGTAATTATGCTGTACTGCGGAGCTGTTTTGGTAACATTTGCAAGTTGAAATGCAGCCTGCTCTCCTATTGAGTGATGCAGGTTTTGGGTTTTACTCATAGATTTTCCTCTCTTATTCTTAGTTTAATTTGAATTCAAAGGAATTCTTTTCCTTTGAAATGTTTTGTTATTTATTTTTTTCACTTAACCAACAGAAACTTTATTAATCAGAAATTCTTATCAGTATTTTGGTACAAGATGGTCAACATCATCAGACCATGCCGTAATACCGCCTTTAAGATTGATCAACTGCCCTTTGAACCCGTATTCTTTCAGCCGGCTTATAGCTTTGGCGCTCCTTCCTCCAACTTTGCACATTACTACAGTCAAACGCGAAGGATCGATTTCAGAAGCGCGGTCTGTAATTTGTCCAAGGGGAATTAATTTTGTATCCGGGATTTTTGCGATATCGTATTCAAACGGTTCGCGTACATCGATTATTTGTAAATCCAAACCCTGATCAATCCATTGTTTAAATTCCCGGGCTGTAATTTCATTCAGCACAATATTATTGGCAGAGGCTTCAGGAATATTTAAACCGCAAAATGCTTCATAGTCAATGAGTTCATGAATAACCGGATGTTCACCGCATATCGGGCAGGCGGGATTTTTGTGAAGCTTCAATTCGCGGAATTTCATTTTCCATGCATCAAACAGAAGTAATCTGTTAATTAGCGGATCACCCGCTCCAAGAATCAATTTAATCGTTTCGTTAGCCTGAATTGTTCCGATGATTCCGGGTAAAACACCAAGCACTCCGCCTTCGGCGCAGGAAGGAACTAATCCGGGCGGCGGTGGTTCCGAATATAAGCAGCGGTAGCAGGCGCCCTGCTGTGCCCAAAAGACACTGGCTTGTCCTTCAAAGCGGAAGATAGATCCATACACATTCGGTTTCCCGAGCAGTACGCATGCATCGTTTACAAGATAACGGGTCGGAAAGTTATCGGTTCCGTCAACTACAATATCATACTCCCGTATAATTTCCAATGCATTTTCACTTGACAAGCGTGTTTCATAAGTTTCAATATCTACATTTGGATTGATGTCCTGCAAACGGTCTTCTGCCGACCTGATTTTGAGTCTTCCAACATCGCGTGTTCCATGAATAATTTGCCGTTGTAAATTGGATGCATCTACGGTATCAAAATCTACAATGCCAAGATGCCCTACGCCGGCTGCGGCAAGATACATTCCCAGCGGAGCACCCAGCCCTCCGGTTCCAATCAACAATACACGCGCATTTTTTAACTTGCGCTGGCCTTCCATCCCAACTTCAGGTAAAATCAGGTGGCGGCTGTACCGGCTGATTTCTTCGTTTGAAAGTTCCGGTAATTCTTTTGCCTGCGGTTGTTCCAATTCAACAAATGCAGGGGAAGATCCGCCTGCAATGGAAGGAATGATTGAAATAGATGATCCCTCAGAAACCGGTGTATCGGTACCTGATTGATAGCGAATATCTTCATCGTTCACATATATATTAACAAAGCTGCGTAGAATATTCTGATCGTTAAACAAATGTTTTTTTAAACCCGCGTGCACAGTTGTTAATTGATTTAATGCTTCGGCGACGGTTTTGGACTGTACTACAACTTCGGAATTGAATCCTGTAAATTGCCTGAGTGCAGTCGGAATATTAATTGTAACTGACATTTATACTCACTCCTTGTGATATTATTTCTGATTTAAATTCTGACCGGTCATCTTCCAATTCCCATGATGATAGAATGGTTGCTTCACCCCGGATGATAGAAACGATGATGTATGAGTACAACGGCCACGCATGCTCAAAGTCGAATGCCGAAGGCCTTGCCGGGTGATCGGGATGTGAATGATAAAACCCGACAACATCAAGATTTTTTTGTTTTGCTTTTTTCTCACCACGGGAGAATTCCTGTGGAGTGATTAAAAACCGGTTTCGTTTTGCTTCTTCTTCACGTGCATTGGAAATTGGAAAAATTTCTTTGACGATCTTTTTTCCATCTTCAAAATGCCCGATTAGGAGCCCGCAGCATTCATAAGGATAATCCGCTTCGCCGTGACGCAAGATGCCGTTAAACTGTTCTGTTTTTAGAATAATCATTCGTCAACACCCTCCCAAAAGGATTCGTTCAAATACCGGGTTCCCGAATCGCATAAAATAGTAACTACCACAGCTCCGGCCTTTAAAGTTTTAGCGGCCCGGAGAGCCGCAAATACATTAGCGCCTGAACTTGTACCTACGAACAATCCTTCTTTTTGTACAAGCAGCCTGCACATTCTTTGTGCATCTTCTGTGGATACTTCTACCTGTTCATCAGCTAAATGCGAATTATAAATTCCCGGAACAATCGCTGTTGCCATGTGTTTTACTCCTTCAAGCCCGTGCAATGGTGAATCCGGTTGAACAGATATAGCATTAAGCGCAGGTTTTAATTCCTTGAGTCTCCGGGTTGTTCCCATAAATGTTCCTGAAGTGCCTAATCCTGCAACAAAGTGAGTTATGCGCCCTTTAGTTTGTTTCCATATTTCGGGTGCGGTGTTCTCATAATGTGCCCGCCAGTTTTCATCGTTATTATATTGGTCCGGGTAAAAATATTTTTCAGGCGATTTTGCAACTAAATCTTTTGCATAATTTTGTGCGCCGTCGGTACCTTCAGCCGGATCGGTTTCTAAAATCAGCGCGCCGTAAGCGCGAAGAATGTGTTTCCGTTCCGGGCTGGCATTTGAAGGCAGGCAAACAGCAACCTTATATCCCAGCGCCGAACCGATCATCGCATAGGCAATGCCGGTGTTGCCGCTTGTAGCATCAATAATAATTTTATCCTGTGTCAATTCCCCGCTTATCAAACCTTCACGAATCATTGCATAAGCAGCCCTGTCTTTTACCGATCCGCCGGGATTTAAATGTTCTCCTTTGGCTAATACCTCAACACCTTCCGGTAATCCTTCCGTAATCCTGAACAATTTGATTAATGGCGTATTACCAATATTGCCGGTAATATTTTTTATCTGGTCAAGGCCTGTGGTTAATTTTTTATTATAATGATATAAATCGCTTTTGCCTTTAATAGAAAGGGAGCGTGCATATATTGAATTACTCATATTTTTTCTCTTAAAATTCTTTTAGATGTATTCAAATTTTTTAATTGTGCTTTTCCGTGTAGAGACAGCGTGCCTGTCCCGCTAACGGCGGTGATCCCGATAATGAATCAGGACGCCCTGTCTTTAAAACTATTTAGATTTATTTAATTGCCTGAGTTGTGGAGAAGTGTAAAACTAAAAAACCTCTCCGGGGAATTTCTTTGAAGAGGTTTATTATTTAAAATGAAAATTGCCTCAACTAATCATTCCCTCATTCGCAGCATGCGTTTTGTGAATGATCTCATCAAGGCGATATATTTTAAATTTATTTTGATGCATCAATATCAAACGTCGCTGCATGAAGCCGACAACAACAGCAGCAACATTCCATCAATTTTCCTGATGGGGATGTAGAGACATTCGATATTGTGAATTCTAATTTCATTTATTTTAATATTATATGGAAAAATAATAAAATGAGGATGTATTGTCAAATTGCCACGAAAATCTGTAATGTCTCAGTTTCAAAAAACCTTCACTTTTTAAGATTTTTAAACATAATTTCAAAAATTCACTATATTTAAAATCCCAATTAACTATTTTAATAATTCTTTAGAGTGTATTATTGTGGAATCAAACTAAGAACAAGCTGCCGCAATTTTAACTACTATTGTCTTCTCGAAGATTGATTATGCTATCTAATCGAAAAGCGATACTAAAGAAAATTATTATATTACGCAAATAGATAGAATATATAAGATTTTTCTACAAAAATTAG
>Ga0181529_10001314_pt1 | contig 32668 bp, 24 predicted proteins | sample PEATcosm2014_Bin_36_FD_119763 | JGI IMG/M metagenome (GOLD analysis project Ga0181529, IMG submission 119763) | Peatland microbial communities from MTU Mesocosm Facility, Houghton, MI, USA - PEATcosm2014_Bin10_30_metaG | ecosystem: Environmental > Terrestrial > Soil > Wetlands > Peat | place... | reverse complement strand
GGAACTGCCGGAAGAATGATCGATGCCATGGGGCCTCCTGCGCGATTGCCCAAGAATTATAGAACTTCTCAGTGTACAAGGCTACGCCAGTACATCGCGGTTTGGACAAAGCCTTCGGTCTGAGAGTATCGGTGCAGCGGGCAACTGGCCTTGCAATTGAAAAGTCATTCAGCGGCAAAGAAAACGCGGCGACCGAAGCCGCCGCGCTGGGATGATCGAGCCAGTGATTGATTAGAATTCCAGGCGAATAGAGATCTGCACCTGGCGCGGACTATAGGCAAAGTTGGAGTTGGCGTTGGTCACCGCGCCAAAGCCGCTGGCATTGATTCCCGTGCCGGTCAGTGGAACGTAGGTCAAGGTCGAGCATTCGTCCTGCGCCTGGCCCGCTACGGTCGATGTACCCGTGCAAGGCTTCGTCAACCCGGAGTTATCCGCCAGATTGTAGGCGGTGGTGCTCACGCCGGTGACGTTCGGGTGATTGGCCAGGTTGAAGAACTCGCCCAGCAACTGCACGCCATAGGGCTTGCCGTGGGTATGAAGCTTAATCTGCTTTTCCACGCGCAGATCGAGAACCAGCGTCCTGGGCTGCTGGAAGGTGTTGTGTCCGATGGCTGGAATCCAGTAGTTGGTTCCGGCGCCGTTCCAACTGGAGCCGTAGGCGGAATAGGACGGATAGCCGCTGCCGATGGTCGCCGAATAGGGCAGGCCATTCTGTCCCTGGAAGACCGGGTTAAGGCTCCAGTCGTTGGCCAGATACTTGACCAGGCTGCTGCCATGGAATTCGGGCGAGTTGAGGACCGCCCAGGCCACCAGGCGATTGGGAACGTTGAACTGCGAGTTCCCATAGTTGCCTCCCTTCTTGTATCCGTCGATGTTGTAGGGATCGAACCAGCCGCTGCTCAGGGTGGTGCTGGACTCGTTCTGGTTGTAATCGAGGGCGTGCGACCAGGTGTAGTTCACGTCGTACTGAATCAGCTTGGAGGTCTTATTCTCGATCTCCGCCACCATGGCGTGGTAGCTGGCGTTGATGTTGCTGAACAACTCGTTGACCGCCCCGAAGTTGGGATCAATGAGGTTGGTATAGGTGGGCACCGTGAAGGTCGTGCCGTTGGCGAGCGGTCCCAGGCCGCTGGCATCGGAGACAATGATGACGCTTTGGACCACGCCATTGGGCGTCGTGGCGGTGGTCACGGTATTGGCATTGGGGTTGAGGTTGATGTTGATGGCATTGGGCAGTTCCCGGCTCAAGGCGCCCATATAGCTGACCTGGAAGATCATGCCGGGAAGCAGTTCGCGCTGCACGGCCAGGTCGAACTCATCCACCTGCGGGTTTTTGAAGTTCGAGTTGAAGAATTGCGAGCTGGGAGTCGATCCCGCCGCCGCGGAGATGATGTTGGGAAAGAGCGGCGATGTCGCATTGTTGGGCTTCAGGGAGGCCGACGTGTACTGGCCCAGCGGACTGCCGGTATTGAGCAGATTGTTCAACAGCACGCCGTTGGTCACGCGGCCAAAGTAAAGGCCGTAGCCCAGGCGCACGGTGGTCTTGCCGTTGCCAAAGGGATCATACACCATGCCGACGCGCGGGCCGAAGTTGAACTTGTTGCTGGGATGGTTGGCCAGGTTGGCGTTGGCGGCCAGAGTGGGGCAGGTGCCGGGGCCGGTGTAAGCCGAACATAGGCCATCCGTTGAAGGACCGTAGGGCGTAAAGCTGCCGGAGGCCGCGATCAGCGTTGAATACGGCGCCGGCAAGGCTTCATAGTCGTAGCGCAGGCCCAGATCGAAGGTCAGACGCGGGGTCAGCTTCCAGTGATCCTCGCCGAAGAAGCCGTAGTCCATCGTCGAAATACTCCAGGTTGTAGGTCCGAAGCCCTGTACAAAAGTTCCGCAGGGAGCGGTTCCCGTGTATTTCGCGGTCGCGCTTCCGGGCGCCGTTACCGAGCTCGTGCTGTTGCACACGCCAGTAGCATTTCCCTCGTTGAGCAGATCGGCGAAGTAGTTCCCGATGTAGCTGTAGGTGTATACGCCGTTGCCCTCGTAGGTATTGTTCATGAGGTCGTAATTGTGAATCATGTCCACACCGAACTTGATGTTGTGGTTGCCCTTTTGCCACGCCGCGGTATCGCCCACCTGCCACTTATACTCGTCGGGCAGCGCCTTGCGATAGGAGTAATAGGGCGATCCGAGATAGAAGCCGATTGAGGTATCGAGGGCGACTTCGGGCACATTCGGCGAGAAATCGCCGGCGGCGGTGTTCGTGATCCCGTTGGTTCCTTGCAGGTACTGCTTGGTGTATGAGCTGTAGGGCTGCTGGCCTTCGTCGTTCAACTCCCGTCCGAACTGATAGCGAATTTCGTTGTCCAGATGGCTGGAGATCTGGCTATTGAGTTTGAGCAGACCGTAATCCAGTTTGACGAAATCGGTGCCGAAGGTGTCGATGGCATAGGTGTTGGTGGCCTGGGTCTGCACACCGCCAGGAGAATCCCAGCGCAGGCGGTGGTAGAGAACGCTGAGGTGATTCTTGCCGTTGATCTGCCAGTCCAGCTTGGGCGTATTCAATACTTCGGTACCGGTGCGGGGAACGCTGCCTAGATCTGAAAGCAGATTCACCAGTTGCGTGGAATAGGCCGTCGCGCCGGCTGCGTAGCTGGCATATCCGAGACGCGCGGCCAATGAGCAGGCCTGTTGATCCACCGCATTGGCGGGAGAACCTGTCATATATCCTGCGTTCGCGCCGGTAAGATTGCAGGTGTCGCCAGCAGGCGCCGCCGCATCCGGGAGGGTAAAGAACGAGGCGGGCTGGCTTGCCTTGCCGTCGCCGGGGAAGTTGCGCTGATATTGCGCATAGCCGTAGAACCAGAAGAGCTTATCCCTCTTCAGCGGGCCGCCCGCGTCGAAGCCCCATTCCTTGCGTACATCGGCGGGCTTGTAGGGGGAAGTCAGAAACGTGGGCGAGGTGGGCGTGCCCGTGTTGATCGTGTTGGTGGTGAAGGGATTGTACGCGCCCCACGTGTTGTCGCGGTCGGAGAAGTACACCACACCGTGGTTGACATTCGAACCGCTCTTGGAGATGGCGTTGATGACGCCGCCCGCGGCGCGCCCTAACTCCGCCGAATAGACGCCGGTGTTGACCTGGAACTCCTCGATCATGTACTTCGACGTCGAGTAGCCTTCACGGGTGCGCCCGCGTTCTTCCGAGTAGTAGGCCTGGTTGTCGTCCGCACCGTCGATCTCAACATTGTTCAACAGCGGACTGATGCCGCGGAAGGCGATCAGCCCGAAGCCGTTCGAGTCTCCCACCGCGCTGGGTGTAAAGAGCGTCATATCCGACCACCGCCCGCCGTTCAGAGGCAGATTCTCGATCGTGGACGCGGTCAGAACCGCGCTGAGATCCGGCGACTCGAAGTTGAGAATGGGCGTCTCGCCAGTAACTTCCACGGTCGCTGTCGATCCGGCGGCCTTCAGGTGGGCCATGACCTCGGTCGTCAAGCCAACCTGCACGATGACATTGACTTCCTTGAACGGAGCAAAGCCCGTGGCAGTCACGGTCACGGTATAGACCGCGGCAGGCAACTGCGGCGCCTTGAAGTAACCGCTGCCATCCGAGGTCAAATTCGTCTCCGCATTCGTGCCGTCGTTATGAAGGACAATCGCCGCGCTGGGAACAACAGCGCCGCTGGGATCAAATACAGTGCCCGCAATGGATCCCTCAGTGTAGGTTTGTGCTCCTGCATGGCCCGCAAAGAGCATGCCAAGCGCGGCAATGACAGCGATTCCGGTTTGAAAGAGATTTCTTTTCAACATGATGGCCTCCTCAGGTGTTGATGCGGTTCAGTCTGGGTCATTTGCACAAATATTGATGCGCGCAATCAGGCGCCGAATAGTACTCTTGCCATATTTGGACAAGCCCGCCAATTGAAATTGCTGATCTTTCCAATTGGATTGTTTTATTTTCGTTGGGCTTATTAAATTGAAAAACGGCATCATTTCAGAGGTGTGAAGGAAGGGTAAATGGAGAGTGAACAGAGAGAAAAAATCAGAGTATCGAGTCTGAATATGTCAGCCTACACTCATATGGCCCGGGAACGTGTGCCTCTCATTTCACGATTTTCCTCTCCGCGAAATCAGAATTGCAGAGGTATTCCGGCTTTGGTAGCATGGGAATTGTTTTTGATGCGCGCAACATTCCCATGACTTGCACCTGATTTCCCTGTCGGCTGGAGGGTCGATGAGCGAGTTTCCGGTGGTGAAGAGCGAAGAGACGCAGATGTCGCAGGTGGACGCTGAAACCACGGCGCGGGTGATTGCCGAAAAATGCATCGGCGAGCGCATCCGGCGGCTGCGGCTCAAAAAGTCGATGGGGCTGGTAGAGCTGGGCAAGCTCACCGGGCTATCGGCCAGCTTTTTATCGCAGTTGGAAACCGGTCGGGTGGTGCCCACGCTGCGCAACCTGGCGCGGATAGCGATGGTGTTTTCCAAGGACTTATCGTATTTCTTCGAGAGCGACGCGACGGCGGTCTTCCGCATTCACCGGCGCAAGGAGCGCGTGCGGCTGCCGCAGACCGGAGTCGAGTTTCCTACTTACTATTTTGAAAGCCTGGGCTACATGGTGCCGGACCGGCCGATGGACCCCTACTTTGCCGAGTTTGTGCCGCTGACCCAGGAGATGGCGCCCGCGGCGCATCTGCACCCCGGCTTCGAGTTCCTCTATGTGCTGGAAGGCGAACTGAAATTGCGCCACGGAGAGCAGGATTGTGCGCTGGGGGAGGGCGATGCGGTGTACTTCGACGCCGGCACGCCGCACTCCTATCAGTGCGCCGGGATAAAGCCGGCCCAGGCGATCATCGTGACCATGCACCAGGCGCCGGCGGCGATGCCGCTGCGCGCGCCGAGCGCGGCACGGACGGTGAGTACGTCGAATCCCGCGCCGACGGGCGGAATCAACAAATAACCGCCCGCCGCCGTGACGGCCCACGGCGACGGGCGGCGCTGCCCCGGTTGGGCAGCAAAATCTACCGCTTGACGATTTTGGCCAGGCGCGGATCTTCCCACAGAGCGGTGAAGACCGGGTCGGAATACACCTTGGACAGCTCGGGGTAGCGCAACTCCTTCGCCTTGCGCAGAGAAACCAGGGTGCCTTCGATGTTGCCGCGTTTCATATACGATTTCGCAATCAGGAACGCTATGCGGGCGCGCTGTTCCGGCGTCGCCACCTGGGCGATGATTCCTTCCTGACTGCTGCTCAGGATGTCGGCATCGAGCTCCAGAGCGCGGCTGTATTCGGTCATGGCGCGATCGGTCTCGCCCAGGCCCATCCAGGCCTCGGCGAGGTTGAGATGCGTGGAGGCAACCGTCTCATCCATCGCCAGCGCCTGCTTGAAATAGGCAACGGCAGGCTTGTACTTCTTGTCCAAAAGGGCCACCGCTCCCAGGTTGTTCACCACGGCTATAAGCTGAGGGTTGTACTTCAGCGCCAGCGTGAAATTTTTGCGCGCCTGCCCTCTCTGGCCCTGCTGGAGCTCGACGATGCCCAGTTTGTTATAAAGAGTGGCATCCTGACGGGAGACGCGAAGGGCCGCCTGATAGTATGCGGCAGCCAGTGAATAATTTCCGTGAAGGCGCGCCAGGTCCCCTCTTTCTTCCGCCTTCATTGCGCCCGTCTGATGGTCATTCGCAGCCGGATTCGGGGTAGGGTCTGTTCTTCCATAAGGGCTCGCGTAAATCAGCAGGCCCGCAATCAGCATCAGCACCAGTCTTTTCATGGGTCACCTCTCCTGCGCATCGGCATTTCGCGAGAGGCAATTCCTGCACTGGCCGCTCCTGCGATTTGCTCTGTGCACGATTGCAGTAGAGACCGCTTCTCGGCAGCCCGCAACGCTATACCTGCTACCTGCCCGTTCCGCGGGGGTTAAATCTCCGGCTATCGCGAGCGAACTCATTGTTCTGCTTCAACTTACGTCTGTCGAAAAGCCGGCACAGAGCGGCTTTCTGGCAGACAACGGCAGAGGTTACGCGCCGTTACACGCCATTAATTCCCGCCGTGGCAACCGTTAAGCACTTCCCAAGTCGTCAGAGAGGGCTACATTACAATCAGTCCGTGGATGGAAACGATGACGATTGCAGGCCCAGAGCCGACCGATCTCGCAGCGCAGCGCGCGGAATTGGACGCAGTGCTTCATTCGGAACACTTTACGCGCGCGCCCACGCTCGCCCATCTGCTGTTCTACTTATGCGAGAAGCTGTTTGCCGGCGAAGCCTATCAGATTAAGGAATACTCCGTCGGCGTGGAAGTCTTTCATCGCAGTTCTTCCTTCGACCAGAACGCAGACTCGATTGTGCGGGTGGAGGCCAACCGCTTGCGCAAGCGCCTGGCAGCGTACTACGCCGGCGAAGGCGCATTGCATCGGCTTCAGATTTCCATCCCTTTGGGACAATATGTCCCGGAATTCATCTCAGCGGCTCCGCGCCAGGCGGAGGCTGTTAGCGCCGATACTCTCGCGGCAGCTCCGTTGGGGATCGAAGGCACGCCCACGGGCAAGGCGAGAGAGCGTTTCCGCCTCTCCAGCGTCCGCAGCTGGTGGACCGTTGCGGCGCTTTCGCTACTTTGTGTCGTGCTTGGTTTCGCCTTGCTGATGCTACGGCAAAGAACACAGAATCCGCCGCCGTCAGGATCGAATCAGCCCACTGCCCAACCCGCGGAATCCGAGCTTGGCCCGCCAGTCGGTGAGGAGGTGCGCATCCTGGCCGGCGCGAGCCGCAGCTTTGTCGATCATGCCGGCAAGTTGTGGAACGCCGATACCTGGTATGAGGGCGGCACGGCAGTCAAAAGCTCGGTGCAGAACATCTGGCGCACTCAGAATCCCGATTTCTACCGCACCAGCCGGCAGGGAAACTTCCGCTACAGTATTCCTTTGAAAAAGGGCATCTACGAACTGCGCCTGCACTTTGCCGAGACGGTCTACGACCCCGAGTCCACCGGAACAGGCGGGGAAGGCAGCCGCCTGATGACGGTGCGCGCCAACGGTAAAACGCTGCTGACCCGCTTCGACGTGGTGGCCGATGCCGGAGCCAGCCGCACCGCCGATGTGAAGGTCTTCACAGACATTCAACCGGCGGCGGATGGGCAGTTGCATCTGGAGTTCGCCGGCGAAGAAGGCAAGCAGGCCATTCTCTCGGCCATCGAGATTCTGCCCGGATACCGGGGACACATCCGGCCCGAGCGCGTGCTCGCCAGGCAGACGCCGTACTACTCCAACGATAGCCACTGGTGGAGCCCGGATAACTACTTCGAGGGCGGGCAACTGGCGACGTATACAGCTCCGGTGACAGGGACCGACGATCCGGAACTATATGAAACCGAGCGCTGGGGCAACTTCTCCTATGCTATTCCGGTCTCGCCGGGCAAGTACTCGGTGACACTCTACTTCGCGGTGCGACACGGCGACTGGGACCAGCCCTCATCCGCGTCGGACGATACCCGGGCAACCGTCGCCCACCTCTTCAATATCTTCTGCAACGGAAACGTGCTCCTGAAGAACTTCAACCTTCCTCAGGAGGCGCGCCAGGCGGATGTGGTCATGCGCAAATTCACCGGCCTTCAGCCGAATGCCCAGGGAAAACTGCTGCTGAGTTTCGTTCCCGTAGAGGGCTATGCGACTGTGACCGGAATCGAAGTGCTTCCGCAATAATCCCGCGTTTTCTTGAGAGTCATCTGTATTCCGGGGAACAAACTATACTGGTTCCGCGTAGAAGAAGACTGGCGCGGTCGAGCCTGTAGCACCTTCGCGCCGCTGACCGCAAAGGAGAATACCATGCGCACAATCGTCCGCGTTGCCGGTTTGGCAACCCTGCTTTGTCTCGCTGTTTCCAGTGCTTATGCCGCCGCTCCCCCAGCCCCTAAAAGCAGTCACGGCACAATGGTGATCGTTTTCAAGGATGGCCACCGGCAGAGCTTCAATCTCTCCGAAATCGAGCGGGTGGAGTTTCCCGCAGCCCCTGTCGCGACCGGTGAGAGCGTACCCGCCAACCCCTCGTGGCCGTCACGCGCTCATTTCCTGGGAAAGTGGGAGGTGGGCGATGGATCGGGGAACAACTTCTTCATCACGCTGGAGGAGAATGGCGATGCCTGGCGCTCGCTTCGTCACATACACGGCAAGTGGAGCTACGTGAATGGCGAGGCGCAGGTCGTCTGGGATGATGGCGCGCAGGATGCGATCCGCAAGGTCGGCACCAGCTACCAGAAGTTCGCCTACGGAGAAGGCAAATCCTTCACCGATGCGGCCGATAACGTCACTGGCGCGCGCAACACCTCTCCGCATCCCATATAGAGATCTTCGGACAATTGCAAGAGCCGGTTGCATCGCTTCTAATAGCTGGAGACATGTATCTGGATCACTGGAGGTGTCCATGATTTCCAGAAGAGAATTGCTGCGCGGGACCGGCAACCTGATGATGGTGGCGGCCTTGCCGGCGCTGGCAGAATCGCCGGTGCAGCCGCCGGCTCCCGCATCGGAAGAAGGAACACTACACTCCCGTTGGATACGGCTGGCGGAGTCGCTCAAGCCGGCCCTGCATGAAGAGATCCAGCATCCGGTCTCCATCGTCAATCCTGTGGCGGACTCGTCCCAGTACCTGCGCTGGCGCATGGATGTGGCGAGACCGGCTGCCGCGATCGAGGAGCGCGCCTTCCGCCCCGGCGAGCAGTTTATCCTCGACTTCGGCCATCATCGAACCGGCTATTTTTCTTTCGCAATCAGCGGAGTGGGCCCGAACGTCGACGCTCCGGCTCGCCTCCGCTTCACCTTCGGAGAGGTTCCGGGGGATGTGGCGGAGCCGCTCCATCCATATAAGGGCAGCCTGGGCGAAGGCTGGCTGCCCGAAGACACCGTCACCATCGATTTTCTTCCGCAGGCCGTCCGGCTGCCGCGCCGCTATGCCTTCCGCTACGTCAAGGTTGAAATCCTGGGAACGTCGCCGAGTTATGCGGCGCGCTTCCGGCAGATACGCGCTCATGCTGTCAGCTCCGTTGCCCACACCCCACTGCCGCTGCCGGCGGGCGCTTCGCAGGCTCTGTGGAAGATCGACGCGATCAGCCTCGCCACCCTGCGCGATTGCATGCAGACGACCTTTGAAGACGGTCCGCGCCGCGACCAGCGGCTGTGGATCGGAGACATGAGATTGCAGGCCCTGGCGAACTACAAAACCTTCCGCAACTTCGCGCTGGTCAAGCGCTGCTTGTATCTCTTCGCCGCCTTCCCCAGGGAAGACGGCCTGCTGCGCGCCTGCGTCTATGAAAAGCCGAAGCCCGCAGCCGGAGGAAACTTCATCCTCGACTACGCGGCTCTGTATGTTGCGGCTCTCTACGACTACGTCAAGAACTCCGGCGACATGAATTGCGGACGGGAACTTTGGCCCACCGCCCAGCGCCAGCTCGAGATTGTTGGCGCTTGCGTGGACTCAAGCGGCCTCTTCGTCGATCCCAGAAATATCTGGATCTTCATCGACTGGGAACAGAAGCTGGAGCGCGCCGCTGCGATGCACGGCGTGCTGCTCTACTGCTACAGGCAAGCAGCGCAACTCGCCGAGCTCCTCGGCCACGCGGCGGATTCCGCCTGCTACCGTCAAACCTCGGAACGCATGGCCGCAGCCGCGCAGCAGCACTTCTACGATGAGGAGAAGCAGCTTTACGTCAGCGGCCCCAGCCGCCAGATTTCACTCGCCACGCAAGCCTGGCTGATTCTTGCCGGCGTCCCCACCAGGACGGCTGGAGCCACGGCCATGCGGAAGGCTCTTTCTCACTCCGAGTCAGTCCTGCCGGCGACACCATACCTCTACCATCACGTCGTCAGCGCCATGCTGGCTTGCGGTATGAAAACGGAAGCTCTAGCGCTGATCGAGAAGTATTGGGGAGGTATGGCGCAAGCCGGGGCCGATACGTTTTGGGAGGTCTACAACCCAGACGACTCACTGGCGTCTCCTTATGGAGACGTGCATCTCAACAGCTTCTGCCACGCCTGGAGCTGCACTCCTGCCTATCTCTTGCGCACAATTGACTACACGGCTTAGGAGCAGCCCGGCTTGCCGTTGCAAGTTAGCCCGCAATGAACCCGCCAACTTGCTAACTCGCTATCACCGCGAAGCGGTGGCTAGAGTAAAACCACAATTCTCATGCCCATAACAGCTTCATCAATGGTGTTTATTTCTTAAGGAAATCAACACTTTAGAGTCGTAGCCTTGGGTATACCTATTGTGGTTTTACTATAACTCGCTAAATGGTTAACCAGTCTTCCTGGCTCTTGGTAAAAGATAGAGGAGGCCTACGTCTCAATTAGTTATATTCATCGGGAAGAGGCGCGGGTATACAGTTTCCGCGCGGACGGACCGCCGCCTTCAGGAAGCAATCCCGGCAAAATAAGCGGCCACCTCCGCCCAGTTGTTGACGCGCACAAAGCCGGTTTCGGCCAGGTTGCGGGGGGCTGTATAGAGTAGCCCTTGGCCCTCAAAGCGAAGCAGATTCTTGGGCAGGTCGTCGATCAGATAGTCGGCGCGCAGGATGGACTTGTTGCCACAGAAGACATAGTTGCTGGGCGGGATGAAGTTAAAGTGGCGCTGCAGCCAGCGGTACTTGGGGCCGAGGGAGTTGGGAACGGCCATGGCCTGGGTGGCGATGAAGATTTCAAAGCGCTCGGAGAGCTGCTGAAGCACCTCCTGAGAGCCGGGTATCAGGGCCAGGTCCTCGAAGAAGTCCTCGGCGTCAAGGAAGGCGCGCAACTGCTGCCGCCGGTCAACGGGCGCGATCTCCGAGAGGGCCCTGCCGACTAGGTCGTCCGGGGTCACCTCCTCGTCGAAGGCCTGGTTGTAGCGGCGGATATGCTCGCCGAGCGTGTCCGCCATGACATCATCCATGTCCACACAAATGCGCTGCACGGCTCGTCTCCTGGGCAGGGAAGGCCCAGGAAAAGGATAACAACTGAGAGGGAACAACTCCAGAACACGCAGCGGAGGAGGACTCTGTGATGGCAAAACTACAGCCTCATCCGTGGTATGCGTTTGCAGAACCGGATGAGGCCGAGGGTGAAGATTCTTCAGGCAGCGGTTAGCAGTTGAGGACTAAAACCATCCCCCCGAGTGCAGAGCGACAGTCTGGGCTACGATGGTGGGCGAGTTAGTCGAATTGGTGTTGGCGCTCACCGCGGATGGCGGAAAGAGCCAGCCGCTGACGGAGACCACATCGTTGACTGCAACGCCGGAGAGATCGCCTGGCGTAAATCCCTGATAGGTGGTCTGTGAGGTGGTTTGCACGGAGAACAACTCCAAGGCGATCGCGCTGCAGAATGCGCACGGCAAAATGCTATATTCCAGCGTAAAGCCCGATGAACCGACCTCCAAGACGGTTCCCGTCAACTGACTGGGCTCCAATTGCAGGTTGCTGGCGGTGAATGAAAGCTGTGGAGGCGGTCCCCAGTTGCCCGGGTTGCTGGGGCCGGTTGGGTTGGTCAGAGAACCCGGCACGATGTTGACCTGGACGGTTTGGCCAACGGCGAGGTCGTTGGGGGAAGCAAAGATATAACCGGAGGGGATGGTGAAGCCATCGGCGTCGATAGAGAAGGTGGTTTGGTCGTAGGGGAGGCTGACCGATGCTTCCCCACCCAATGGCAGACTGCTGCTGTTGGTTGGATTGTTGTGCAGAATCAGTTTGATTGTCCACGGCGCGCCGGTAAAACTTGCTACTGCCGGTATGATCCCGACGATGGTTCCGGTCACGGTTTGCGGGCTGGCCGCGCTTAGCACCCATTGGAGCGAAGAGGCGAGCAGGTCTCCGTCGCTTTCCACGCTGGCGACCTGAACCCGCACGATATCCCCGGCGGTGAGGCAAGCGAGACCCCCAGGGGCGATGCAGGGCGGCCAATCAGTAAGCTGTGTATTACTGTCGGTATCGATAGTGAAGGTTTTTCCCCATGCCGTCTGTATCGTTAATTGGGTTTGACTGGCGTTGAGGCTTACGATCGTTCCCGTCACGGAGCCGAATTGCGGAGGCTGCGAGGGAGCCGATGGAGGCAACTGCGCGAGCGTGACGCCGTTGGCAACGCCGAGATTGACGGAGAGATCAGGCTGGATGATGGTGTTCAGACGGAAGTCGATGAGGAAGCCGAGCGGATTATTGGCGGCGACGGTGACCGGGAAGGGAGCCGAGGAAAGATTCACCGTGGCGGAGTTGTCGAGGGTGGGCGTGAGCAGGCAGACGCTTCCCACGGCGCACGTACTGGCAATCGCTTGATCCGAGGTGTTGAGAATCACCAGTTGCGGCGAGGCGAAGGTGAGGCTCAGGCTGCTGTAGCTTCCGGCGGGCACATTGGCGGTGCCGAGAAAGGCGGAGAGCGCCTGAAGCTGGGTCACGTCCACCTGAATCGGGGTGGTGATCATCGAGACGGGCGTCCCTGATGCGGATGTGCTCGATGCGGGTGTGAGAGTGGCGGCCGTGAGGCTGACCTGAAAGAAGAGAACCGAGACGCCGGAGGGCGGATCATCGGTCATAGTCAGAGAGACGGGAACGGTCGCCGTGGACTGACTCCCACCGGAACCTGTAGAACTGGAACCGGAACCGGAAGAACTGGAACCAGATGAAGATGTTGGTGAAGTCGAGCCGCAGCCGGTCAGCAGTGAGGTTAGGATGGCTGAGGCAAAGAGGAGATAGAAAGCCTTTTTCATTGCAGCTCTCCTGGAGACGAGGGGCTGATCTTGGATTGGGCCGCTCGCTCACGCACTTCTGGTCAGGTGGAGAATAGGGCTTGCCCGGCTCCGCGGGCCTCACGGCTTCTGGGCGCTTGATGGCGCTCGAAGGGTGTAGGAAGTACAGAGCAGGCACAGCACAACTCGAACACCCGCGCTAGCCGTATGGACGCTATTTTCTCACGAAAGTTGCGCCTGGCGAATGAAACAGTCAATCAATATTCCAAGGTAGCGGGGTTTGCAAGCTGCTTATCGGAGGCGCGGCCTGGGGGCTCTACACTTCTGGCTCGGCCTTGGCGGCTTTGCGCTTGGGCTTTGCCTCGATTGGCGCGGGCGCGGGCGCCATCGCCGGGTCCCAGTAGAGCAGGCGGAAACAACTATCGCAGGTGAGCAGCTCGCCCTCGCGCAGTTGGTTCCAGGTCTGCGGGCGGACGCCCATGCGGCAGCCGGTGCATTGCTGATTCTCGGCGCGCGCTAGGCCGGTAACACGCGAGCTGCAGAGGCGGTCGAAGCGGTTGAGCACATCCGGCTCAATCAGCGGCCGCAGGGCCTCGCGCTCGGCGTTGAGCGCGGCCAGTTCGCAGGCGGCTTCCTTCAGCCGGAGACTGACGCGTTCGCGAGTGTTTTCCAGCGTGGCGGCCAGCGACTCCACCTGGGCGCGGGTGGCGGCCAAGGCAGTCTCCTGGACTTCGGTGCGCTCCAGGCTGGCGAACTCCTCATCTTCCAGGCGCGCGGCCTCGGCATCGGCAAAGCTGAGTTCGTGCTCGACGGCAGCAGCCTGTTCCGGGGTCTTGATGGAGTCCGACTGGCTACGATAGCGGGCGGCCTTCTGGCGGTGGGTGGCAACCTCGCGATCCAGGCGGGTGCGCAGCGACTCCTCGCGGCTGAGGGCATCGGAAGCCTTGGCGGATTGGCTCTGGGCGGCGGCCAGCGCGGCTTCGGCCTGGGCGACTTCCGCCGGCAGCGTGCGCAAAGCTGTGGCCAGGCGCGTGCGCTCCAACTCCACCGCTTGCAGCTTTACGAGGTTTTCAATCTGCGCGATCATCCGTGCTTGCAAGTCTACGGCATGAGGCGGCTCTGAGGAAAATGGGCGGCAGAACTCTGCGACAATAATAGCCAATCGGGAGGCGGGTTTGACTTCGCTTCGGAAATCGTTTTGGCGCAGGCACGGGTGGGCGAAGTGGCTTGCTGGTGGGCTGCTGCTGGCGCTGGCCGTGGGGGCTGTGGTCGTGGACCTGGGGCTGCGTCGCGCGGAGCCGTTTTTACGCGCGCGCATCGTGGGGGCGCTGGAGAATCGCTTTCACGCCCGGGTGGAGCTGGACAGCTTTCACGTGTCGCTGGTCAACGGGCTATGGGCCGAGGGCAAGGGGCTGCGCATCTGGCCGCCGGCTTACCACCCCAAGGACGAAGACCTGTCCTTGGGGACCCCGGAGAACGTCGCAGGCGTGGCGGTTCCGCAAGGCCAGGGCGAGCCGCTGATTCGCCTCGAGGATTTTCGCTTTCACACGCCGCTGCGCTACCGGCCGGGCGAGGCGATTCGCATTTCTGTGGTGGAGCTGAAGGGGCTGAGCATCCAACTGCCGCCAAGGTCGCACTTTGAGCATCTCGCCGAGACCGGCGCGGGCGCATACGATACAGCGGGCAAGCACACAGGCGCGGCGTCGATGGTGAGTTTCGATGTGGACAGGATCGAGTGCACCGGCGCCAAGCTGATCATGGAGACCGACAAGCCGGGCAAGCTGCCACTGGAGTTTGCGATTGCGCGCCTCAGCCTGACCAATATCGCTTCGGGCGGGACGATCGGTTTTGACGCAGATCTTACCAACCCCAAGCCGCTGGGAACCATTAAGACCAAAGGTAGCTTTGGGGCATTGCATGCAGCGGACCTGGGAGAGATGCCCTTACAAGGCGAGTACCGATTCGAGCACGCGGACTTGGCCACCTTCAAGGGAATTGCGGGAATTCTCGACTCCACCGGGCACTTCGAGGGAACGCTGCGCGATCTGACGGTGGATGGCGAGACCCGGACGCCGGATTTCCGGCTGACGCACTATGGCAACATCCTCGCGCTTACCACGCATTTTCACGCACGGGTGGATGGGACCAATGGAGACACCTGGCTGGAGCCGGTGGATGCAACACTGGGCCACTCGCACTTTACCGCGCAGGGAGCGATTGTGCGCGTGCCGGGTGCGGTGGTGGGGGGAGCGCGGCAGAACGGCGGCCACGACATTGCGCTTAAGGTCAACGTGGACCGCGCGCGGATCGAGGATTTTCTGCACCTGGCCGGCAGCTCCGACAAAGTTCTCTTGACTGGCGATGTGATGGTGAAGACCAAACTGCACATTCCTCCGGGGCCGGCGCCGCTGCATGAGAGGCTGAATCTGGATGGCAGGTTTACGTTGGACAAGGCGCGCTTCACCAGTGACAAGATCCAGAAGCGCATCGCGGAGCTGAGCCTGCGCGGGCAAGGGCGGCCCGATGAGTTGAAGACCACCGATCCGGCCAGCATCCTTTCGCAGATGGAAAGCGGCTTCCAGTTGGTGGGCGGGGTCATCACGCTGCCGGCGCTCGTTTACACCGTGCCGGGAGCGAAGATCGAACTCAACGGCACCTATGGGTTGGAGGACGGCGCGCTGAACTTTGATGGAACCGCGAAGATGGAGGCCTCGGTCTCGAAGATGGTGGGCGGCTGGAAGGGCTTGCTGCTCAAGCCGGTTGACCGCCACTTCAAGAAAGAAGGAGCGGGGACCGAGGTTCCTATCCACATCGAAGGCACGCGCGACGAGCCGAAGTTCGGCATCGGTATTGACCAGACAACGCCGGAGGAGAAGCCATAGGAAATCCAGGCACCGAAGGTAGAATTGCAAAGAAAAGGGCGCGTTTCCGCGCCCTCAGTCTGGGGAAGGGTAACAGAGACAACAGAACTATGAGTTCGGGACCAGGCCAGCCGTCGCGCGCCGGCGCAACAGCAGGCCCGCCAGAGCGAAGAGTCCGGTGCCCAGCAACAGCAAAGTTCCCGGCTCCGGGGTTACTTCTTCCGACGCCGGGATGTCATAAGACGTGATCGTGAAGCTTCCCGTTTCCGAAAACAAAACATCATCACCGTTTCCTTGGGGGTCATCGTACCATCCATAGTAATCGGGACCGCCTCCGCCAACGGAATAGCCAAAGAAAATGTTGAGATAATCGCCATTGCCGAATTGGAACAGCAGGCCGTTCTGGTCAAGATACGAGCCGCTCACTTGAAACAGATCAAGCAAATCGTCGTATGTGATGATGCTGTCCGGCGTCGTGGATGAACCGCCAGGTCCGTACGGGTTCGGTATCAGGCTGATGGTGCCGTTGTCGTCAGGGTCCGTGAACGTGCCGGAGCCGCTGGTGATCAGCCATGGGTTGCCGGCGCCCTCATAGGTTCCGTAGAGTGTGCCGGATCCGGAAACGCCGCCGTCATTGAAGGTGAAGGCGAACGAATCATCGGCTCTTGCGACCGATGTGACCGCGAGGGTAGTTGCCAATGCGAGTACAACAATCGATACTTTCTTCATCGCTACCTCCTGAGCTACACTCTTGCGGCGAGCCCATTTCGTCTACTTGAGTTGACTTTCGTTGCCGTGTTACTGCGTTGCCCTGGACTCAGTGCACGCGAGTCATGGTGATGGAGCAGCGGTGGGTCCTCTCATCGGTGAAAGGGATTGAAGGTGCCATCCATGTTGATCGTGATGACATAGCCGCCCGTGTTGTAGACGGTGACACTCGTTCCGTTGATACTCAGCAGAGTTCCAAGCTCGTGGCCATTGGCATCCTTCACAATGCCACCGGTTGCGCCCGCTGCGCGGCAGGCCCTGTCGGCCCTTGAGGCCCGGTCGCACCTGAGAGTGCCCAGGTTAGGCCGGTTTCACCTGCGACACAAAGGGAGGTTGAAGCGACGATGCGCACCGCGCCGGTGGAACTATTCACACAGGCATCGATGTTGGTAGATGCGGGCGCGGCCATAGCTGCCGATCCCATCAATCGAGAAACAGCGAAGACACCAACGGTTTTGCGATCCAACATGAAGAACTCCAAGGAAAGTTGATCAGTTAAAAATCCAAGACCGGAACCACGGGGGAAGCCGCATTAGACAGTCCAATACACATATCTGTTGAATACTGTTGATTTGCTGAACCGTACCATACCGTTGTGCCCGGAAGATGCAGTTGAAAGACTTCGATTTTCATTGCGGCGTTATGACCCGTCTTGTAGATCAACGTGCGCTTTGGCGGTGCTATGCCCTGTCCACAACGGGGTTCAACAGCATAAAGTGAGGGCGCGACCCATTCCATCTCCGTAGACATAACGCCTTCCTCCGTCGCGCGAAAGCCCAGCCGTTCATAGAGCCGGCGCGCGCGATTCTCCGGCTTCACCGCCAGTGCCAGCTTGGCGCCTGCTGCTTTGCATCGCTGCTGAAGGAGCTGAAGCTCCCAGCTCCCAAAGCCATTTCCACGCTGCGCGGCCAATAGCGCTATATCCACAATCCGCCAGCGCTCCGGCTTGCAATCAACCAGAATCCTGCCCACCGGCACCGCGCGCCGCGCCTCATCTTCCACGCAAAGAATTGCATCGGTAGCGTGAGGGAACTCGGTAGCGTAGCTTTGCTTGCGCCCCGTGTACTGCATCTCGATCAGCGATCTGTAAAGCTCCGCATTCGAACGGAAGGCGGCCAGATGCTCCTGAGACTCCGCAAAGAGGCGGAAGAGGAATTGCTCGTCTTCCGGCTGCGCGGGTCTCAGGAAGCAACGGACCGTTTTGTCTCCTACGGGTTGATTCATGCGCGTTCTCTTAAATTGGGTTCAACTGTTTTCTTGAACCGCTTATTCAACTCCGCGAGGGGAAGATTCCCACCAGTGCGATGATGAAATTCACGGTCAGGTACGGCTGAATATTGGCGTGCGGCAGGTTGCCGCCCGCGGTCGAGACGGCAGTCGGCGCCAAAGTGCCGGTCGGCGCGGCGTTGGTATAGGTCTGCGTCAGAACTGGGGGGCGAGTGTTGGGCGCGGCAGTTTCAGCCAGATAACTGTTGGTGGGATCGGCGTTGACGCCGGGCTGATTGTTCACATTGACCAGATGATTGTGGCTCGGCATCTGATTGGTCAGCAGCGTAACATTCTCCGCGCCGCCGTTCTGGCCGATCACGTACGGGCTCAGGCCCGCACCGTTGCCCTGATGGACCGGCACGCGGCCTTGCAGGTTGGGCAGGTTGAAAGTCGTGGTGCCGTTGCCGCCATAGGTGGTTCCCAGCAGCGAAAACAACGCGGCGTATTGCGAGATGGACAGGGTCTGCCCGTTGCACAACGCCCAGCCTGTGGGCGCGAAATTGAAGCCTGTGATGCGAATCTCACCCAGAAACGGATCTGCCATTCTTCTTCTCCTTTGTGTGATCTTGCGGTGGTGATCTGGCCGCGAATAACTTTTCGCGGCAGGCTGTTTAGCGATGAATGCCGGCCTTATTGGCAGGCCAGTGCGCTTGAATACATCACATATGGTGTGTCGTTTGTCTGCTGAATTTCGATGCTGAGAGTATCGCCGGCCGCCACGGTAAAAGTGTGCGTGGTGTCATTGCAGGTGGCCTTGCCGCCGGAGGGAGTGGCGGTCACACAGCTCATGGATGTGGCGGTTCCGTTATGCAAGACCGTGAAGGTGGTGGTATCCGCTCCGTTGTCGTAGTAGTTGTAGGTGCCAACCTTGATGTAATTCACCGTGCAGGCATCCGGAACGATTACGGCGTTCAAGTATCCGCCGGCATCGTAGTTGAGGTTGCCGGAGGTCATCGAGACAGTCTCGTTGGGCGCGGCAAAGTACGGGCCGATGGTGGTGCCATTGTCAAGACTCATCATATAAAGAAAGCCCGTCGGGCCGGCGGGACCTTGCGGGCCGGTGGCGCCATTAGTGCCATTCGTGCCATTAGCGCCTGCGGGGCCAGTGGCTCCCGCAACGCCTTGCGGACCTTGCGCGCCGGTGGCGCCTGCAGGACCTGTCGCTCCCGGTGGTCCAGCCACGCCAGCAGGGCCTTGTGCGCCGGTTGCACCGGTAAGCCCGATGGGCCCTTGTGCGCCAGTTGCGCCTGCCGGGCCAGTGTTGCCGATTGGACCTTGTGCGCCAGTCGCACCAGCCGGTCCAGTCAAGCCAGTCGCTCCTGTTGGCCCAGCAGGGCCTTGTGCGCCAGCCACACCCGCTGGGCCTTGTGCGCCAGCCGGTCCGGCTGGACCCTGAGCACCGGCCGGGCCCGCCGGCCCTTGAGGCCCGGTCGCGCCTGCGAGTGCCCAGGTTATGCCGGTTTCACCCGCGACGCAGAGGGAAGTTGAAGAGACGATGCGCACCGCGCCGGTGGAACTATTCACGCAGGCAGCGATGTTGGTCGATGCGGGCACGGCCCATGCCGCCGTGGCTGCAAACAGCGTTACGGCGAGAAGGCCTGGACTCTTGAGTGAGGTCATTGATTCCTCCCGGAAAGGTTGCTGGTGTAAAGAAGTGACTGGTGAAGATTGAGATCGAGCAGAGGCCAGGGCGATCTGCTCTCCAACCCGCATTCCGCAATTAGCAGACTTGAGCGCCTGCTTTATTAGTAGGAAACTGGCCAACCGCCGTATGTTTCGCTGAATATTCGCCAAAAGGATAGGGCAGAAAATGTGACATACGTCACATCATCACAGTCAACAAAATAAGTATTAACCTAACAGGCGGTCAATACGCAAGTCTTTTTAGAGTTTTTTGTCTATTTTTTATGCAACCCATCAATATTCCGTTTTTTGCAAAGGGATATTCCCTCTCCGCTATAATCGGCGTTGCTACAAAAAGCCGCCGGACCCCCAGCCGCGGATTCGCATCCTGGAGACCGCCATGCATTGGACAACTGCCACGCTCCATGTCACGCTGACCTTGTTTCTTGGTGGCGCCACGCTCGCCGCCCAAGCGCAACAAGCTCCCGTCAAAGCCGCGCATCTCACCGCGCAGCACGCCGCCGGCCCAGCAGCCACAGCCGAGCGCGACTGGTGGAAGAACGCCGTCATCTACGAGATCTACCCGCGCAGCTTTCAGGACTCGAATGGGGACGGCATCGGCGACCTGAACGGCATTACCGCGCGCCTGGACTACCTGAAGAGGCTGGGCATCGACGCCATCTGGCTCACTCCCTGCTATCCCTCGCCGCAGGTGGACTTCGGCTATGATATCTCGGACTACAAGAATAACGACCCCAGGTACGGCACCCTGGCCGACTTCGACCGCTTGGTGGCCGAGGCCGGCAAGCGCCATATTCGTATCCTGATGGATATGGTGATGAACCACACCTCGGACCAGCATCCGTGGTTCCTTCAATCACGCTCCTCGCGCGCGAATCCCTACCGCGACTGGTACATGTGGCAGGATGGCATGGGCGAGACGGCGACCGACAAAGGCGCGCCGCCGAACAACTGGGAGTCGCTCTTCGGCCACTCGGCCTGGCAGTGGGACGCGGCCACACGGCAGTATTACTACCACAGGTTTTATATCCAGCAGCCGGACCTGAACTGGAAAAATCCCAAGGTTCACGACGCATTCAAGGAGATCATCGGCTTCTGGCTCAAGCGCGGGGTGGCCGGCTTCCGCTTCGACGCGATCACCGCGCTCTATGAAGACCCCAGCCTGAGCGACGAGGAGATACTCAAGGATAAGGACGGCAAGCCGCTGGTCAACGACTACGGCGACCCGGTGCTGAACAACTCGATGACCGACAACCTGCCCGGCGTGCATACAGTGATGCAGGAGATGCGCGCTCATGCGGACACCTTCAGCTCGGCGGCCTTTCCCGGCACGCGCGTGCTGATCGGCGAGACCTACCTGCCCAACATAGCCGAGCTGGTTAAGATGTACGGCCCGCCCGGCAAGCCGGAGTTTCACCTGCCGATGGACACGCAGGTGGCCTTCATTAACAAGTTAGATGTAGCTGACTTCCGCGCCCGTCTGAATGACGTGGAGACCGGGATCGGCGATAACACGCCGCTGCTGCTTTTTGATAACCACGACAATCCGCGCGTGCAGGCCCGCTATGGCGACGGCGTCCATGACATCGATATTCAGCGCGCGCTGGCGGCAGTGCTGTTCCTGAGCCGGGGAGCGGCGCAGTTCTATTATGGCGACGAGATCGGCATGATGACTACGCCGCCCACACGCAAGGAAGATGTGAAGGACCCTATCGGCATCACCGGCTGGCCCAACGAGAAGGGCCGCGACGGCGAGCGCACGCCGATGCAGTGGGACGCGAGCGTGAACGCCGGCTTCTCCAAGGCCAAGCCCTGGCTGCCCGTGCCGCCCAGTTCCGCCACGATCAACGTCGCCGCCGAGAGCCGCGATCCCGACTCGCTGCTGGCATGGTACGAGAGCGTGATCCGCCTCAAGAAGACGATCCCTGCCTTTGAGCGCGGCCGCAACACCATGCTGGATACGAAGAACGACAAAGTTCTGAGCTGGATGCGCAAGGCTCCGGGCGACCCTCCGGTGGTGGTCTCGGTCAACTTCACCGCCCAGCGGCAGACGGTCAGCTTGAGTGTTCCCGGCTTTAACGGCAAGCTGAAGACGCTGCTGAAGACTCCCGGCGCGGCCGATCCCGACTCGCTCGATCAGATTCAACTGGGCCCGTTCGGCGTTTTCGTCGGGAGGATTTTGCAGCGGTAAATCCAACGGCATGGCTGAAGCTGCTCTTTCAAATCCGCTTGCATGACGAGACTCCCTCCTGCACCTGTATAATTCTCCGTTGCCTCAAAATGAGGCAGCGGAGGCTTTGAATGGACCCAATGATTCTGATTCCCGTGGGAGCCGCGGCTCTCGTCGTTCTCATCATTTTTCTCAGCAGCTTCTTCACCGTCAACACGGCGGAGGTGGCTGTAATCACGCACTTCGGCGAGTTCAAGCGGATTGCCACTCCAGGCTTGAACTGGAAGTTGCCGTTCTTCGACGCGGTAGCCGGCGTTGTGAGCCTGCGCGTCAGCCAGATTTCGTTGACCATGGAGACAAAAACCAAGGACAACGTCTTCGTCACCATTCCCATCTCGGTGCAGAATCGTGTGCGCCCGGAGAAGGTCTACGACGCTTTCTACAAGCTATCCGACCCGACGGCCCAGATCAAATCCTACGTCGAGCAGGTGATTCTCGGCCATGTGCCCGGCATGACGCTGGACGAGGTCTTCGCCTCGCAATCGAGCATCGCCGCAGCCGTCAAGCAGGAGCTGGACGCCGACATGGCCACCTTCGGCTTCGAAATTGTCAATGTGCTGGTCACCGACATCGTTCCCGACCAGAAGGTGAAGTCGGCGATGAACGACATCAACGCCGCCCAGCGCGAGCAGGTGGCCGCCAACGCCCGCGGCGAGGCGGAGAAGATTCTCGTCGTCAAGAAGGCCGAGGCCGAGGCCGAGAGCAAGGCGTTGCAAGGCCAGGGCATCGCCAACCAGCGCAAGGCAATCATCGAAGGCTTGCAGGTCTCCATCGAGCAGTTCCAGAAGGTAGTGGATGGCGCGTCTTCGAAGGACGTGATGCAGTTGGTGATGGTCACGCAGTACTTCGATACGCTCAAGTCCATCGGCGAAAGCGACAAGACCAACACGCTGTTCCTCTCTCACTCACCCGGCTCTGTCAAGGAAGTCTCGGAGCAGATTCTTGACTCCATGGTGGTGGCGCAGCGCGCGAATGGGTGATTAAGGACTTGGGTTTCCCGTTCTCCCATGGAAGGAAAGGATAGGATGGGAAGCCCGGTACCCGGAAGGAGATCCATTATGAAAAATGAACCAGGTAAAGTATGGGCACTCTTTGCAGGCGTTGTCATGCTGGCTGCCGCGACGCCGTGCCAGCAGATTTCAAGGATTGAACGAGAGCGGGCGGAGACCATGCTGGAAATCGTCGCCTCGGATGTGCACAAGTATTACTTCGACTCCAAACTTCAGGGGCTGGATTGGGATACGCTGGTTCGCGAAACAAAGGCGGGCATTGCCAGAGCTCCCGATTTTGCTGTAGCAAACGCGGAGATTGCCGCGCTGCTGGAACATTTGAATGATTCACACACCTCATTTTTTCCACCTCGATATGTGATCACAGTTGATTACGGCTGGCAATTCAAGATCGTTGGAAACCGCTGTTACGTGACCGAGGTGCGTGCCGGGAGCGACGCAGAACGCAAAGGGATGCGGCCCGGCGATGAGGTGTTGACGATCGACGGGTTTACAGTTGATCGCGCCAGCGTTTGGAAGTTGGGTTACGCCATGAATGTGTTGATGCCGCGCACCAGCGTTACCCTGGACCTGCGCGACCCAGCCGGCAAGATCTTCCGCTTGGACGTGGCCTCGGATGTGCAGAATCACAAATTTGTTTTGGGCATGGACAATGGGGGCCGGGACGCTGCGGTGCAGAGAAGAGAGGCAGAGAACGCTTGGCGCAGAATCCGCGCTCAGTACAAAGAATTTGGACCGGAGCTGATAATCCTCAGGATTCCGGCTTTTGGTCAGACAGGCATTGATGTGGATAATCTCATCAAGAAGGCACGCAATCACAAGACGCTCATAGTGGACCTTCGCGGTACACCGGGAGGACTCGAAGTCTCTGTGATGGATTATCTGGGAGACATCTTTGACCACGATCTGAAGATTGGCGACCGTGTGGGGCGCGACAAAACCAGGCCGTTGATGGTCAAGTGCAATCGTCACGATACGTTTGTCGGCAATCTGATTGTCCTGGTAGACAGTGAGACGGCTTCGGCGGGTGAGATTTTTGCGCGCGTGGTGCAGATTGAGAAGCGAGGAACAATCGTTGGCGACCATAGCTCCGGCATGACCATGGAAGCCAACCATTACGCCCACAGAACTGGCAATGACCCGGTATATTTCTACGGTGTATCGGTAACTGTTTCCAAAATTGTCATGGCCGACGGCAAGAGCCTGGAGCACATTGGCGTTGTGCCTGACAAGATTATTCTTCCCACCGCTGCCGAGATCGCTGCCGGGCGCGACCCAGTGCTGGCGCAAGCCGCAGAGATGGCAGGAGTCAAATTGACCCCGGAAGACGCCGCAAAACTATTTCCGCGGGAAACGCCACATGAGTGATGACAGTCCTGAAGAGATTCTCTTGTCTTTTTGGCTATGGCCATCCCAGGTCTCATCCAGGAGACTTGCGCCCCCCGCCGTCTCACTATAAAGTGCTTCTATGAATCGACGATCTTTTTTGCACTCCGCGGCGCTCACTGCTCCACTGGTTGCACTTCCGGGCGCGATAGCACAGGCTGTCAGCGGACCGGCTAGCACGTCAAACTCCGAGAGCGCGCGCCGCATTGTGAAGGCTACGGCGGCGGCCATGGCGATGCAGCGCCGCGATTGGGAGCAGGGCATCCTGGCCGAGGCGATGGTCGAGGCCGGCGACCGTGAGCGAGCGATTCTGCTGACCCGAGCCGCGATCGTTCAGCGGACGCCGGACGGGAGGCTGGGCGTGGTGGTCTCCGGCAGCCCCACCGATCCCGCGATGGGCGGCCCGGCCTACGCCAAGGCGGCTGAGTGGACCGGCGACAAAGGGATTCAGCAAGCGGTTGACGGTCTGCTTAACTGGATTCGCAAAGGCGCTCCGCGCAACGCGGAGGGCATTTTGTATCACACCTTCAGCGCGCCCGAGATGTGGTCCGATGGCCTCAACGGCGCACCGCCCTTCCTGGCGGCAACGGGTTTTTACGACGAGGCGCTGGCCCAGATCGAGGGCTACCGGCAGCGGCTCTGGAACCCGCAGAAGAAGCTCCTCGCGCACATCTGGGACGACGGCAAGCGGCAGTTCAACGATGTCAGCTTCTGGGGCGGCGGCAACGGTTGGGCCGCCGCGGGCTTGGCTCGCGTTCTGCGCAGCTTGCCCCACGAGCGCACTCAGGATCGCGCGCGTCTGGCCGCCTTTGCGCAAGAGATTGTGGACGGCTGTCTTCAGCACCAGCGCCCCGACGGACTCTTTCATAACGTAGTGGACCAGCCCGCGACCTTCGTCGAAACCAATCTGGCGCAGATGCTCGCCTTCGCGATTTATGAAGGTATCGCCGCGGCCTGGCTGCCCGCGAGCTATCAGCCGCACGCCGACCGGATGCGCGCCGCCGCGCGCCGGAAGATGGACGCCGACGGCTATGTTCAGGGCGCTTGCGGCGCGCCCAACTTCGACCGTCCCGGAACTTCGACTGAGGCGCAGGCCTTCTGCATCCTGATGGAAGCCGCCGGCAGCAAGCTGGCCCCGGCAAGTTGAAATCTGTCTTTGGGCGGCAGACCGCCTATCCCGCTACGGCATAGGATGTGAGGCAGCCCATCTCTTGTAACTCACACTAACCCTGTTATCACAGTAATGTGAGTAAGAGAAAATTCCGGATTGATTGTCTGTATCAGGAAGCCATTTGGAGCAATTCCTGCTCGGCTCGCAGCCAATCCTGCTCCGCGTATCCATCGGTGTAGCCGCGCTGCGCCCAGTACTTCTGCGCAAGCGCCTCGATTTCAGCGCGCGTGGGCATGGCCAGCCTGGGAGGCTGAGCAACTTTCTCTTTCCTGGTTGTTGTTTTGCGCGGTTTCGCTGTTGCCTTAGTCTTCTTGGTTGTATCTGCCATCTTCGGTCTCCTTCGTGGGGGGTTCGCTGGATTCGCCGCCAACTCGCGGGGCATCATTTTAATGATACAGCGAATCTGCTATAAAAGCTATCTTGTGACGCGATGGGCGTATCCCCTCAGTGAACAGACGCAGCGATTTTTATCATCCTGCTATATCTCCGCGGAGCATTGTTCTCCGGAGAATTCTGGAGGAACGCGATAATCTATCCGTATGCGGCTCACCGATCATTGCTATGCGGTTACCGGACTCGGATACTCGTTGCCCTGGTGCGTCAATGCCGGGTTCATCGCCGGCGGCTCAATAACCCTGGTGGTGGACACCGGCGGAAACACACTTGCCGCGCAAACTATTCACGGCTACGCGAGCGCCGCGCGACCCGCAAACAAGCTGCGCGTCATCAATACAGAAAAGCATTTCGATCACATCGGCGGCAACGGATATTTTCGCGAGCTGGGAATTGACGTGTGGGGCCATGCGGGGATCGCGCGCACGCCCGATGAATTTCAAGCGGAGATCGCCGAGTTCAACGATGCGATTCCCGACCCCACGCGCCGCGCTCGCTATGAGGCGCAGGCCTTTTTTTATCGGACCAATCTAACCAATCCGAACTGCCCGATTCACAATGAGACCACCTTCGATCTGGGTGGCCTGAAGGCCGAGATCCTGCTGACTCCAGGGCACACGCAGACGAATCTTTCAGTCTGGCTTCCGCAGGAGGGCGTCTTGTATTGCGGCGACTGCATGGTGCGCGAGTATCTTCCGAATCTGGACGCGGGAGGCAGCGCAGACTGGCAGCGGTGGCTCGAATCGCTGGAGCGAATCGAACGCCTCAAGCCCAGCTTCATCGTCAGCGGCCATGGCCCGGTCTCAAGCGACAACGAGATTCAAGAGGCGATTGATTCAATGCGCAAGGTGCTCCGGGAAGCAATCGCGCACGGCTGTTCGCCGACTGTGAGCCGCTAGCCCTGAAAACGGAGTTGGGGGGACGCTGCCGGCGCGGCATGAATTTTTTCTGCAGCAACAGCGCGTGACAATTCGTCCCTGATTCCTTCGGAGGCTACGGCTGTACCGTCGCGTGGCCTGTAACCTCCGGTGGAGTGGGCTGCGGACGGGTGTACTGAAGCATCCAGTCATAGATACTTTCGTTATAAACGTCGTAAGGAGCAATGCCCTGCCCAAGACCGAGTGGATCGAGCACCATGGCTTCGTCATCCACGTGGCCGATGCCGGCAAAGACTGTGATTTTGGCCGGCACAACAGGATTGCAGGCGTTGATGGAATCCACCGTCGCCACTTGTTTCATGTAGGGCACAACCGTGTCGGCCTCGCCGTTGAAAGCCCAGGCCGGGGTCTGCGCGAGCTGGCATCCCACCGAAGTTCCATAGTCGCCGGAGATGGGAACCACGGCGGCCAGTTCGTCCGGGTAGTTATTGACATAGTCCCAGGTATCGCCCGATCCCTGGCTGAACCCGGCCAGATAAATGCGCGTTTTGTCGACCTGATAGGTATTGATGGCGTAATCCATGAAGAGCTTGGTGTAGCCAGCCGTTACCACGAAGGTAAGCGGATCCACGCAGCGCTGCGGCGAGAGTACGATAAACGGCCGCGAGTCGTCCCAAAGGCCGGTGTTGATTACCAGCACCAGGTCTCCTCCCTCCAGTATCGAAAGCGGAGCCTGGACGGTATAGGGATCAAGAAAGCGCGCGCTGAACCATCCGTGCTGAAAGACAATCAAGGGATAGGTCTGTGTGGAATCCTTGCTGTAATTCACAGGTAAATGCTCGTAATAACCCATGTGCGCGCTGGTGGTTCCGATGTCTCTGGCGGTTTGTTCCGCGAACGAACCGTTGTTGACGCGCACAATCCGCACCACTTCGACGGCTGGGTAACCGAGGCTATCGGCCACGTTGTAGCGGATCAGGTAATCGCCCACAGTGGTTATATCCACTGCGCTCAGCCCCGTAACCACAATCTCGCTTGTGATATTGCCGTCTTTCGGGTCGGAGGCGGTCGCCCCCTGGTCGGTATACGCGGTCCCCAGCGGCTGGCTGATGACGCGCGGGCCGTTCAGCGTAATCACCGGCCCATTCGCATTGCCGGTAAAGACGGGCGTAGTCGAGGTGCACTCCACATACTCGGGAAGTGGAGTCTGTGTGGTGGAGCTGCCACCGGTTGTGGCGGAGGAGCTGCCGCCGCCTCCACATCCGGCGAGCAAAAGAACCGATCCTGCCAGAAAAACCGCAATCTGTCTTTTCATGACCCTGCCATTGCGAATCATTGGGAGTGCTCCGAATCAAAATGCACCACTTGACTTGATGGGGCCGCCGGCTTCTCCGGACGGCGGGATTGAAGATCATTTGACAGCAAAGGTAACTGGCCTGAGTGTCCTTCACTAGACTCAGCGGAAGTCATGGCAACCGGACCTCCGGCAGTGCCGAAGCCAGGCGCGCGGCCAAGAGCAGAGGCCAGCGAATCGAATTGCGTGTAGGAGGGAACCAGCGTGGGAGCGCCCCAGATGTTCTGCGCAAACTCCCGCAACGGTATCCACGTGTTTTGATCGATGGTAGTCTCATCCGGGGCGGGAGGATCGCACCATATCTCAAACGACGCTCCGGGCAGGCCCGGATCCTGAGCCTTTACTGACCATCCAGCAGTTCCGCCAAATTGAAGGTTGGGTGCCCAATTCTCATATAAGTCTTCCGTGTAATCATAGGTTCCGCCATCGTAATAGAGCGGAACAAAACTTGCGTTGAGGATGGAATATCCCTGGTCGATGGCTGTCTGGGGAGCGCTGGTCTGATCCCACATCTCCAGAAGAATATCTTTGTTGAGCCCTTCCGCCGTGCCCGTCAAACTCAAAGTGTTGTAGGGATCGTTCCACATCCGCGTGGACTTTCCCGCTACCGTCACTTTCTTGTCCACCCAGTTCTCAAAGTAGAGATAGGTATCGTACTGAGTTGCCGTGGGGCCGATTTTGGTCTGTGCGAAGGCCGCGAACTGGGGATAGGCCGAAAAACTGCTCGTCGCAAGATACTCGTCGGCGGCGCCATGCCAATACGGTCCTGGAAAGAAAGCCAGATACTCATCCAGCAGATCACCGGCCAGCATATAAGTGCCCGGCAGGGTTATGTCGAAGGTGTCATCGAGAGTATTCCCGGATGCGTTCGTGAGCTGGAGTTCGGGGTGAGCGGCAAGAATGGCTTGAGCGTGCGCGGGAAACTCTATCTCCGGAATGATGGTGATGTGGTACTGGGCAGCGAGTTGAATCAGGCTGTTCATTTGATCTTTGGTGTAGAGGGGGGATGTGGCGCTGTTCACCTCGGGATGGCTTTCACTCTGAATCCGAAAGCCCTGATTGTCCGATAAGTGCAAGTGGAGAATATTGATCTTTGCATAAGCCAGATCGCGTATATGGTCCTCCAGCCACTGTATGGTGAAGTACTTCCTTCCAACATCGACCATAAGTGCCCGCTGCGGGTAGTTAGGCCAGTCGCGAATCGTCCCAAAACCAATCGTTGATCCCTGTGACAACAGTTGCAGCAAGGTGCGAGTCCCGTAGAAGGCGCCCACATCCGTGTTGGCGCTGATGGAAACCGTCCCCGCTACGTTCACGGAATATCCTTCAGATCCAAGGCCGGTATCCGGGGTTGCCAGCAAGCTGAGGCCGATATCGCCGGCGTTTGGGGAGCCCACGACGGGCTGAATGGACACTCCAGTAAGGGATTGCAGATCTGCCGCAAATACCTTAGCCGTTGTGGTCAGCTCAGGCGCGCTGGCGGAATCGATGACGATGCGCGAAGCGGCACTGAAGGTATAAGAGCCGGAAGAGACGGTCCATTGTTGCGCGGAGGGGATCGTCACGAACGAGGGCAGAATTGCAACCGAAGCCGAGGCAGATGCGGTTACGTCAGCCAGGCTAATCGCGGAGACTGTGACAATGCCTCCAGCCGGCACGGATGCGGGGCTGGTGTAGAGCCCTGCGGAGGTAATCGTCCCCGCGGCCGCGCTTCCTCCCGGCGCCCCGTTCACATTCCACGCGACAGACGCATTAGAGGTTCCGGAGATACTTGCAGAAAACTGCTGCTGGGTGTTTAGCTTCATCACTGCGGACGCTGGGGTTACAGTAACGGAAACATCGCTTGATGAGTTGCCGCCTCCGCAGCCGCACAGCAGCATAAGCACACAAGTCATGAGAGATGCCGCTCTCTGTCGCGACTTTCGTCCTTCGGTCATAGGTCTTTCTTGTTCGCCAGAAATGTCCGCTTGGGGCGGCGCTCTCGATCCTTGCTTTTCCGCCAATAATTATCGTATAGCCACTTGCCTATTGTCAGTGGAGAAATCTGGGGCGGCCACAACGTCTCTGGACATCTGCTGAGCTTATTGCATAACCTGAGGCCCGCGTGATTGACTGAGTTTCGAAGGCGGACTCGACAGAATGGCTTACATCCTTGCACTTGACCAGGGCACCACGAGCTCCCGCGCGATTCTCTTTGACGAGGCGGGCGCGATTGCCGCCACGTCGCAGCATGAGTTCGAGCAGTTCTACCAGCAGGCCGGCTGGGTCGAGCACGACCCCACCGAAATCCTGACCAGCCAGCTCGCCTGCGCGGTCGAGGCGCTGGGTCGGGCCGGCGCGCTGCCCCGCGACTTAGCCGCCATCGGCATTACCAACCAGCGCGAGACGGTGATTGTCTGGGAGCGCACCACCGGCAAGGCGATTCACCCGGCCATCGTCTGGCAGGACCGCCGCACCGCCGCGCAGTGCGAGGCGCTGGTCGCGAGCGGTGTGGAGGATGCTGTCTCCACCCGAACAGGCCTGGTGCTGGACCCATATTTTTCCGCCACCAAGGTGGGCTGGATTTTGGACAACGTCCCCGGCGCGCGGGCGCGTGCCGAGCGCGGCGAGCTGGCCTTTGGCACCGTGGACAGTTGGCTGATCTGGCATTTGACCAGCGGCCAGCGCCACGTGACCGACGTGACCAACGCCTCGCGCACTTTGCTCTTCAATATCGTCAAGGGCGAGTGGGACGCGGAGTTGCTGCGCATCTTCAACATTCCCGTCAGCCTGCTGCCGGAGGTGGTTTGGTCGAGCGAGCGGGTGAGTGAGGTGACCACGACCCTCGGCCTGGGCGGCGTGACAATTGCGGGTATCGCAGGCGACCAACAGGCGGCGCTCTTTGGGCAGTTGTGCTGGCGGGCGGGCGAGGCTAAGAATACCTATGGTACCGGCTGTTTCTTACTGCAGAACATCGGAACCGGAGTGGACGGCAATGGAACGGGCTTCATCCGCTCGAAGCACCGGCTGATTACCACCCTTGCGGCCAGCGCCGAGCATCGGCTGGAGTACGCGCTGGAGGGGAGCATCTTCATCGGCGGCGCGGTGGTGCAGTGGCTGCGCGACAACCTCAAACTCATCGGCTCATCGGCCGAGGTGGAAACGCTCGCGGCGAGTGTGCCCGACTCGGGCGGAGTGGTCTTTGTGCCGGCCTTTGTGGGCCTGGGCGCGCCACACTGGGATCCGCACGCCAGCGGTATGCTGATCGGCCTGCGCCGCGGCACTTCGCCGGGACACATCGCCCGCGCGGCGCTGGAAAGCATTGCCTTCCAGGTGGCCGACGTGCTGGAGGCCGTCCAGAGCGAGACGACGCCGCTGGCGGCACTGCGCGTGGACGGCGGCGCGGCGGTCAACAACCTGTTGATGCAGTTCCAGGCCGACGTTCTCGGAGTGCCGGTGGTGCGTCCGCAAGTGACGGAGACGACCGCGCTGGGCGCTGCCTATCTGGGTGGCCTCGCGACCGGCTTCTGGGCCAATCCTGAGGACTTGCTCGCCAAACGCCAGGGTGACGTGCGCTTTGAACCGCGTATGGACGCCCCCGAGCGAGCCGAGCGCCGCGGGCTGTGGCAGAGAGCCGTCGAGCGGGCCAAAAACTGGACCGAGTGATGTGGAAGTTATTCGCGTTGAGAGTTCGCGGGACTGCGAATTTGATGCCACACCTTGGACTGGATTTAAAACTCATTTTCCCAGGCGGATGCGATATTTTGTGTGATCCCTCCTTGTATATGGAAATTAGTTTCCTTTGCTGCTGCAATTTGTTGCACATCTCTCCTGCAATAATTCCGTAAGTCTATGAATCTATTTACTCGAAAGTGGCATCGAAATTGCGTACATATAGGGGGTCAATTCGACCAAATATCATTGCGGCTTCAATGTTTGCGCGAGCGCAAAGGATCGAGTTTGCTCATCCGCATAGTTCTCCAAAGCACTCCAACTAGGATAGACCCAACCTTCTCATAGGAGAAAATGTGATGAAGTGGCTCCCTTCGGCTCAACACCTCAACATGACACTGATCGCGGCGCTTGTGCTGTTGCCGATTTCCGCGGCTCATGCCTCCACCTTGACGATCAACTACTACACCATTGCTGAAACCGACAAGGATGCCAACAATCTGGCTGGCGGCCTCTTCGACAACGAAGTGCAGAACTCGCTTGGAATAAATGGCTTGCCTGTGCTGAATACGTCGGCTTATGGTTGCCTTTCAGATTGCTTCAGCTCGGTGAAAGCTCCAACCGATGTGTTGGCTGACGGCGAGATCACGTACTGGAGTCCGATTCTCAACAACGGCGGTCCGGGCAATGCTTCCGACGTTACGTTTACCGGAAGCGCCTCCGTTTCCCTCCCGTTCGACCAATCCTCAAACTTCTTTCCGCCCAACGGAACCGGATCGAGCGACTATGACGGCTTCCAGGCCGCGACTCTGACGGGGACTCTCTATGCACCCACGACGGAGACCATCAGTTTTTCGATCGGCTCCGACGATATGGCCTTCGCCTATCTCGACGGACAAGTCGTCTGCGATGATGGCGGAGTCCACGCATCGGAATCGGCTCCATGCACATCAGGAGTCATAAGCGCGGGCAATCATTCACTCGAGTTGTTTTTCGTCGATATCAATAACTCGCAATCGGGGCTGTATTTTGACGTCACAACCGAAGGCGTGACCACCTCTTCTTCCACGCCTGAGCCGGGAACGCTTCCACTGCTGGGCAGCGGTTTGCTCGTGCTGGCTGGATTTGTGCGCCGGAAGATTCGCGTGTAGCGCCGCTTAAAGGTTCTCTCGGACACAGAAAACCCCTGCTACCATGGCAGGGGTTTTCTTATTCAGGTGTGCATTCGCAACGGGCTATGGGGAGCCGCGCGCCGACAGCTCTAGGCCAACTCCACTTCAATCTTCTTCGCTTCGGGCTCCAGCTTGGTAATTTTGAAGCTGCGAATCTGGCCTTCGCTCAACGGTTCGGGCTTCGCCGTGGCTGCGGG
>Ga0181529_10001313_pt1 | contig 32682 bp, 34 predicted proteins | sample PEATcosm2014_Bin_36_FD_119763 | JGI IMG/M metagenome (GOLD analysis project Ga0181529, IMG submission 119763) | Peatland microbial communities from MTU Mesocosm Facility, Houghton, MI, USA - PEATcosm2014_Bin10_30_metaG | ecosystem: Environmental > Terrestrial > Soil > Wetlands > Peat | place... | reverse complement strand
GGGTGGCTTTCTTTTTGGCGGCAAACTCGGCGTGGGCGAAACTTGGCTGATGCGTCATGCCGCGAAGTTTATGCCACCCGCGCCCCAGCGTCGCTACGAAACCAATACAAATGGATTAATTCAACGTTTCCCTAATAGAAACGTTGCAAAGCTGTTCCACAACTACAAATTTGTCAAAAAATCATGCGCTTTTTAGCCCCAAATCAGATTCCCTGGCCTCGGTCTTTGAAGACGCGGTTTTGCCGCAGACCTTATATTTATATCCGTCCATGGAACGGTATCCGCGCACCCGACCAGCAATGTCCCAAAAACTGTCAAAGATGTCCCATATCCGATAGAATGCTTTTATTGCTTGCCATATAGTGTCAGCATTGATGGCAGAGATGGATATGCGGTTTTTACAAAAATGAATTTGAATTTTGTCAGGATGTTGGCAGTGGTGGCGGCGATGGTCGCTTGTGTCTTCAACGCAAGTGCGACGTTGCCGCCGGCGGACGTGAGCTACACAGTTGGGGGAACTTCAGACTTGCAGCAATTTAACATCGAATTTGATAATAGTGCTTACAATAATGTTTATGCTGGCGGCATCCAAATCTCCCAACCCAGCGGCAGCAAAGACGCGTTGCCCAACAACTATATCTCAATATGCACGGACTTTCTGGGCTCGCTTTATATTGGCAGCACTTACAAATATCTCGGTTCGGCTGTCTCAATGAGCAGCGCGTCTGGTCTTGACCCCGTGTGGAACAATAAAACTCAGGCGATTGCCAATGCATCTTATCTTTTTAACACTTATGGCGACCTCGGAAGCGGCGGTCTCGGAACGGGTAACAAGGCCGGAATCTCTGTTGAGGACATGGCTGCTTTGCAATTGGCGGTGTGGATGGTGCTCTATGATACAGGAAGCGGTGGTCAGGTATTGATGAATAAAAGCGGCACGCAGTTGCTTAGTTCTGATGAATTTTATATTTGCACTTCGGGGAACTCCGGCAATGACACTGGGGCGATTACTCTGGCACTTAGTTGGGTTGCAAGTCTCACTGGAAACTACAAAAACATTGACTCCCTTCTTCAACCTGACACGACATTGGGTTATCAGGGAAATCCCGACAAAGAGTATCCGCAGGAATTGATGTATTCCTCGGTTCCAGAGCCGGCCACGATTCTCGCCGGAATTTTGCTTCTTCTCCCGCTCGGCGTGACCATAATTCGGAATCTCCGCAAATCCCCGGCCAAATGTTAATAGAAAATGCCATTTGTAGATTCATGGCATTGACTCCGGCTTTGGACAGATTGCTCATTTTCAATTCAAATAATTTTGCATCTCTGTGAATTTGCATCCGTCGGCTCGCGGATTCGAGAAGCAAATGCAACGTGGAAAATTTGTCTTTCAGTTTGCTGGCAATAACCGTCAAAGTCTGCTATAATGTCGGCGTCACAAACCGTTAACCTGATATCCCGTTGTCCGAATCAGAATAAGGTATGAAAAGAATTTTTTCCGCCGTTTTAGGTATGCTGTTGCTGCTGGCCGCGCCGACAGTGGTGCGATCCCAATTCCTTTTCACGACCAATGCCGACAACACCAGCATCACCATCACCGGCTATACCAATCAATTTGCCAGCCAGGTGGCCATCCCCTTTACGATCAATACTCTGCCGGTCACAATCATCGGAACGAATTCGTTTTTTAACTTCTTTAACCTGACCAACGTCACCATTCCCGGCACCGTTACAAGCATTGATTCCGGGGCGTTTGCCAATTGCGTCAGCCTTCCAAACGTAATCATTTCCGGCAGCGTCACCAGCATCCAAAACGGGGCGTTTGCCGATTGCTCCAGCCTGACCAACGTCACGATTCCCGGCAACGTTGCAAACATCGGGTCCCAAGCGTTCTCCGATTGCACCAGCTTGGCCAACGTCGCGATTCCCGGCAGCGTCACCAACATCGGGGTTAATGCATTTGAATTTTGCTTCAGCCTGCAGGCGATCACGGTGGATCCGCTAAATTCATTTTATAGCAGCTCGAACGGCGTGATGTTCAGCCAGAGCCAGACGACGCTTGTTGAATATCCGCCCGGCCTCGTCGGAAGCTACGCGATTCCCGGCACCGTCACCAGCATTGCCGACGATGCTTTCGCCGCCTGCACCAACTTGACCGGCCTCACCATTCCCGGTAGCGTCACCAACATCGGCGTCAATGTCTTTTACTACGCGCTCGTCCTGACCAACCTCGCCATTCCCGGCAGCGTCATCAGCGTCGGCGACGATGCGTTCTACGGCTGCTCCAGTTTGACCGGCATTGTCATTTCCAACGGCGTCACAAGCCTCGGCAAAAATGCCTTTTATCTATGCACCAGCCTGACCAACATCGCGATCCCCGCCAGCGTCACCAACATTGGTGGAAGCGCATTTTATCAATGCTCCAGCCTCACGGCAATCACCGTGGACGCCGGCAATCCGGCCTACGCGGACGAGGCGGGTGTTCTTTTCAACCAGGCCCGCACGACCCTCATTGAATATCCCGCCGGCTTGAACGGCAATTATGCCATTTCAAATGGCGTCACCAGCCTCGGCGACAATGCGTTCTCCGACTGCACCAATTTGACCGGCGTCACGATTCCAAACAGCGTCACGAACATTGGGGTCAATGAATTCTATTACTGCCTTAGTCTCACAAATGTTGTCATTCCATATGGCGTCACCAGCATCAAGGACGATGATTTTTTCCAATGCACAAAACTGACCGGCGTCACCATCCCCAACACCGTCACCAATATTGGAAACTATGCCTTCTATGATTGCACCAGCCTGACAAATGTGACAATCCCCGCCGGTGTCACCGCCATCGGGGACGATGCGTTTTTTCAATGCTCAAAACTCGCCGGAATCACAATTCCGCAGGGCGTTGCGAGCATCGGAAACGCCGTGTTCTACAGTTGCAGCGGCATCACAAACCTGATCATTCCAAACAGCGTCACCAATATCGGGAGCTTTGCTTTTTCCGGCTTGAACAACCTCGCCGCAGCCTATTTTGACGGCAACGCTCCAAGCGTTGATTCGACTGCGTTCTACGGCGACAACTTTGCGATAATCGTTTATTTGCCCGGAACCATGGGCTGGGGCCAGAACTTTGCCGGTCTTGTGACGGAATTGTGGAACGCCAAGGTGCCGTCTGGAAATGCCGGCTCCGGCATACGCACAAATCAATTTGGCTTCAACATCACGGGCAACACCAATCTGACCGTCGTGGTCGAAAGCTCCACGAATCTCGTCAATGCCGTCTGGTCTCCGGTGGCGACCAACATCCTCGCCGCCGGCTCGTCCTATTTCAGCGATCCACAATGGACAAATAGCCGCACCCGTTTCTACCGTCTGCGTTCGCCATAATTGTCAAACACTCCAACCGCAAAAACAACCGGAACCTTTCTGCAAATTGTTTTGCGGTCAAACCTTGTGGCCTTTGGCCGTTTCAATCAATTCCCAGAATTTCGGATTCTCCTGCAGCACCTCGTCCTCGCCCGTTTTCAGGCCGGAACGGAACAGGAAATCTTTCAGAGTGTTCCGGCTCAAAATCCGGTGGACGAGCACGCCCAGCTCGTGCCGCTCGAAATAAACGCGGTAATCGCCCACCCGAAAACGGTGCAGAGTCCGCCCGCCCTGCTCCAGTTTGCCGAACTCGTCCAGTTCCGTGCCGAGCACCTGCTGCGGCAGGCCGCGAAACTCGCCGAGAATCTGCAATTGCAGCTCCTTCGGCATCCGCGCCAGTTCGGCGGCGCTGGCCGGTGTGAAAATGATTTGAAACATTCTTCAGACAAGGTTTAAGGGTTGAGCGTTGAGAGTCAAGAAGACTGTTCTCCGCCCGCAGCGCCGTTTTTGCTCCCGTTGACTGCGTCGCGGGCTTACGCTGTCTGGGCATGGCAATCATCGGCAAGCGCAATTTGCTCTCCGTCGTCCGGGCTTCAGCTCCCGGCCTCTACCTTGACGGCGGTGATCTGGGCGAAATTCTACTGCCCGGCCGCTACATTCCCGCCGGCCTCGCGCCCAAGCAAAAACTCGATGTCTTTGTTTATCGCGATTCCGAAGACCGGCTTGTTGCCACCACGGAAAAGCCGCACGCGATGGTCGGCGAATTCGGCTGCATGAAAGTCATCAACGTGCATCCGCAGATCGGCGCGTTCCTCGACTGGGGGCTGGCGAAGGATTTGTTGGTGCCGTTCCGCGAACAGGAAATTCCGTTGCGCATCGGCGACTGGGCGGTGGTCTATGTCGCGCTCGACGCGCAGACCAGCCGCATTCTCGCCAGCACGCGCCTGAACCGCCATCTTAACCGCGATACTCCCGCCTACCGCGACGGCCAGCCAGTTAGTATTCTTGTCACCGCCAGGACGCCGCTCGGCTACAATGCCATCGTGGACAACGCGCATTTCGGTTTGCTTTACAAAAGCCAGCTCGCCTACGCGCTCAAAATCGGCGCGAAGTTGAAAGGTTTTGTCCGCACGGTGCGCGCGAATGGAAAAATTGATCTCAGCCTCGACGCCGTCGGTTACAAGCGCGTCGCGCCGCTGACCGATTTGATTGTCACCGCGCTCAAGATGAGCGGCGGCAAGCTGGCGTTCGATGACGACAGTTCGCCGGTCGTGATCCGGCAGAATTTCAGTGTGAGCAAAAAGGCGTTCAAGCAGGCGCTCGGCAAACTTTACAAGACGCGCCGCATCACCTTCACCAATCCGGGAATCGAGCTGTTAGAAAATGAAACATGGACGCCGGGAACCAAAATAAAATTATGAACGACCAAATCATCCGCCTGCTGGCGCAAAAGGATTACGTCGCCGCGAACGTGCCGGAGCTGCTGCGGCTGCTCCGCCTCGCGCCGAACCAACAGCAAGAATTGCAGGCGGCGCTCCAAAAGCTGGAACAGGCCGGCCAGGTCGCGCGCATCAAGGGCAACCGCTATGTCTGCCCGCGCGACGCGGATCTGATTGCCGGCCGCATCCGCATGAACCGCGCGGGCAAAGGTTTTTTGCAGCCGGATGATTCTTCGCTCAAGGAAATCGCCATTCCCGAAAGCGCCACCGGCACGGCGTTGCATGAGGACCGCGTGCTGGTGCGCCGCGATGTCCGCAAGAAATTTCGCGACGATGACACGGAGACCGGCACGGTGGTGCGCATTTTGGAACGGCGACGGACGCAGATCGTCGGCACCCTGGCGCAGAGCAAACAGTTTCTCTACGTCATCCCCGACGACCCGCGCATCCCGCACGATGTCTATGTGACGCCGCCGCGCGACGTGGGCCGCCGCGCAAACCTCGGCGACAAGGTGGTGGTGGAATTGCGCGAATGGGAATCACGCCACAGCAATCCCGAGGGCGAAATCATCGAGGTGCTCGGCGCGCCGGACGAGGAAGGCGTGGACATGCTGTCCGTGCTGCGCCAATACAATTTGCCGCTGCATTTTCCCAAGGCCGTGCTGGCCGAGGCGCACGCTGTCGGCAACGTGGTTGCTGAAAAAGATTTGGCGGGCCGGCTCGACTGCCGCTCGCACAACGTCATCACGATTGATCCCGACGATGCGAAGGATTTTGACGACGCGATCTGTCTCGAAAAGATTTCGCCGGAGCAGTGGCGTTTGTGGGTTCACATCGCGGACGTGTCGCATTACGTCAAGCCCGGCACCGCGCTTGACGAGGAGGCGCGCAAACGCGGCAACTCCACCTATCTCGTGGACCGCGTCATCCCGATGCTGCCGGAGGCATTGAGCAACGAACTCTGCTCACTCAAGCCGAACGTGGATCGCCTGACAAAGTGCGTGGAATTTCTCATCTCGCACGATGGGCGCGTGCTGAACACGAAGTTTCACGCGGCGGCAATCCATTCGCAGCGGCGCTTCGCCTATGGCAAGGTGCTGGAGATTTTGCAGCGCGCGCCGACGGACGATCCGATTGAGCAGATGCTGCATTCGGCGCACCAGCTCGCGCAAAAGATCCGCAGGCACCGGTTCAAGAACGGTTCGCTCGACCTGGATTTTCCCGAAACGAAAATCCGGCTGGACGAACAGGGAAAAATTCTGCGCATCGAGAAAAACGTGAACGACGTTTCGCACCAGTTGATTGAGGAATACATGCTGCTCGCGAACGAGGCCGTCGCGACGCGGCTGATGTCGCTGCGCACTCCGGCGATTTACCGCATCCACGAGGAGCCGGACGCGCGGCGGTTGCAGGAATACCGTCAGGAAGTGCTGGCGCATCACGTCCAATGCGGCAACCTGGGCCAGGCCGCCGAGGTGCAAAAACTTTTGGCGAAGCTCGGCACCTTGCCCATCGGCCCGGCGCTGAAGATTGGTTTCCTGAAATCGCTCATGCGGGCGTGTTACTCGGTCGAGCCGCTCGGCCATTACGGCTTGGCGAAGAAAAAATACACGCATTTCACCTCGCCCATCCGCCGCTACGCCGACCTCGTGGTCCATCGCGCGCTGTTCGATAAAAGTCCTGCGTCAACAGGCGCGCTGAAGGAGATTGCCGAGCACATTTCCGTGACGGAAAGAAATTCCGCCGACGCCGAGCGTGACAGCAAGGACGTGAAGCTGTTCGCCTTCCTCAAGGCGCAGTTGGAATCCGGCAAGCCGGTAAAATATCCTGCGCTGGTGACGGACGTGCGGAACTTCGGTTTCTTTGTGGACGTGCCGGGCCTTGCGATGAGCGGCCTGGTGCCGCTCTCGACCATTGAGGACGATTTTTATGTCTTCGACGAATCACGCCGCAATCTCGTGGGCCGCCGCACGCGCCGGATGATCCGGCTCGGCGACAAGCTCACCGTGCAAGTGGCCAAGGTGGACAGCTTCAAGAAGCAGGTGGATTTCCGCCTCGCGGTCGAGGAACGCAATCACGCCGCGCCGCGTGCGCAAACGTTTCATCAGCACAAGAAATCTTCCCCATTCCGACCGGAAACCAGGCGCCCGAAGTCGCAACCAGGAAAATCGCGGCGGGAAGACTCGCGTCAGCAGGAATCCAAGCCGATGTTCCAGACCTCCGGCTCGCAATTGCCGACGTCGCAGCGACCATTGCTTAAATCAAGCAGCCAGCGCCCTTATTCCAGACACCGGCATTGAAGCATACGCCCGCAGAACGAGGCACGCCATCAACTGCCGCCGCGCCGCCAGGCCGCGATGACAGCCGTTTTACCCTGACGGGCCGCCGTTTCCCCAAAACGGCGGTCTTTTTACCCCGGCGGCGTGCTCCCAGCCCAAAATTACCGGCATTTTATCCTGACGGCATGCCGTCAGGCCGAAAAAGCAGTCATTTCACCTCGGCGGCGCGCCGTCTGACCAAAAAACCGGCATTTTCCCGGATTATGCACATGACAAACAATCCGGGCGCGACACTCCGTGAGCGCCGCCTCTTGTCAATCCACGTGTTCGGCAGGCAGAGGGGACTGCCCGCCCTGCCAGTTTTGTCCGGCAGGACGGAACGAACATGGCAATCTTCTACTCAAGACCGATTATCACATCCTCGCGCGGCTCGTGCACAAAGAAAAAATTGACCCGGAAATAATCGCCAAGCTGGATGGCATCGTAGCGGTCGCACAAAAGGCTCATCCCAAGGAAACTTAAAACTACCGTGCCGTATTGATGCCTTCATTTTTACTCTATGTTCCAACTTCGGCTAAAATGTGTTTGGAAATTTCTTTTTTAGCGCGCGGAAAATTTTTATAGTGCGGCATGGTTCACGTTGGCATCGGCTATGACGTTCATCAACTGGTCGCGGGGCGCAAGCTCGTCCTCGGCGGCGTCGAGATTCCGCACACGAAGGGTCTCGACGGCCATTCGGACGCCGACGCGCTCATGCACGCCATCTGTGACGCGCTCCTCGGCGCGCTCGGCGAACAGGACATCGGCCATTTTTTCCCGAACACCGACCCGCGCTGGAAAAATGTGCCGAGCAAGACCTTTCTGGAGGAAGCCTCGCGCCAGGTGCTCCAGCGCAGCGGCAAGATCGTGAACGTGGATGCCACCGTCATCGCCCAGGCTCCGAAGATTTATCCGCACATCGCCGCGATGAAGAAATGCATCGCCGACGCGCTCGGCCTGCGCGAGGCACAGGTGGGCATCAAGGCGACGACGAACGAGCTGATGGGTTTCATCGGGCGCGAGGAAGGCATCGCCGCGATGGCTGTCGCCAGCATCCATTTGCCGGAATAATTTCAATGGCCACAAAAGCTGAGATCAGTTGGAAGCGCGTCAACGAGGACGGCGAGAAAATCCAGGTCAACGCCCAACGCGTGAGCCGCGAGTGGAAATTTTCGCGGCGCGCAAAGCGTTTTGACACTTGGGAGCCCGTCGCCGACCCGCCGCTGGAAGACTGGCTGGAATTGCTCGACGCCGTTCAGCGCCTCATCACGCGCCGACGCCTGCAGCCGGAGCACGAGGAGCGCGTCCGGCAGCGCATCCGCGAGCGTTTCCCCGACGCGGAAATTTAGCGCGCAAAGTTTGTTGGACAATCCCCCGGCATCTGGGTTACAAAATCGCCATGCACAAAGCTATTTGTTCCACCACAGCGTTTTCAATTGGAGTAATTTTGTTTTTTTCCTCTGCTTCGACGAAAGGCCAGCCTGCCCAAGCGACTTTTCAAAACTGGCCGACGAACGCGGAACCCAAGGCCGTCGGCGAACTCGTCTCGGAAAATCTGCTCAAGCGACCCGTTTATAAAATTGGTGGAAAAATTGTTTATCCCGAAGTCTGCATGGGATTCGGCGCGCTGCGGTTTGCCGACGGCGCGGGCGACAAAACGCTGGAACAAAAGCTGGTTGACCGTTACGCATTCATCGTCACGCCGGAAGGCACCGATTCAATCGCGACGAACCGCCACGTTGATTTCCACGTCTTTGGCGCGCTGCCGCTGGAAATTTATCTGCTGAACCGCGACACAAACTATCTCGCGCTCGGTTTGCAGAAGGCGGACGAGCAATGGGAGAATCCCCTGCCCGATGGCACCGCGCGCGAATCGCGTTACTGGGTGGACGACTGCTTCATGGTCGGGATTTTGCAGATCCAGGCCTATCGCGCGACGCACGCCCAAAAATACGCCGACCACGCCGCGACCGAACTCGCCGCCTACCTCGACAAGTTGCAGCAGCCGAACGGGCTGTTCTTTCACGCCGACGTGAGCCACCATTATTGGGGGCGCGGCAACGGCTGGTTCGCCGTCGCGCTCGCAGAAGTGTTGAGTTCGCTCCCGACCGACCATCCGAAATACGCGCGGCTCATGGACGGGTATAAACAAATGATGACTGCGCTGAAAACCTACCAATCGCCGTCCGGCCTCTGGCGTCAGCTCGTGGACAATCCGCAGGCATGGGACGAGACGAGCTGCACCGGAATGTTCACCGACGCCCTGATCATCGGTGTGCAACATGGCTGGCTCGATGCAAGCTATGCCGACGTGGCACGACGCGGCTGGATCGGCCTGTGCGGCGAAATCAATCCCGACGGCAACGTCCGCGATGTCTGCGTCGGCACGAACCAAAAGGACGACACGCAGTATTATCTGGACCGTCCGCGCGCCGTTGGCGATCCGCACGGGGAAGCGCCGATTCTCTGGTGCGCGTGGGCGCTGCTGGAAAAATGACGAAATTCGCAGCCGTTTCCAGCCCTCAACTTTGTCGGGCGTGATTTTACGCTGACAATTTTCGCAGATTGTTTTACACTTCCGCGCGATGGCCAGACCGCCTTTGATCCTGATCACGCCAAGCATAGAAAAACGCGGAGTCGAATTCCACGATTTGTCCGCCAGCCTTTCCATCAAATACGAAAATGCCGTGCTTCAGGCCGGCGGCATCCCCGTGACCGCCCCGATTTCGACCGACCGGAAAATCCTCGCGGAAATCGTCCGGCGCGTGGACGGCGTTCTGCTGACGGGCGGCGACGACATCAATCCCGATCTTTACACGAAAAAACTCCCGCGCGCCATCCGCCAGACCATCGAGCCTTCTCCCGACGGCGGCAAGCGCGACCTGCTCGAATTGATTCTGATTGATGAAATTTTCCGCCAGCGCAAGCCGTTGCTGGCGATCTGCCGCGGCCATCAACTGCTCAACGTCGCGCTCGGAGGCCAGTTGATCGCGGACATCCGCCGGCAGGTTCCCGGCGCGTTGAACCATCAGCGTCTGGACAAGGCGAACGAACTGGTGCATGAAGCGACGTTGACAGCGGGTTCGCTCCTCGCCAAGATTACGGGCAAGCAGGTGTTGGGAGTGAACAGTTCGCATCATCAGGCAGTTTCAGAAACCGCCGCACCGTTGCAGGCGACGGCGCGAAGCAGCGACGGAATCGTGGAAGCGATGGAATTGAAACCGGACGCGTCAAGGAAACTGCCGTTTTTGCTGGGCGTGCAGTTCCATCCCGAGCGGCTGGCGGAAAAATTCGCGGAACACCGCGCCATTTTTTCCGCCTTCGTAAAGGCCTGCATCAGCAATCGCGATTTATGAACAAGCAGATTTTGATTGTCGAAGACGACGCTGAAATACGGGGCGTCCTGAAAGCCGTTCTGACCGGCTCCTATCGCGTGAGCGAAGTCGCCAGCGGGACATCCCTCAGACGCTCGTTCACCGGCGAGGCTCCCGACGTGGTTCTGCTCGACCTCCATCTCGGCGATGCCAACGGCCTGGAACTGCTTCCGCTGATCAAAAAAAACTGGCCGGAAACGGAAGTCATCGTGCTGACGGGAAACGCCACCGTCGAGGCCGCGCTCGAAGCCACCAAGCACGGCGCGTTCCACTTTTTAAGCAAGCCGTTTGAATTCGCCAACCTTCAGGTCACCGTCGAGCGCGCGCTGGACCACAAAAGCCTGCGCGCGGAGACCAGGTCGTTGCGCGAGGCGCTGACGAGCGGCGGCGGCATTTCACCCATTTTTCACAGCCAGTCCATGCGCGGCGTTCTCCGCACGGTCGAGCGCATCGCGACCAGCGAAGTCACGGTTCTCATCACCGGCGAAAGCGGCACGGGCAAGGAAGTCGTCGCCGACCTCATCCACACGCTGAGCCCGCGCTCAAAAAACAAGCTCATCAAGATCAACTGCGCCGCCCTGCCCCGGGAGCTGATCGAAAGCGAACTGTTCGGCTACGTCAAAGGCGCGTTCACCGGCGCGAACACGGACCGCGACGGCCTTTTCCGCGTGGCCGAGGACGGCACGTTGTTCCTCGACGAAATTTCCGAGATGCCCGTTGAAACGCAGAGCAAGCTGCTCCGCATCCTGCAGGACCAGGAAGTGCGCCCCGTTGGCGGCAAGACGAGCTACAAAACCAGATGCCGCATCATCGCCGCGACCAACCGCAATCCTGAAATTGCCATCAAGGACGGGAAATTGCGCGACGACCTGTTTTACCGCATCAGCGCGATCACCGTCCACCTGCCGCCGTTGCGAGATCGCCGCGACGACATCATGCCGCTGGCGGAATCGTTTTTGAAGCGCTTCGCCGCGCAGGCCAACAGCACCGTCCGCGAATTTTCCATAGACGCCAAGGAACGCCTCACCTCGTATGACTGGCCGGGCAACATCCGGCAGTTGCAGAACGAAATCCAGCGCGCCGTCCTTCTGTGCGAGGGTGACGAGGTGAGAGCCAGTGATTTTTCCGTCACAAACGTCAAGACCAGCATCATCCCGACCGGCGAATTTGATTCCAGCTTCACGCTCCTCGAAGGTGTCGAGCGCAACGCCATCAAGCAGATCCTCAAGGAAACCGACGGCAACAAGCTCGAAACCGCCAAACGCCTCGGCATCGGCCGCCAGACGCTCTACAACAAAATCAAGGCATACGGTATTGAAACCTGACGGTTTCAGTTTTGAGCTTTAAGTTTTTTTAATTTTAAGCTGGCGCAATTCTGCTGTAGCCAGCTAAAAACTCAAAACTTCTTCAATTCACTTACGGCCAGTTGGATCAACGGCCTGATCGTCGCCGCGTCGAATTGAAATTTGCAGCCCGCCGCCGCGAACAATTCCGGCAGCGGACGCGAACCGCCGAGCGCCAAAGATTTTTTGTAATCGTTCAATGCCTTCGCCCGATCGCGCCGCGAATTCGCCCAGACCTGCAACGCGCCAAGCTGTGCGATCCCGTATTCGACGTAATAAAACGGATGCAGGAAAATGTGCAGTTGCCGGTGCCATGAATACGCCCGAGCTTCTTCGTAGCCTGAAAAATCCACGTCGCCGCCGAAGCGATCCATGAGCTGTAGATAGGCCGCCTTGCGCTCGGCGCGCGTTTGGCCGGCGTGCGTGTAAATCCAGTGCTGGAACGCATCCACCGTCGCCATCCACGGAAAAAAACCGATGATGCCTTCGAGATGCGTCTTGCGTGCGCGGTTCGCCTCGGCGGTCGGATAAAACTCTTCGAGAAACTCGTTGCCCAAAAGTTCCATCGCCATCGAGGCGACTTCGCAGAATTCAATCGGCGCGCCGCGATAGGCATACAAATCCTCGTCGCGCGTGGCTTGCGCGTGGAACGCATGGCCGGCCTCGTGCAACAGCGTTTCCACGTCGCGTTGCAGCCCGATGGCGTTCATGAAAATGAACGGCACGCGCGCTTCATTCAGCGTGGATTGATAGCCGCCCGGTGCCTTGCCTTTGCGGTTGTCGAGGTCAAGCAACTTCAGATCCTGCATCTGCTGGAAACCCGCCGCGAGCTCGGCATCGAGCTGGTTGAAAATCTTTTGCGTGCGCGCAACCATCTCGCCAACTTCGGCGAACGGTTTCAACGGCGCGCGGTTCTGCGGATCCACGGCCAAGTCCCACGGGCGGAGATTTTCTAGTTTCAACTGGCGCTGGCGGTCGTGCTGGATTTCGCGGACGGCGGGCATGATTTCCTTTTCCACGGCGTCGTGAAATTGAAAGCAGTTTTCCGGCGTGTAATCAAACCGGCATTTCTGGCGGAAGGCGAAATCGCGGTAATTCGCAAAGCCCGCGTTCTTCGCGATCTGCGTGCGGAGCTGGATGAGCTGGTCGAAAATCTCCTCGCACTTGTCCGCGTCCTGCAGGCGCCGCCGCACCACCAGCTCCCACGCCTCCTGCCGCAGCGCGCGGTCCGGTTCTTCGAGATAACGGCCCATCTGCACGAGCGTTTTTTCCTCGCCGCGAAAATGCACCGTCTGCGCGCCGATGAGTTTTTGATACTGCTGGCAAAGCTTGGCGTCCTCGGTCTCCAGCGCCACATTTTCCGGGCGGAAGAGCGTGACGTGATTTTTCACGTCGCGGTCAAAAACTCCATATCGTTGGACTTGAAGTTCGAGCCGGAGCGCGAGGCGTAGCTCAGGCTTGGTGCCAGCACCGGAGTCCATAATTGGGTCGCCGATTTTCAGCAATTCATCGCGGCCGGGATGGGCGACGTAAATCTGCTCCAGCGCGAACTGGCGCGGCTTGAGCTGCGGCTCCACGTGCTCGACGAAATGAAGATACGCCTTTTCCGCCTCGGCATGGTCGGTGTGGCAGGTCATGGCGATGTAACGGCGCGACGCCTCCTCGTCGAGCGCGGCATTCAGCTCGCTCCAGTCCAGCAGCCAGCGTTCCAGTTCGGCGGCGCTATCGGCCTCGGCGGCGCGCCGTTCCAGCCGGTTGAACAGCGGCGCAATCTGCGGCCAGTCGCCGAGATCAATTTTTTCAGGAACAAATTTTCGCGGCTTGTGCGCGGCCAGTTTTCCGAACGGCAATAAATTCATGCACGCCAGAGTAAATTAGATCTTCGCAGGAGTCGAATTGAACCAGTCAGCATCTGTTGCTTCTTTGAATTGTCCGCACATTCGGGCAAGTTTAATCCACCGCCAACGACACGGGGCGTGGCAAAATAAATATTGCGATTATAATTTCGTCCTGATCCCGCACGCGCGCATGACGCACCAGCCGCGAAGCGATTCAAAAATGGCGAACAAACCCGCAACCACCAAAATCAGCCCCCACAATGAATAGTCGCCGGCGATTATGATTCCAGGCACGAGGCAGATTGTGCCGATGACCCCGCGCACAAGACGTCCATGACGGTCGAGGTTGGGCTTGAAGAATCGGTTCACGGGGAAAACCTATCACGCCTCGCGCCAGAAGCCAAGTGTTGCCTGCGCCAGACGTCCGGTGCATATTGCGCACATGGACGACTCACTCACAAACCATCTAGGTCAACTGACCCAACAACTTGGTTCACTTGACCAACGTTACATATGGGTCTCCATGATCTGGGGTGCGATTGCTGGCGGTTATTGCATTTATGGTTTTAAGCAAAAGGAAATAATCCCGTGTCTTGGCGGATTTGCCATGACTGCCGCGACTTTTCTCATCTTCAGCGCGTTGTGGCTGTCAGTCATCAGCATCGCAATCATGTTCGCCATCTGGTGGCTGTGCAAACAGGGCTATTGAATTTCCAGGACAGAAACCCGGCAAACGTCTTCAAAAAAGCGCGGCGCCAGCGCGTCATGGTTCCTTCCGGCCACGCTGCTCAAGCGGGCCGTGCGGCACAGCTAAAATGAGGTCTTGCAAAAAGCATCCGTTAAATGCAGTGGCGACCCGGCACAGCGCGCTGTGGATGTGTGAAGGATTAGAAACCCTCCAACTCAAAGGAAACAAATGTGGGTAATGACAAGCATTGAAATGCCGGGCTATTGTCACCGCGTCGCTCCGCGACGGCCAAGCGCAGCCACAAAGTCATTGTCGCCCTGACCGTGCAGGAAAAATAATCGGAGGGCGTCATGAACGTTAAGCCTTCCATCGCGTGGATCGGCTCCAATCCGGTCCCGTTGTTCATCAACAACTGCGCAGTGGTGATATTGGCCCTAACCAACAATGAGAACATCTATACGACGCCTGTGCCGGGTATTCCGGTGATCCAGGCGGCGCTGGATACGCTCACCGCAGACCAGGCGGCGACCGCCGATGGCGGCAAATCCGCCACGGTGAAAAGGAACAATTCGAAACTGGTGGTGGCCAATCTTATGCGCCAGCTTGCCGCTTATGTCACCGTGGCCTGCAAAGGGGACTTGCACAACCTGATCCTCAGCGGTTTTCCGCCGCAGAAGTCCACGCGCACGCCGGTGGGCACTTTGCCGGCACCGCAGGGGCTGGTGCTCAAACAAGGCCCGTTGAGCGGGATGCTCATGGCCAAGGCCAATCCGGTCTTCGGGGCGTCCACCTACAATTGGACCTGCACGCCGAACACGCCGGGAGCGGTGCCCATCACCGGTCAAGGCACGGCGGCCAGTTGGGAGTTTGACGGCCTGACGCCGGGCGTGATCTACACAATCGCGGTCAACGCGGTCGGCGCGGCGGGACCCAGCAACTGGAGCAGTGCGATCAGCCTGATGATCGTCTGAACAAACGAAAGCCCGAACTTTTCAAACCAGAACGCGCCGGAGATGTCCGGCGCGTTCTTTTTTTTGCGGCTAAAATTTCTTCCAAAAGCGCGCTTGCATTTCTGAATGCGAGGTTCAGAATCGCCCCATGTCCAACCCGCTTCTCGCCATCGAGCATCTGCGCGTGGATTTCCCCGAAGTCATCGCGGTCAACGACCTGACGCTCAACATCGGCGCGGGCGAGGTATGCGGTCTCATCGGCCCGAACGGCGCAGGCAAGACGACGACGATGCGCGCGATCTCCGGTTTGCAGGAATGCACGCGCGGTTCCGTCAAGGTCGGCGGACATGAACTCGCCAGCGAGCCGGATGAATTGAAGCGGCAGCTCGGCTTCATGCCGGACTTCTGCCCCACTTACGACCAGCTCACCGCGTCGGAATTTCTCGACCATTTCGCCCGCGCCTACGACGTTCCAAACCGCGCCAGGCGGATTGACGAATGCCTGCAACTCACCTGGCTCACGGAAAAGACGAATTCGCTCTGCGATGAATTGTCGCGCGGAATGAAGCAACGGCTTGTCCTCGCCAAAACTCTTCTGCCCAACCCGAAGGTTCTGCTGCTGGACGAACCCGCCAGCGGCCTCGACCCGTTGGGCCGGATTGAGCTGCGGAAAATCCTGCTGCAATTGCGCGAGGCCGGCAAAGCGGTCTTGATCTCGTCGCACATCCTCACCGAGCTTTCCGGCTTCTGCAACACGGCGGCCATCATGGAGCGCGGCAGGCTCGTCACGTTCGGCACCATCGCCGAACTCGGCCAGAGGGCCGGCGCACGAAAAATGTCCGTGAAATGGCGCGCAGACGACGGGAAGGCATTGGATATTTTGAAGGCCGCGAACGTGAACAATCTCGAAGCCACCAACCTTGGCGCGACGTTTGATTTTGGCGGCGACACGGACGCGCTGGATGAACTGCTCAAAACGCTCGTCATCCAGGGCGTCCGCATTTCCGAGTGGCGCGGCACCAGCGACGATTTGGAACAAATCTTTTTGCAATCCGGCGCAAAGGAGTTAATGTGAAACTTTTCGACAATCCCATTTTCATCACGCAAAGGCGGTTGATGCATCGCGCCGGAGTTCTTGCGCCGATTTTAATCGCGGCGCTGATCGGCTTGAGCCTGCTCGCCGGACTCATTGCCTACCTCGCCGACCCGATGGATTTTAACTTCAATTCGCCGCAGGATGCGGGCAAGGTTTTTTACGGCTGGATCATCGGCGTGGAGATTCTGGTGCTGGTCATCGGCGGGTTCAGCAAAATTTCACGCACGCTGGCCGAGGAGCGCAAGGCCGGACTCTGGGACAGCAACTGCCTCACGCCGCTCAAGCCCGCGCAAATCGTCTCCGGCTACTGGCTCGGTTCGCCGCTGCGCGAATGTTACATGGCCGCAATTCTCGCCGGAACCGGACTCGTCATCTGCGTGCTGGCGAAACTGCCGCTCGCGTTCTGGCCGGGAACACAGATCCTTATCTTCAGCACCGCGCTGTTCTTCGGTCTGCTCGCGTCGCTTGTCGGAATGGCATTTCAAAAGCCGCAGGCCGGAATCCTGATGGTCGGCCTGGTTTTCTTTCTTTATATGCCGGCGCTTGCCTTCTCAAGACACACCGTCACGAATTTTCTCCTGCCGATTTACGGCATCGTGAATCTCTTCAATGGTGGAAATGATTCGAATCGTGAATGGGATGCGTGGCCGGAAATTTTTGGGCTTTCCGTCCCGCCAATCCTGTTGAGCCTCGCTCTTCAGTTCATTTTGGGAATTTTTCTCTGGCGCGCCGCCGTCCGCAAAACGGCAAATCCGTTTCAACCGCTGCTGCTGCGCTGGGAGGCCATCGCCATTTTCGCGCTGCTCGTCGTCACGCAGCACTCGCTCATCTGGAACAACTGGCATGGCGCATTTGGCGCCGCGCAACATATCCAGGCATATCGCAATTATCCCGACGATTCCTTGATGGCGGTCACACACGGCGGAACAATTTTCCTTGGCGTGTTGATTCTCACATTCTCCAGCCCATTGCCGGAACGTGTCCGTGTGGAAGCCTTGCGCGCGGGCGGCGGCAGTCTGAAAATGATTTTTTCACGCAGCGCGGTTTCACTTGCGCTCGCGCTTGCCGTCATCGCCGCCATTGCCACTCTGACGCAGTTCATCTTCTCCTTCGGAGAAAATGCAATCATCTGGCTGGTCACCGCCGGCAATTTGTTCGTTTTCTTCCTGATGTTTTCGCTGCTGCTGGAATTCTGCCGGCTGCGCTTCAAGCGCCGGGCGCTTGGTTTCGTCGCGCTCTGGCTTTTTGTGCTGTGCATTTTGCCGTTCATCCTCGGCGGAGTTTTTTCCAACGCGGCACTTGCGAAACTTTCCTTCCTTGCGCCGGGCGTCATAGCCGTTTCCGATTACAATGCGGATTTGACATTCCTGGGCTGTGTCACCTTTGCTCATTTCGGCGGCGTCCTGCTGTTCTTCCTCGCTTGGCGGCAGCAATGGAAATTGTTGCTCGCAAAAACCTCCCCTTCTACGTCAACGCAATAGCTGCCGTTCATCGGCGGTTCAAAATTGAATTGTCCCCCGCCTTTTTTCGCGGCAACCTGTCCGGTCTATGCAGCAAGTGAACCTCGGCATGATTGGCGGCGGAACCGTCGGCAGCGGCGTCTTCCACGCGTGGCAGAAAAACGGCGCGCTGATGGCCGCGCGCCTTGGCGTGAAGCTCGTTTTCCGCAAGATCGCGGTCAAGGCGTTTGACGAGCCACGCCCCTATCCCATCGCCCGCAATCTGATGACCACCGACTGGCAGGAAGTTGTCAACGACCCGCAAATCCATATCATCATCGAACTCGTCGGCGGCACCGGCATCGCCAAGACGATGGTGCTGGCCGCTCTCGCCCAGGGAAAAACGGTTGTGACGGCGAACAAGGCGTTACTCTCTGCGCACGGGCCGGAATTGTTTGCTGCGGCGGCGAAATCCGGCGCGAATCTTTATTACGAGGCCAGCGTTTGCGGTGGCATTCCGATCATCAAGTCGCTGCGCGAGGGATTTGTCGCGAACCAATTTCCCGCGATCTACGGCATCGTCAACGGCACCTGCAATTATATTTTGTCGCGAATGAAAGCCGAAGGCGCGGACTTCGCCGATGTGCTGGCCGACGCGCAGAAGCTCGGTTACGCCGAGACGCCGCCGGACCTGGACATTGACGGCCACGACGCGCAGCACAAGATCGGCATTCTCGCATCGCTCGCGCACGGCTTCTGGGCAGATCATCACGCGATCCACACCGAAGGCATCCGCGACGTGTCGAAGATTGACATGGAATTCGCCGCGAAGCTCGGCTACACGATCAAGCTGCTCGGCATCGCCAAGCAAATTTCCGGCAAGAAACCCGGCGTGCAGGTTTCCGTTTATCCAACGCTCATCCCGAACGCCCATGTCCTGGCCAGTGTCAACGGTGTCTTCAACGCCTGTTTCGTGCGCGGCGACATCGTGGGCGACACGTTGTTTTACGGTCGCGGTGCCGGCAAGGACGCCACGGCCAGCGCCGTGTTGAGCGACGTGGCAGATGCCGCGCTCGATTTGAAGAACAACGCGAAGTCCCGCGTCGCACCGTTTGTGGTTTGCACGAAGGGCGGCTGCATCAAGCCGATGGATGAAATCATCTCGCGCTATTATCTCCGGTTGAGCGTTGTGGACAAGCCGGGCACGCTGGCGAAAATCTCCGCAATCTTTGCCGCCGCCAAGATTGGCATCTCGTCCGTCATCCAGCCGGAGGGTCACGAAGGTGAGAGCGTGCCGCTCATCCTGATGATTCACGACGCGCCCAACTCCGCCATGCGCCGGGCGCTGGCGAAAATTGCGAAGCTGCCAGTCGTTAAAAACAAGCCGGTGATGATCCGCGTGGAAAACTTTGATTAAAAATTGTCGCGCGAAGACGGCGAAGGAAGCGAAGGAAAGCAAAGCCATTTTAACCTTCGCCACCTACGCGTCCTTCGCGCGATAAAAGAATATGAAAGACTCCGACATTGAACGCACCGGCAAGGCTGTCCTCGACGCAGCCTTTCATGTGCATTCCGTGCTTGGCCCGGGCTTGCTGGAATCGGTTTATGAGGCCGCGATGTTTGTGGAGTTAAAAAAACGCGGCCTCCAAGTCGGACGGCAGGTGCCAATTGCCGTCAACTATGAAGGCGAACAATTGGAGGTCGGTTTTCGCGCCGACCTGATTGTGGAGAAACAAGTTCTGGTCGAATTGAAATCGGTTGAATCAGTTACGCCGTTGTTCCAGAAAATCACGACAAATTACCTCAAGCTCATCCCTTTGAAGCTGGGTTATCTGATGAATTTCAACGAAGTCCACCTGAAGGATGGCCTCACACGAATCGTCAACAGTCTTGAAGGAAAATCCTTTTTTTCTCCTTCGCAAACTTCGCGCTCTTCGCGCGACACATAATTTATGGCTTTGCTATTCCATTCCACCAACGGCCAGTCGCCCGCAGTCAATCTGCGCGAGGCGCTGCTCGCAGGGCAGGCGCCGGACCGCGGGCTTTATTTCCCCGAAAAATTTCCCAAGCTTGCTCCGGAAGAAATCGCGGCGTTCGCCCGAATGCCGTATCACGAGATTGCGTTTCGAGTGCTGTCGAAATTCACCGACGGCATCATTCCGTCCGACGTGCTCGCCGCGATGTGCAAGGAGGCCTATAACTTTCCCGTGCCATTGGAAATCATTCACGTCCGCGTTTTTCTGATGCGCCTGGATCAGGGGCCGACGGCGTCTTTCAAGGATTTTGCGGCGCAAATGATGGCGCGGATGTTCGGGCGGTTTTTACGCGAAGATGGAAAACAAGTGACCATCCTCACCGCGACGAGCGGCGACACCGGTGCGGCGGTCGCGCACGCGTTCCACAACATTCCCGGCGTGCGCGTCATCGTGCTGTTCCCGATGGACGAAGTGAGCGAGAGCCAGCGCAAGCTGATGACCACGCTCAAGGACAATATCCGCACCGTGGCGATTGACGGCAAGTTCGATGACTGCCAGGCGATGGTGAAACGCGCGTTCGCCGATCCGGCCCTCGCGCACATCCCGCTCTCGTCCACGAACTCCATCAACATCGGCCGCCTGTTGCCGCAGAGCGTATATTATTTCTACGCCGCGTCACGCGTCGCGCAGGCTGGCGAGCCGGTCGTGTTCTCCATTCCGAGCGGCAATTTCGGCGACATGATGGGCGCGATGGTTGCCAAGCAAATGGGTTTGCCGATTAAAAAAATCGTCGCCGCCGTGAACGACAACGATGCTTTCCCGAAATTTCTCGGCAGCGGCAGCTACCAGAAGATTTGTCCTTCGCGCAACTCGCTCTCGAATGCGATGAACGTCGGACATCCGAGCAATCTCGCGCGGCTGGTGGCGGTTTATGGCGGGCAGATGGACGAGACTGGCAAGATCAACAAGCTGCCCGACCTCGCCGCGATGCGGCGCGACATCTTTTCGACTTCGATCTCCGACGAACGCACCGTCGCCGGCGTGCGCGAAGTTTGGGACAACTTTCAACTGCTCTTGGAACCTCACGGCTCCGTCGCGTGGCAGGGCTTTCAGGATTGGACCGCAGCCGAACCGCTCGGCAACTCGCCCGCCGTCATCGTCGAAACCGCCAACCCCGCGAAATTTCCCGTCGAGGTGCAAAAGGTTGTCGGCTGGGAACCCGATGTGCCGAATAATATGCTCGCGTCGCTGAAACTGCCGGAAGATTTTGACCGCATGGGTGCGGATTACGAGAAATTCCGCGCCTATCTCCTGAAGCGTCACACGACGACTTGATTGCCGCCGCATTTCTGGCATCCTTCCCGTTCCCGTAAATCTAAACATGGCCCTGATTGTTCAAAAATATGGCGGCACCTCGGTGGGCAACACCGACCGCATCAAGAATGTCGCCGCGCGCGTCGCGAAATATCATGCGCAGGGCGACCAGGTCGTCGTCGTCGTCTCCGCCATGAGCGGCGTCACCGACGGCCTCATCAAGCTCGCCAAGGACATCGCTCCCCTGCCCAGCGAACGCGAGATGGACATGCTCCTCGCCACCGGCGAACAGCAGACCATCGCGCTCACGGCTATTGCGCTGCAGACTATCGGCGTCCCCGCCGTTTCCATGACCGGCGCGCAGGCGGGCATCGTCACCGACGGCGTTCACACCAAGGCCAAAATCCACAACATCACGCCCAAGCAGGTTCACGAGAAACTGGACGCGGGCAATGTCGTCATCGTCGCCGGTTTTCAGGGCGAAACCGCCGCCGGCCAGATCACCACGCTGGGCCGCGGCGGTTCGGATCTCACGGCCATCGCCCTCGCCGCCGCGCTCAAGGCCAATCTTTGCCAGATTTACACGGACGTTGACGGCGTCTATACCACCGACCCGCGCATCGTGCCCAACGCGAAGAAGCTTCACGAGATTTCCTACGACGAAATGCTCGAGCTCGCCAGCCTCGGCGCCAAGGTGATGCAGAGCCGCTCGGTGGAATTTGCCAAGAAGTTTGGCGTCGTGTTTGAAGTCCGCAGCAGTCTAAACGAAAACCCCGGAACCATTGTGAAAGAAGAAACGAAAAGCATGGAAGGCGTCGTCGTGCGCGGCGTCGCGCTCGACAAAAACCAGGCCAAGGTCACGCTCGTCGGCGTGCCGGACAAGCCCGGCGTGGCCGCGAAGATCTTCAAGGCGCTCGGCGACGCCACCGTCAACGTGGACATGATCATCCAGAACATCAGCCACGGCACCGGCACACCCGCCACCGACATTTCCTTCACCGCCGACAAGCCGGATTTGCTCAAGGCGCAGAAGGTGATTGACGGCTTGAAGGCGGAAATCGGTTTCCGTGATGTCATCACCGCCGAGAAGATCGGCAAGCTGTCCATCGTCGGCGTCGGCATGAAATCGCACACCGGCGTGGCGGGCAAACTGTTTGAAACGCTCGCGAACGAAGGCGTGAACATTGATATGATTTCCACGAGCGAAATCAAAATCTCCGTCGTCATTGATCTGGCCAAGGGCGAGCAGGCCGTGAAGGCCGTCCACGCGGCGTTTATCGGCTGATGATTATTCAAGGCTGCGGTAGCAACTGCCTTTATTTGGCGACTACGCGTTGGGGATTTTTGTTGATTATGCACATGACAAACAATCCGGGCAGGGCGTGCCACTCCATGCGCGCCGCCTCGTGCCAACCCACGCTTTTGGCGGGCATGGGACTGCCCGCCCTGCCAGTTTTGTCCCAATGTTTGTTATGTGCATAATCCCACATTTGTTTTGAATTTTCCGATTGACGAATGCCGTTGATGCCTTCCGGATGAATTTGGCAAGCCTTTTTATTTTCAAATTTGTCCCGCGCAAATAGTTTTCCCTGCTGAACGAATTGCGCTATACTTGGTCGAACTTGTGCCAATGAACATGTTTCGAAACAAAATCCAGGTTTCCGTCCTGGGCATGTGCGCCGTGCTGGCCTGCATCCTCATCGCCAGCAGCCGCGCCGCCATCAAGGAAACCGCCCCGCCCGGCGCGAAGACGTTCCCGGCGTCGCTCCTGCCGGGGCCGGACGACGGGCGCATCGCGTATGTGGCGGCCCAGCAACTGGCGCTATATCATTACTCGCAGCAGCCGCTGGACCCGGAGATGTCCAAGAAGTTTTTCGACGGCTACATGGAGGCGCTCGACCCGAACCGCGAGAATTTCCTGCAGACGGACGTGGATGAATTCATGCACTACCGCACGAACCTCGACCTGTTCACCATCGGCGGGCGCGGACGCGCCGACCTCACGCCGGCGTATGACATCGCCCAGCGTTTTCTGGAACGGTTCGGCCAGCACATGACCTACGCGCAGGATTTGTTGAAGCACGAGAATTTCAAGTTCACCGGCGACGACAGGATTTTCGTTGACCGCCGGCATGCGCCTTATCCCAAGGATCTGGACGCGGCAAAGGAACTCTGGCGCGAACGGGTGCGCTCGGATTATTTGCAGGAAAAATTGAGCCGGGAGATTTCGCCGACGAACGGCGCGCTGGTGATGCCGCTCCCGAAATCCGCCGACACGGAAATCAAGGACAAGCTGGCGCGGCATTACCGCTGGCTGTGGAACATGCAGACGAACTGGGACAACTCGGATATTTTGCAGATTTACCTGGACGCGCTCGCGCACGCCTATGACCCGCATTCGGATTATCTCAACAAGGCGCACGCGCAGCAGTTTTCAGTGGAGATGAGCCTGGGCCTTTTCGGCATCGGCGCGCAACTGGGCGAGGAGGACGGCTATTGCAAAATCAGCTCGCTCGTCCTCGGCGGCCCCGCCGCAAAAAGCAACCTGCTCAAACCCGGCGATGAAATCGTGGCCGTGGCGCAGACAAACCAGCCGCCGGTGGATGTCGTGGACATGGAACTCGGCAAAGTTGTGCAGCTCATCCGCGGCCCGAAAGGAACGCAGGTGCGGCTGACCATCAGCCCGGTGGACGACCGGACCGTGCGCCGCATCGTGTCGCTGGTGCGCGACGAGATAAAAATCGAGGATTCGCAGGCCAGGGCGGAATTGATCGTGGCGCCCGACGGCCACGGCGGCACAAACCGGCTGGGCGTGATTGACCTGCCGGAATTTTATTTCCCGACGGACTTGTCCGGCGGCAAAGACCATTTGACGCCGAAGTTCGCCTCGGTGGACGTCGCAAGGCTGGTCAAGAAGCTCAAGGACGAAAAGGTCGGCGGCGTCATCCTGGATTTGCGGAGCAATCCCGGCGGCTCGCTCGAAGAAGCGCTCCGGGTCGCCGGTTTGTTCATCAAGTCCGGCCCCGTCGTGCTGGCGCGGTCGTGGGACGGGCAAATAGCAGAAGACGATGATCCCAATTCGGGACAGCTTTACGCCGGACCGCTCGTCGTCCTCGTCAACCGCCTGAGCGCGTCGGCGTCGGAGATCGTCGCCGCCGCATTGCAGGATTACGGACGCGCGCTCGTCGTCGGAGATGTTTCCACGCACGGCAAGGGCACGGTGCAGCAGCCCAAGTCGTTGCAGTCGCTCCTCTGGGAACCCACAAACGACCCGGGCGACATGAAGATCACCATCGCAAAATTCTACCGCATCAACGGCGCCTCGACGCAGTTGAAAGGCGTGGTGCCGGACATCGTGCTGCCGGACATCCTGAATTATTCGGATGAAGTCGGCGAAACCTCGCTGGAAAATCCTTTGCCGTGGGACACGATTCCCAGCGCGGATTACGACAAGCTGGGACTTTCCTACGACAAGTTCAATCTCGTCGCATCTTACCTCGACGCGCTCCGCCTTCAATCCGAGACGCGCACCGCCACCAACCAGGATTTCATTTACATCGCGCAGGACATCGCCCGGTTCAAAAAGTTCCAGGCCGACAAGACCGTGACCTTGAACGAGAACGACTCGATCAAGGAGCGGCAGACCAATTACGCCCGCGACTTGGAGCGCGAGGCCGAGCGCGCCATGCGTCCGCTGCCGGATGAACAGATTTACGTCCTCTCAGTCACAAACACCGACATGCCGGGATTGCCCGCGCCTGAACCGCTGACCGCCACCAACGAAATTGCCGCGCTCATCGCCACCAACGAAAACGGCACCGTCTCAATCATGACCAGCAACAATGCGATCGTCACCGGCTTCACTTTTAGCGCGGATATGAAAGAGTTTTTCGGAACAAACGCGCCCGCCACCGGTTCGCATTTCAGCGGTGTCGTCACGAAAACGCAGCCCGTTGACCCGGTGCTCGGCGAGACGGAAAACATCCTTGAAGATTACATCCAGGCTTTGTCCGCAAACCACCCGCTGATAGCCAATCAATGAGTTATGAAAACAACCGCCATGATTCTCTGCGCACTGACCGCGGCGAACTGCGCGTTTGCCGACGTTTATAGCTCCGCAATAGGCCAGGCCAGAAACGTCGCAGCCGGTCAGCCGCCTCAAGGTTCCACGCCGCCGCCCGCCCCGCCACCGCAGCAAACCGCCCCCCCTGCTCCGCCGCCCAACCCCGTGCTCGAGGCCACGCTCAAAAACATTTCCAACCTGCGCATTGACTTCGACGCGCTCGGCAAACTGGCCGAACTCAAGCCCGATTCCCCGCAAAAGAAACTGCTGTTCGCCGACCTGACCGCCGCGCCCATGGGCACCAAGCCTTCTGACGGCGCCATCTCCACGCTCGCCGACAACCTCGCCTCCGCCGTCGTCGCTGGAAAAGACGTGATGAAGCCGCAGCACGCCAAGCTCGCGCAGGAAATCCACGCCATCTTCAACAGCTCGCACCTCTCCACCGAACAGCAGCAGAAGATTTTTGACGACGTCCAGAAAATCCTGACGGACGGCGGCGCATCGGCGGACGACACCATCAACGTCGTCAGCAGCATCAAAGCGATTGCAACCGAAACCAAATAGAAACCATCCGCAGGCCAGATGCCCGTCCTGCAAAAAATCCGGCGACTGGTTTGCCGGCCAATACGGGCCGTTTTGCTCGGAACGCTGCAAGCTCATTGACCTGGGTAAATGGTTCAACGCCGAGCACGCCATTTCCGAGCCGCTGCGCCCGGAACATTTTGAAAAATACGCCGACCTGCCGCCCGGCAAGCAACTGGACGAACCGGAAGGAGATTGAGTGGGACAGGCATCTTGCCTGTCCAAACAAACAAATGAAACGGACAATTTATTTTTTACTCGCCGCAGCCGCGCTGAACCTGTCCTATTCTTGCCGCGCAGACGCCCAGCCGCAACAACAACAAATTATGAGCAAACCCGAATTGACCTCCACCAACAAAACCGAAATTGCCGACCTCGGCGGCGGCTGCTTCTGGTGCATGGAAGCCGTCTTTGAACGGCTGCCCGGCGTCGTCTCCGTCACCAGCGGCTTCGCCGGCGGCACCACGGAAAACCCCACCTACCCGGAAGTCTGCACCGAGACCACCGGACATGCCGAGGTGACGGAGATCGCCTTCGACCCGGCGAAAATTTCCTACGCCAAGCTGCTGGAAGTGTTCTGGCAGGCGCACGACCCCACCACCTTGAACCGCCAGGGTGCCGACGAAGGCACCTCCTACCGCTCCATCATCTTGTATCGCGACGACAAGCAGAAGGCCATTGCCGAGAATTCAAAGATCGTGGCTCAGGCCAGCTTCAAAAACCCCATCGTCACGGAAATCGTGCCGCTCAAGAAATTTTACAAGGCCGAGGATTACCACCAGCAATACTACGACAACAATTCCAACGCCGGCTACTGCCAGGTGGTCATCGCGCCCAAGCTGGAAAAGCTGGAGGAGAAAAAGATCATCCAGCCGAACCCGCAGACCGGCAAGTAAAAGACGGACAGTCATCCCGCAAGCCATTCCTGTCAAATCCCACCGACAACGGCAGATGACCGTGCCGCGTTACGGCGGCGTGCTGGTCAGCGCAAAGACCAAGCCCGACATGTCGCTCATTCACCCGACCGACCCAACGCAACTGCGGAAGGAACTGTCCGGCGCAGAGTGGCCGACCAATGCTTGAATTAAGAATTCATCTCCTCAAATAAGCTTTTGTTTTGCCGCTTGACATGCAACCAAAAAGTTGCATAATGTATCGCGTGATTGATGCAGTATTCAAAGCCCTGGCGGACGAGAGCCGCAGAAAGCTGCTGGACCAGTTGCACAAAAGCAACGGCCAGACGCTCGGCGAATTGTGCGCGCACCTGGACATGACGCGGCAGGCGGTCACCAAGCACCTGCTGTTGCTGGAGGACGCGAACCTTGTCGTCGTGGTCTGGCGCGGGCGCGAGAAACTGCACTATCTCAATCCGGTGCCGATCTACGAGATCTCCGAGCGCTGGATTGACAAATACGAACGCCATCGCCTTCAGGTCCTGGGCGATCTCAAAAAAGGTCTCGAAGAAAACAAAAACAACAAACCAAACAAGAAAGGATAAGTCATGCAAAAGCCAAAGTTAGTTTACTCAACCTATATCCGCTCGACACCGAAAGATGTGTGGGCGGCCATCACCAAACCCGAATTCACCCGCCAGTATTGGGGCGGAATGACCAATGTTGGCGATTGGAAAAAAGGTTCAAAATGGGAACATCACAATCCAGAAGGCGAAGTCTGGATCACCGGCAAAGTATTGGAATCCACTCCGCCCAAACGCCTCGTGCTGTCCTGGGCCGACCCGGACAATCTCGCCGACAAATCACGCGTCACGTTTGAGATCGAGAAAATGGAAGACATGACCTGCCTGACGGTGACCCACGGCAGCTTCAAGACCGGTTCGACGATGGTCAAGAAAGTTTCCGGTGGCTGGCCGCGCGTGCTCTCTAGTTTGAAAACCTTCCTCGAAACCGGCAAGGGCCTCAACATATTCTGTAAATGACGGCTTCAAAGCCTGCCCGAAAGTCAAACCACCGCCCATCGTGGCGGTGGTTTGACTGAAGGCTTGAGTTTTCCTGAAATTGCGCCAACGTGGATGGAAAAACAAACCATGACCACACCACGCATCCTCGCATTCGGCGGCAGCCTGCGCCACGATTCATTCAACCAGAAACTCGCCGCCGTCGCCGCAGCAGGCGCGCGCGCGGCGGGCGCGGAGGTGACGCTCATCGCACTGCGCGATTATCCCCTGCCCGTCTTCGACCAGGATTTGGAAGACGCGGACGGGCTGCCGGACGCGGCCAAGAAATTGAAACAGCTCTTCCGCGAACATCACGGGCTGCTCATCGCGTCGCCGGAATACAACAGCAGCATCACCGCCGCGCTGAAGAACGCCATTGACTGGGTCTCACGGGCGGAGAGCGATGACGAGCCGCCGCTGGCGGCGTTCACCGGCAAGACGGCCGTCCTCTGCGCGGCCTCGCCGGGCGCGCTGGGCGGATTGCGCGGGCTGGTGACAGTCCGTTCCATCCTCGGCAACCTCGGCGTGACCGTGCTGCCCGACCAGGTGGCGGTGAGCAAGGCGCACGAGGCGTTCAAGCCGGACGGCACGCTGGTGGACGAGAAGCAGGCCGCCAAAGTAAAAAAACTTGGCACCCAGCTCGCGCAGCACCTGGCCAAGATGCTGGCTTGAGGCGCGGGCAATTCAGTTTGCCAACGCCGAAAGAATTGAAGAAACTGCCCTGCCAGTTTGAAAGGAAACGAAATCATGCCAAACACCATTCGCCTTCACCGTGTGCTGCGTGCGTCGCCCGAAACGGTTTATCGCGCGTTTCTGGACGCCGACGCCAAGGCCAAATGGCTTCCGCCGAACGGATTCACCGGCAAGGTTCATCATCTGGACGCCAAAGTCGGCGGCACTTACAAAATGTCGTTCACGAATTTTACGACCGGCAAGAGCCATGTCTTCGGTGGAAAATATGTCGAGTTGACGCCTCACGAGCGCATTCGTTACACGGACAAGTTTGACGATCCAAATTTGCCCGGCGAATTGCAGGTGACCATCACTTTGAAGAAGGTTTTTTGCGGAACTGAATTAAATGTCGTCCAGGAAGGCGTGCCTGATGTCATTCCTGCCGAAGCTTGCTATCTCGGCTGGCAGGAATCGCTCATTCTGCTGGCCAAACTGGTCGAGGCGGAGATTCCGGATTGACGGTTGCTCATGCTCTGGTTACGAATGTTCGACTAAAACCAAACTCACTGCCTATGAAAAAATATCTGCCCTGCATCGCGGGCGTCCTGCTCGGACTTTGCTTCCTGGCGGCGAGCATCCCCGTCCTGTTCAACCTCATCAAAATTCCCGCCATGCCCGAAGGCACGCCCGCAGCGAGCTTCATGGCGGCGTTCATTCCTACGGGTTACGTGAAGTTCGTGAAGCTGTTCGAGTTCGTCGGCGGCATCGTCGTGATGATTCCGCGCCTGCGCAACGTCGGCCTGCTGCTGCTCGGCCCGGTCATCGTGAACATCATCGCGTTCCACGTCCTGATAGACGACCCGAAACATCTCCTCAATCCGATGCTCGACATCATCATCGTCTGCGCGCTCTATCTGCTGTGGGATGCGCGCAAAAAGTTCTCCGGCCTGCTCAACTGACTTCACGAAAGGAAATTTATGCTACCCATCCTCCTTGCGCTCGCCTTCATCGCCATCATTTTCATCATCGTCATCACCGGACGACCGGATGAATTCACCGTCACGCGTGCTATCAGCATCGCAGCGACGCCGGAAAAGATTTTCCCGCACGTCAACGACCTGCACAAGTGGGCGGCGTGGTCGCCGTGGGCCAAGCTTGACTCAAACGCAAAATACACCTTCTCCGGCGCGGACGCCGGCGCGGGCGCGGCGATGGCCTGGGAAGGCAGCAAAAAGGTCGGCGCGGGCCAAATGACCATCACGGACAGTCTGCCCGGCGGGCTGATCCGTTTCCGGCTCGATTTTCAAAAGCCGATGCAGGCCACCAACACGGCGGAATTCGCGTTCCGGCCAGAGGGCGGACAGACCGTCGTGACATGGAGCATGGCCGGTAAAAGCTGTTTCATGAGCAAAGTGTTCGGCCTGTTCATGGATTTCGACAAGATGTGCGGCTGCCAGTTTGAAAAAGGTCTGGCCAGCCTGAAATCTGTAACCGAAAAATGAAGCTTGTGGAAAATGGCGCGGAGGTTTACGAGAAGATGTGATTTCGGCGGAGCGTGGCTGTGTCGAAGACCAGCCGCAGCATGTGGCAAAAGCATGGTGCTTGCCTAGATTGGTGCTGATAAAAGTTCTGCGACAGTCCAAACGTGGTCTGTCAGTAGCGCTACTCCCACAACTTCATCCGCACGCCTTTGCTGCGACTGGCTTTCAGCACAGTCGCGGTTCGACTGCTGTGGCCGCGACGCGCGAGATCAGCAGCATGTCCGCACGTCAGCGGTGTTGAATCTTTCCCCACGCACCCTGTGTTGCGAAGCTGCTGCGGCTGGTCTCCGCGACACAGCCGCGCCCCGGGGCTTTCCAAGACTTGCGGCGTTTCACAGTTTCCGGCTCAATGTTCGCGTGAATCAGCCACCCAAACTGCGTCGATCCGGACCGCCGCATAATCCCGGCGTGCGCGATTTGGTCGAAGGCAAGCGGCTTTGGTCTTCGCCGCCGAAACCAGATGAGGCCAAGCAAGGTTTTCGGGGTTGGAACGAGCGCGGTTATCTGCCGCATCGCGATGAACCCGGGCTCACGCAGTTCGTCACGTTCCGATTGGTCGATTCATTTCCCGAAGCGCTCCGCTCGGAGTGGGAAGACCTCTTGAAGATTGAGGACCACCAGCAGCGGCGGGCGGAGTTGGAAGCGTATCTCGATCAAGGGCATAGCGAGTGTCAACTGCGCCAGCCGGAAATTGCCAAACTCGTTGAGGACGCCGTGCGGTTCTTTCACGGCGAGCGTTACGAACTGCACGCGTGGGTGGTAATGCCGAATCACGTCCACGCCTTGTTCAAAGTGGGTGCCACGCCGATGGCGGAGATTCTCGAGAGTTGGAAGAAACACACGGCGCAGAAAGTGAATCGGCTGCTGAAACGTCGCGGTGAATTTTGGCAGGCGGATTATTGGGATACATATATGCGCGACGGCAAGCATGAATTGGAAACGCGCATCTATATCGAAGGCAATCCGGCGAAGGCGGGTTTGGTTCTTGACCCGAATACGTGGCCGTGGAGCAGTGCACGATTTCGGGATGAATATGGTGTGCTGAAGCTTTGACGGAGCGCGGCTTTGTGCGCCGTGCGCCAGCCGCAGCAATGTTCGAACGTAGAGACGCACCAAAATTTTCACCGCTTCCTGCCTTGCGACACTGCTGCGGCTGGTCTACGACACAGCCGCGCTCCAGCGAATGGTTTGCCGGACTTGTGGCACGTTTCCCGAATTGATTTACTCTGCTAGCGGCCATCCAAACTATGAACAACATGAAGAGCAACAAAATAGAGTTGTCCCAAAAACAATGCGAAGAACTGCTCAAAGCATTGAAAGACCGTTTCGAGAAAAACCTGAACCGCCATAAAGGTCTGGATTGGGCCAAGGTTCAGGCCCGGCTGGAAGCCAATGCGGAAAAACTGTGGTCGCTCCAGGAAATGGAACGAACCGGCGGTGAACCGGATGTTGTGGGTCGGGATAAAAAATCAGGCGAATTCGTTTTCGTTGATTGTTCCGCGCAAAGTCCCAAGGGCCGCGTCAGTTTTTGCTACGACCGGGCAGCGCTGGATGCGCGCAAGGAATTCAAACCCAAAAACAGCGTCGTGGACATGGCCGCGGCCATGGGCGTCGAGCTGTTGACGGAGGAAGAATATTTCGCGCTGCAAAAGCTGGGCGAGTTCGACACGAAGTCGTCGAGCTGGGTGAAGACGCCGGCTGACATCCGAAAACTCGGCGGCGCGATTTATGGTGATCGCCGCTACGGCCGCGTCTTCGTGGGGCACAACGGCGCGGAGTCTTATTATGCCGGCCGGGGCTTCCGCGGCTCGCTCAAGGTTTAATTTGCGGAGACCGCCCAAAAAGAATTGTGCGGCGTGGACTGGCCACCGGCGGCGTGAACCAAAACACTCAAGGGCATGAATCACCAGGTCCAGTAAAGCCCGAAATACCAGAGCGTGTGATTGTCGCCCGCAATGCTGTGGCCCGCGCTGAACAGCAGGCTGAAATGATCGCTGACGTTGCAGGAACCGCCAAAATTGAGCGCGGCATATCCCCGGTCGGTGTCCGTGTCCTGGCCTTGCGCAAAAAGTTCGCCGCCCAGCGTCAGATGTCTGCCGAAATCGCGCTGCACCAGCCAGCCGCCGAATGGATAGTCGCGCTGGCCGGGCGCGGAATTGAGCGCCGCGCCGCCGCCGCCATAAGTCGTCCACGGGCCGAAACTTTTTTGCATCCACAAGGGCAGCCGGAACCACGTCTGACCATTGCCCAAACCCCGGCCGGAATCGCCCGTGGGCAGTTCGGCCGCCGGAAAAATTCCGATTTGCGGCCAGCCGTTTGTTTCATGCAGGAAACGGTATTTGATGCCGAACTCTGCATCGCCCAAGCCGGTCGCGGCCGGCATCCCGCCGCCGCCGACAGTGGTCATGGGCACGATCAAATGGAGCTGCGTGTCCGGCAACACGCCATAATTCATTTCCAAGGCCGGGCCGTTGATCATGTAACCGCCGCCGGTGTGGTCGCCATTGGCAAAAACATACGCCTCCCAATGCTGGTAATCCACCGGCTCCGGGTCATCGGTCAAAAACGGCGGCCCGGCAATGCTGCGCCCCGCCGGAACCAAGTTCAAGCACACGGCCAGCACGACGGTTCTGGACACCTTGCCAATCATCATCCCATGCTAAATTTTTCGCGCCCTGCTCGTCGAGGATTTCCTGCACGGCCATTCGTCATGCCGTGGCGCGACTATC
>Ga0181529_10001312_pt1 | contig 32730 bp, 21 predicted proteins | sample PEATcosm2014_Bin_36_FD_119763 | JGI IMG/M metagenome (GOLD analysis project Ga0181529, IMG submission 119763) | Peatland microbial communities from MTU Mesocosm Facility, Houghton, MI, USA - PEATcosm2014_Bin10_30_metaG | ecosystem: Environmental > Terrestrial > Soil > Wetlands > Peat | place... | reverse complement strand
TCCAGGAAATCGGCTCGAATGAAGTCGACATTCCGCAGTCCCAGCCGGTTTTTATGTTCGACGGCCTTATCGATGAGGAACTGGCTCATGTCGATTCCCATTACGGTTGCTCCGCGTTGCGCCAAGATCGCCGCATAGAATCCGGGCCCGCAGCCAAAATCCAGTATTCTCTTGCCGGCGATGCGTTCCTTCGAAAGGAACCGGGAAACAAAGTGGTGTACGTAGTGCTTATAGTAGCCGCCATTCTCCGTTCGAAGATCGGACAGGTCGTCCAGAAACTTCATGCGAAACCATTCCTGAGTGATATCGCCTCCGGGCCTGCATCCCATGGCCGCCAAAGTGGCACGATGATCGAAACGCGGGTCAACGAGAATGGAACACGGCTCGCCATTCGGAAGCGTAAGATTCAGTTGCTGAGGATTCATTTCCACCACTTACCCCTCATCCTTTCTTCATGTTCGAGTGCGCATCCCAGATCATCCACTCGAAAATGGTTTTGGCCTGGTGGCAGACGCGTCCGTCCACGTGCCAGATCGAACCATCCGTAACAGCGGCGGCATACGGGCATCCCCCTCCGCAAACCGAAATAGCGAAACAGTCCGCGCATTCCTTCATGTTCAAGGGAAACCGTTCGCGCCATTCTCCAAAGAGAGGATCGGCGTAAATGGCGGCAGCCGAGACTTGATCGTCCGCGGCGGCAAGCCGGCGAATGTCCAGAGGGAAATACTTTTCGTCATCCACTCCCAGGAAGGCCTGGCACGGGCCGACACGCCCGCTGGGTGTCACCACAATCTGTCCGCCCACTCCCATACAGTCTTTGCAATGCAGTTGTTGCGAGACAAAGGGGCGGACACGCCGCATGACGCGGTCCTCATAAATGCCCGCTTCCCGCAGACGCAAGAATGCCTTCACGAGCTGGTGCGCGGCGAACTCATGATCGAAGGCTGGGCCGCCTTGCTTGCACGCTATCTGCGGCAGCAGCAGGTTGAAACCCATTCCGGCGGGTTTTAGATCGTCGATCATGAAGTCGACGATCTCATCGATGCGATCGATCGTGAGTGCATTGAGGGTGCAAGAGACGCCCGGCTTCAGGCCGGCATCCTGGAGTTTCCGGTATCCGGCCAGTGCCGCAAGGAAGGTCCCGCGCCCGTGCTCATCCACTCGCGCCGAATCGTGCAGGATTTGCGGCCCGTCGATAGAGACGCTGACGGTAGGTTTCGTCTCCTGGAAAACGCTGATGGCGGTCGCGTTCACCAGGCTACCGTTCGTCAGGACGGCGAAGTACCCGACGGTCCCCAATTTCCCTTCCGCTTCCAACTCCCGAAGCCGGCGCAGCGAATAGAAAGTGACCGCCGGATTCAAGAGCGGCTCGCCTCCATAGAAGGTTACGTTGGCGTGCCCGGACTCCTTTGTCAGTCTGGCAAACGCCGTCAGCGCCATTTCAGCCGTGGGTATGTCCATAAAACACGGCTTTGCGTGACGCTCGTCATCCTCGACGAAGCAATAGGTACACCTGAAGTTGCATGCATTCGTCGGGAGTAGATACATGTGCTGAATGCGATACTGATTCCGGGCTCGGTGGTACTGGCGCCGGTATTCGCGAGCATCGTCGCCCGGACCTTGAAGGAGCAATCCCTTTTCGGACAAGTCTGCGATCACCTGCCTGAGAATGCCGGCGGAATGCACGGGCGCGAGCCGGGCACTGACGTCCTGTGTGCGCGCCGGTTTACTAAATGCTTCGAAGACATCCCGTAGAACCGAGCCGCCGAAAACCATTCGGAAATTCAAGGTATGAAAAAGACACTGCACGCCATTCTTCTCGAGCAAACGAGCGAATCGCGATCGCCTCAACTGGGGATTAGCCGATGAGGGAGCAGGTACGTCCTGGACCTCGGGATTGGATTCGCCACCAGTCACTGTTTCAACCGGGGACAACGTCGAGCCTATGTGTTCTGGTGGCCTCGTTAAAACGTCCATCGCCTACTCCCTCCTTGCTCAGGCGCCTTTCCACGGGGCTCGGAAATCACTCGCCGGCTTGGTCGAGCTTTGCGGATATGCTTTGCAGGATTGCCTCAATATCGCCAAGCCGAGCCTGGATACGGGATTCCACGGCGACGAGGCTATTAACTATCGCGACGAGCCGAACGCCGATGGCAACTTCAGCCTCAATGGATATCGCACAGTCGCCGACGCTGCACTGGCTGCAAACACAATCGCAGTTGCAATTGCAGATGCTCGAGCATTCGCAGATGCAATTGCATTGGCCGGGAGTGCAGAGAGTGAAACAGACGTTGACGTCCGCCGCCCTTAGGAATAATTTGCCCGCGACCTGCCGCCGTGCAGAGGGCGAGGGCTCGCCCGTGTAGGGAGTGCCTTGTTCCGGCGTGGGTTGGGGCGTTTTCTCGGGTGCAGGATCTCTTCCGGCTTGCGGATCATCGTTTTTGGCCATAACTGACTCCTCCAGTCAGGAATTGAGGCGCTTCACAATCCTCAACACCATACGGCAGTCCCTTATCCCGGGCCGCTGGTAATGAGCACGACCGCTCATCACTTTGATAAACAGATAAGAACACCTGTTGCTCGGATAATAATCGAAGATGATAGAACGTACAATAGAATTCAGTTGGGAGAGTATTGTGAAATGTGATGAAGCGTACGCTTAGAGTGCGCCGTACGGAAGCCGATTCCATATTCCGGCGTTCAGTTTTCCTATATTCACTTTGTGGGACTTGCGAGCAAATCTATCGTATCGAGGAGGGCACGCAAATCGAAAACAGATTCAATCCAGACCGATTGAAAGCGTAGATCGAGAATGGTCCTGCGGAGGCCGAAACGGCGGCTGACGCCGCGAGTTGTTAGTGGTCAGGCGCGGCAGGAAAAGACGATCGGAATTGCGGCTCAGCAGGCCTGCCGACCCTCGCCACGCGGCAACCCCGGCTTACGCCAGGTCGAACTTCTCATGGTGGAGCAATGGATCGCTCTGGATGATCACCGTTGCGACCGAGCACCTCTTCCAGCTCCTGCAAGTAAGTATTCTGGTTGCTCTTGAGAAGCTTGGCCACGTCCGGCGACACGCGCCGCATGATGTCCTTGCCCTCGATGGCCCCGGCGATCCTCTACGCTTCGCTGAGTATCTCGCCACGACGGTCTGCGGCCTCTTCACGTAACCGGCGCCCTCGCAATGCGGGCACGGCGTGCACAGCGTACGTTCCAGGTGCGTTCGGGCTTTGCAAACCCGATACATCAAGGCCCCGGTGGTTCTCTGCTTCGCTGATGGGAGCACGGCAGAGTTTTGCAGCCACGGTGAATTCTTGCTGCGCCTGCTCGCTGACTCCTGTGGGGGAGCGGAGCTCAGGCCGGAGCAGTTTGTGCAACTGAACCTGATCCGCCGGTCGGCGGGCGCGCGGGAGCCAGGCGGGGCGCGCCTGACGGAGGTGCTGCGCTGCTTCCTGGAGGGAGCGGTTGAGACAAAAGACAGTGCGTTGGTCGACGCCTCCGATTCGTAGCGCTCCGCGGGGGGGACCAAGTAGGCGGCGGAGTTTTCCGATCGCGGGCCCGAGCGCACGTGCGAAACCAGCTACCGATATGAGATGTTAACGCCCGCTTTCAAGTGCCAGCCCAGAACGAGATCGACTCCGATTGAGCGCCGGCCCAGAAGCTCCCGTGGTCAGCGAGTAGTGACGAAGAGCAGGCCGACCATCGTCTTTCCGTCGAGGACGGGCCGCTCGCTCTGGAGCCGCAGCCCGAAGCCGAGGCGGGCGAACTCCGCGATAACTTCCCGCGCGTCGATGAGCGTCGGCTCGACTTCCGTGCCGAACAGGCGCATGGTCCCGGCACGCTCGCGGTGCGGCAGCGGCCCCTCCGGGTTGCGCTGGATCACGATAACCACTTGCTCCGGGCGCAAGCGCGCAAGTGAAGCGAGGGCCTTCCTCCAATCGACGTGTTCGAGCACCAATACCACCACGATGAGCGAAAAGCCCGGATCGAGGTGCGACTCCTCGATGTCATCAACGGCGGTGATACAAGGGCAGCGGGCTCTCAGCTTCTCGAGGAATGCCGGATTGAGGTCGGAGCAGGTCAGGCGGACGTGGTCGAACAGGGTAGGCGGGGAGTACTCGAAGATCTGGCCCGTCCCGGCGCCTGCGATCAGAACCCGCGAACCGGCCGGAGAAGCGGCGGCGGCAACGAGTTCCGCGACGAGCGACGCGTTCGCCTGGGCCTGTCCGACGGCGGCCATGTGCTGTTCGTAGTCCTCGGCGGTGACAAACCGGGCCCAGGCTTCGCGGAGGGTCATTGGTTCCATTGTGGCGCAAGCCGTGCGTCATTGCCGCTCATAGCCGTCGCCGATCCGCTCTCAGATCTGGTTGCGACTCGGCCCCGAACGGCCAGCTTGAAGATCGTTCATGCTAACGCATGTGCGAACCCAGTGCAGCTTCGGGCGGCCGGCCAACCCGGCGGAATTGAATACCGATAATTCCAAATAACGCTCGCGGAAGCCGGATCGCGGTGACCCGCAGCAGTTTCCGAGTGGCCGACGATCCGGACGCTATCCCGGCGACCCATCATCACGAGAGGCATTCCACGGTGCCAAGCAACCACCGGGTCACCGGCCGTAGAACCCGAACAGCAGCCGATCGATTTCGGGATCGCTCCGGAACGCATCCAGAAACGGGCCAGCGCTGGCTCGTAGCGAAAAAGGGGGAGTGGTTTCCGCTAACGCTTGCGAGAGCATCCGGCGTATCGCGGGAACGTCGCCCTGACCAACGCAGATGGCTAAAGGTGCGAACGCCGGGATGTATTCGCCGCGGCCACCCCGATCCTCCAGCTCGCGTAGCAGCCGGATCGCGTCCTCGAGACGCCCGCCACGGGCGTAGATGAGCCCCAGGGCGCCTAGAAATACCGGGGCACGCGACAAGGTGACGGTCCGTTCCAGCGACTCGATCGCCTCTTCGTGGCGTCCCAGGCCGCTGAGCGCCAGCCCCCGGATCCACAGACCGAGCGTGTAGTCGGGTTGCAGTTCCAGAGCCTGCCGCGCCGCACGCTCTGAAAGATCGAATCGGCCCAGGGAGAAAAAGGTCACCGTGGAAAAGCCGTGGATCGGCGCCGACAACGGATCCATCTGGCAGGCCCGCCTCGAGTGCGCCAAGGCCTCCTCCTCGCGCCCGTCTGTCGCCAGAAACAGCCCGTAATAAGCCTCTGCAATCGAAGAGCGCGGATTGATAGCGATGGCGTTCCGGAAGTGTGGCTCCGCCTCCCGCCATTCCCGCTCGAAGTAGAATGCGAAAAAGGCGCGCGAGAAGTTCACTTCCGATAGCTCGGGCGCCAAGGCCATCGCGCGCGTCATGGCGGCTTGAGCTGGCGGCCGGCCATTCTCCGCCGACACCCAGCCGTAGACCCGGAGGATCGCGTAGCAATCCGCGAGCCCCGCATACGCGAGCGCGTACTGGGGATCAAGCTGGATGGTCTGCTCGAAACACTGGATGGCCAGGCGCACGGCGGCTGGCGTTCGCTGATGCCAGTAGTAGCGCCCCTTGAGGTACCGCTCGTAGGCCTCAAGGTTTCTGGTCGAGGGTTTCACCACACCACTGAGGGTCACCTTGAGCCGCTCGGCGATCGCCGAGGCAATCTCGTCCTGCACCTCGAAGATGTCTTCCATCTGCCGGTCGTAGCGCTCAGACCAGATCTGGAAGCCGTTCCTGGCGTCCACGAGTTGCACGGTGACACGAACCCGGTTGGCGGCGCGCCGCACACTTCCCTGGAGCACGTTGCTTACGTTCAGACGGGCCGCAATCTCACCGATCTCGATGGCTTTGCCCTTGAACGAGAACGATGAGGTGCGGGCGGCTACGTTCAAGCCCGCGACCTGGCTCAGAGCGTTCAAGATCTCCTCGGCCAGTCCGTCGCTGAAGTATTCGTTCTCTCTGTCCGCGCTCAAGTTGGCGAAGGGGAGGACCGCAATGGACGAGCTCGTTTCCTCGGGCTTCGATAGCGTGCAGGCTGCGAGCGCAATGCGCAGTTCGGCTGCGGTCTGGAAGCACTCAGCCGGCGACTTGCTGAGGCAGCGGGCGACCACGCGAGCGACCTCGGCTGGAACATCAAGCGGCTTCGGCTCGTCTCGTACGATGGCGGCCATCGTCGCAATGGCCGTGTCGCCCGAGAAGGCCCGCCGGCCGCTCAGCATTTCATAAAAAACCACCCCAAATGAGAAAATATCCGAGCGCGCATCGGCGGGTTTGGCTTCGGCCTGCTCGGGAGACATGTAGGCGGCGGTGCCCAGGATGGTGCCAGCCTCGGTCATGCCGATGGCTGCCGTCAGGTCCGCCGCCCGCTCGCAGTCACCGCCGTCGCGGGTCAACAGAGCCAGCCCGAAGTCGAGCAGCTTGATACCGGACGACGTCACCAGGATGTTGGCAGGTTTCAGATCTCGATGCGTGATGCCCTTGGCGTGCGCTGCGGAGAGCGCATCGGCGATCTGCACGGCATGCCGTAATGCGACGTCGAGCGGTGAGGGGCCGGCGAGCGGCGCGCCATCAACAAGCTCCATGACCAGGTAGTTCGGGCCGATATCGTATACCTGGCAGATGTTGGAATGGTTCAGCGCGGCAATCGCGCGGGCTTCGCGCTCGAAGCGGTCACTAAACTGCTGCCCGGAGACTTTGATGGCCACATCGCGCTGGAGCCGTGAATCTTGCGCGCGATAGACTTCGCCCATTCCACCCGCGCCGATGGGCGCAACGATCTCGTAGGGCCCGAGTTTTGTCCCGGCAGAGTACGCCATGCGGGTGAATCAACCAAGTGTAACCCATCCTGTGGTCGATAGGTCCGGGATACGCGCTACTCGGAGACTGCGCTCGCCATGTCCGTCCCCTTCGACCTCTGTACGGATGGCCGACAATACGGGAGTAATCCAGCCAGTGCGTTTCCAATGAGTTGCTTACGGTGGATTCTGCGCCGTGGTCGGCGCGTGACACTGTGGACGAACGGTACGCTGCGCTGCGGCTGTGGTCCTCTATTTTGTCGGCGGCTTCCAGTTCAACAGCAAATGAATCGGCTCGGTTGAGGTGTCGTCGAGTTCGGTGTCGATGAGAAACCGGCCATCGCGCGCGACGTCGTAGTTCGGCCTGCTGACCCCCGGCGCGATGTGAGTCTGAAACAACGCCTCAGGCGTCCCGGGTACAAACGTCGCGCCCGAGGCAGCCGCCGCTACAGCCATCAGCTTGTTACCCGGAGCACGGCGTACAGTCCCCAGCCTTCGACGTTGGTGCTGTTGAAGGTGAACATGGCGCGGGCGAAGGACACGCCGTGCTCCACCCTGTTGTCGAATTGCAGCTCATGACCGGGGCGCGCTTCATGCGCGGTGAGGGTCCACGCGGCGGCAAAGGTGAAGTCGTCGTATTTGAGGGATTGGCCGCCTGCGCCGATGGTGCCCATGGGCAGCACGAATTGACCGCGCTCGCCGTGATTGTTGAGCAGCGGAGGAGGGCGCATGTGCGGAGCGGGTTTCTGCGGGGTACGGCGCAGGATGGCCTCGATATCGGCGAGGGTCTGCCGGTAACGCGGCAGGACCTGATCGGGCGCGAGCTGATCCTTCTATAGTGCCGTTAAACGTGTTCAGGGCGAGGAATGCCCCGCCCTGAACGAAGCTGCAGTTCCTGTTCTCGTTTCCTGCTCTAGGAGCAGGGGATCGACTGCTCGGCGGTCTGAATCTGGAGGGTCAGTGCCTGGCTTTGGCCCGAGCTGAGCAAGCCGGCCTGCACCAGACCGGGAAGCCCGTTCAGGTAGTCCGTCAGGATTCCGCAGGCGACCCCGGGATCGCTCTTGAGGTCCTGCGCCACGGCGATCGTCTCTTGCGCCAGCTTTTCCAACAGTTCGAAGGTCGCCTCCTGCGTCGCGTTCGGCGCCATCGCCAAAGAGCCGATGCTCGTGCTCGGCATCACCAAAGTCCAGGTCGTGCCGCCGTCCGTCGATTTCGAGACGCCAGTGGCGCCCCCTAGGTACAGGGTCCCGCCGCTGGTATCGCCGGGATCGATGACTAGCGGACCCGTTTGCGTAAACTCCGTATTGACAGAAGGCAGCGCCCCGGCAACACTCCATGTGTTGCCCGTATCGATTGACTTATAGACCGTGTTGGTCTCGGTGGCGCACGTCTCCGGCGTCCCCGAGCAGTTTGTCCCGACGGTCGCGTCCACGTACACGGTTGACGGAGTATTCGGGTCAATAGCTATCGACTGAGTGAACCCGCTCAGCGGGCTAGTCCAGGTTGTTCCCCCGTCCACGCTCTTATTCAGTGCGAACGGGCCGGTCGCAAAAACGGTCGAATCGTCTACCGGATTGATCGCGATCGAGAACACGAAACCAAACGGAACGCTCAGCGGCGTCCAACTGGCCGCTGCATTCGTGGTCTTGCCCGCCTGGAGCCCCGTGTTGCCTCCCACGTACAGGGTGTTGGGGTTGAGCGTATCCACGGCGAGCGCCAGCACGGAGAAAATGCCGCCTGGGCTTACGGCCAGGCCGTTGTCCATTTGCGTCCAGTTGACTCCGCCATCGGTGGACTTAAACACGCCGCCGCCGGCAAATACTCCTCCGCCGGCGTAAACCGTGTTCGTGTGGGCGGGATCGATCACGATGGTGTCAATGATGGCCGCGGCCGACAGACCATTGGTCTCCTTGGTCCACTTGGTGCCGCCGTCGGTGGTCTTGTAGACCGTGTCGTCGCTGCCGGCGTAGATCACGTCCGGTTTCGTTGGGTCGATCGCCAGCGCAGTTGTTTCGAATGCCGAAGTAAGGTTGGTCCAAGTGGCGCCGCCATCGGTGCTGCGCCAGACCCCACCGGTGCCTCCCGCGTAAACAGTGGTTGGCGGCGCGGCCATGGCCGGTATCCCGCTCAGCAACACGATGGCTGCCGTCAGGCCCGCGAACTGCGCCGTCAGAAACAGTTGAGATGCACTTCGTGCTCTTGGTTGGTTCATGCCCCCTCCATATCATTAATCCGGGATTTCCCCTATGTGTTCTCCCGGATCCGTTCAGTATACAGGAAACCGGGGTTTTTCGATTCACAGATTTCGATTTTCGGTAAGCTTACCGCATCAAGTTGCGGGTGGGTCCTGGATGACGGGCTACTCGGAAACAGCGAAGCGGCCGGCTTGCTTGCGGAGTTGGCTACCGATAAGGAACCTTAATGCTCGCGTGGTACGGGCGCTGGTCACGCCTGGACGGGTCTACCGTTTGGCGTCTAGCTGGCCAAATTGATTACGGCTGGTAACCCTTCAGCGTTTGTCGCCGGGTAAACCGCATGAGGTCAAACGCTTCCGCGCGAACTTACCCGCGACCTAAAACGATATTTTAGCCGATAGCTGAAACTCTCGCGGTGTGCCGCGTCCCGTCGCATAGTTACTGATGGTGGTTGTAATCGTGCCGAAGTTGGTCTGAGAAAAGTCCGCATTAGGAGCGCCATATTGAGCGCGGTTGACAACGTTGAACACGTCGGCCCGCAGGCGCACTTTCATGCGTTCCGCAAGGGAGACGTCCTTCGCTAATGCGAGCTCCACCTCCGAAATGGCCGGGGCGCGGAAGGCGTTGTGACCCAGATTGCCAAACGTCCCGGAAGCGGGCGTGGAAAATGCGGCCGGGTTTACCCATTCACCGGGAGTGGATCCGTCTGGTGGAGTGAGCGAGACACCATACACATAATTCGGCCGTTCATTCCCGCTGATTGCGTAGTCGCCCGGCACGGACCCATTCGAACGATCATTGGTGATGTTGAAAGGAAGGCCGGTTTGAGACGTTCCGATCGCGCTCAGCGTCCAGCCGCCTAATACGGTCCGCACAATACCAGGAGTGCTGAGGTATTGCTTGCCCTCTCCGAATGGCAACTGGTAAACGGCGGAGAGATTGAATAACTGGCGGACGTCGTCGTCGCTGCTCCCCTTATCGCACGATCTGCAGAAGGAATCCTGCGGCGTGTCGGATTCCCCTCCGCCAATGCTCCCGTCGTTGATCGAATGAGACCACATGTAATTCGCCGAGAAAAGCAAGCCATTCTGAAAGGCTCTGCGAGCGTTCAGTTGGAACGCATGGAAGGTGCTGTTTCCAACGTCGCCGCGCCACGAAACCGGACCGAATGCTGGGTACGGTGCAACGCCTGTTTGCGGATCGACCAGGTTCGTGTAGGTGGTGGTCAAAGCATCCGTTCCTTTGTTTCCAAGATAGCTGGCGGTTCCCAGGATTTTCAGTGGCAATTTCCGCTGAACCGACGCCGTCCAGGCCGCAACGTAGTCGTCTTTCCGGTTGCGATCGAGATCGCGCGGGGAAACAACGCCCAGTCCCCCGGCTTCCGCGTACTGAAGGAACGGAGTCAAGGGATAGGAAAGCGTGGGGAACGAAGTGTTGCTGAAGGAATAGCGGTCGACGGTATTCGAGATCGGAAGGTTCTGGTCGTCTTCCTGGCCGTCCGTGTGGTAAATGCCGGCTCCTGCGCGCAAAACCGTGTCGCCATGTGACCACGCAATGCCAAGACGCGGGTCGAAGTCGTCGGATCGGGGATGAAAGAAGGAATCGGTGCGCGGGCAATACCCACCGCAAGTGCCAAAGTCGAACGGGACATCGTCGTTATTCAGTGCGTGCAGAGCGTTGAAAAAGTTGTAGCGGATTCCGGCCGTGATCGTCAGATTGGGAGTCACCTTCCATTCGTCCTGTACATAACCCCAGTACTGAGTCTTTCGCTGCCGTACCAGGGGAAGAATCGCGGTATAGGACGCGGAGCCCATGTCATTATTGAGGAAGTTGACCGTCGAAGTGTAGGTCAATGTTCCGCTTTGGGATGTACCCTGGTTGAGAAAAATCCATCTTGTCTCATAGCCGAACTTGATAATGTGTCTGCCCTTTACCCAGGAGAGGTCGTCTATGAGATCGAAGGTTTTCGACGGATAGTCGGTTGTCGACGATCCGATCAAAGAACTGAAACCGGATACCGCGAGTCCGAGCGGAACCGGCGAGAGGTTCGCCGAGTGGTAGATCGTTTGATTGACCCCGAATTTTACCTCGTTGATCAGAGATGGGCTAAACACATGCGAAAGCTCGACGGCTCCGTTGTTGAATCTGGTGTCGTACAGTGTCTTGACTATCAGCTGCCCGGCGGGAATCGCCTCAACTGCTTCATCCGTATTAAAGCGAAGAAATGCCGTTGTGCGATCGGAGAAATAATGATCGAGTCGGATCATCCCCGAATCTTCGTTGTCGACTTGTCTGCCCGGCGCTTTATACTGCCACACGTTGGGATTGAAAGTCGGCGACGTGCCCGCAGGATAGACATCCAGGATGGGAGTCAACGCGGGTGAGGCGGCTGCCGCTTGTGCCGCAAAGGCTGGGCTCGGCACCAGCCCAATCTGCGTTCCATCCAGTCTTTGCCGCAGACCCTCATAGTTGACGTAAAAGAAAGTCTTGTCGTGCGCGATGGGCCCGCCAAACGAGCCGCCGAACTGATTCAACAGAAACGGGTCGGGCGAAGCCGCGTCGAACGGTGCTCGCGCGTCGAGCGCATTATTCCGGAAATAGTCGAAGATCTGCACACGGAAGGTGTTCGTACCGGAGGGCGAAACCACGGACACCTGGCCGCCCGCTGTGCCGTTCTGACTGTCCGCGCCGAAATTCTGCGATTGTACCTGGAATTCGTCGATGGAATCGAGAGGAATGTTCAGGCGCATGTACTCCCTCTGCTCCTGATTGTAGACAGCGGTGGCGTCGACTCCATCGAGCGTCAAATTGTTGTCGTCCAATCCGTGCCCCGCGAAGCGGATGGTTCTTTGATCACCGGCGCCGTTATCGATGGCGCCCGGCGCGAGCGCGGTCAACGTCGCCCAGTTCCTGCCGTTGATTGGCAAATCACTGACCTGCTCGCGCTCGATGGCGGCGCCCATCGTTGCGTCCACCTTGTCGAGCTCCACCACGGGTTCCGTCACGGTTGTCTCCTGTTTCTCATGCGCCAGTTCCAGCCGGACGTTCAACGTTCTGGTTTGCCCGACCAACTGTTCCATGCCCTCCGCGGTAAAAGCCGAGAAGCCGGTTTTGAGAAACTGGACGGAGTAAACGCCGGGCAAGAGGCCGGGCAGCGCATAAGTGCCCTGCGCGGTTGTCAGCGTCTCTCGGTGAAAGCCCGTCGCGCTTTCAGTGGCGCGCACACTTGATTGGGGGACCCGATTGCCCTGCTGGTCGGATACTGTCCCCGTGATGGTCGTGCGGTCCACCTGCGCTCGCAAGGCAATCGGGCCTAGCGGCTGGAGAAAAAGGATTAGAAGAAACGGTGCGATTTGACGAGAGCGGTTCATGGGTTTAATCGAGTTTCCCATGTTTTTCGCCAAGCGAAAATGATTAAGTTGTTACGTGGCGTAGTGCGTTCACGCACAGCAGGCGCGCTCCGGCAAGGCCTCCGAGGAAAAACTGGCGGCACGTGGATGATCGAAGATAGACGGCTGGATGTATACTGATTAGAATCTGTGATGGCCGAATTAGAAGTTTGGGGTAATTCATTGAGGACTTCCGGTCGAAGGAAGACTGCATGCCGGCGTGGTGCTGGTGCTACGGGATTTCACGGCAGGCCAGTTGCGCGCTGATGAAGCGTTACCAAGGGGAACGGGACCTGGTGCTGGCGCTGAAGAGCGCAAGAGTCCTTTAACGTTCGCATATTGCAGAAGTCATGGGAAACGGTTCACTGCCAAACAGCACTACAAGGTAGTGAGAGGACGGATGGACCCAGCACTCAAGAGGAGAGGACCAATGAAGCTGTTCGCAAGAATCACGATGCTGATTTTGCCTCTGACAGTTGCAGCACAGGCGCAAATTAAACGCTTCGATCACATCGTTGTGATCGTTCAGGAGAATCGCACGCCAGACAATCTTTTCCAGGGTCTGTGCGCTCCACCGTATGGCTCGTCAGGCTCGTGCAATACGATGCCAAGCGGCTCGCAGTACAACATCCAGACGAGCGACTGGCTGAACAAGGCAGCGCCTGGCGGCAAGACTCAGCCAGGAAATGTGTCGTTGACGGCCAAGTACGATCTTGGGCACGGGCATCCGGATTTTGTGGCCATGTGCGACCTAACAGGAAGCGCATGCAAGATGGATGGGGCCGCCGGCGTTGCCTGTAAACCCAAGAACGTCTGCAAGAAAACGGGGAAGTACCCGCAGTTCATGTTGGTCGAGAACTCCGGAGGCCTGTTGAATCCCTACCTGGAACTGGCCAAGCAGTACGGTTGGGCGAACTACATGTTCCAGACCAACCAAGGGCCGAGCTTTCCCGCGCATCAGTTCCTGTTTGGGGGGACTTCGGCGCCCACTACGCTGGATGACGCGAAGGGTGTATTCGCGTCGGAAAACATGTCGGGAACCGGCATTTCGGGAGCCGGCGCGCCAGCCGGATGTACGGCTCCCGATGGGCCGCCGCCCAAGCCCCAGACGAGGGTGAAGTTGATCGATTCGACGGGGAGTGAAACCGCCCTGACGCCGATATATCCGTGCTTCGAGCACGATACGATGGGCGATCTGCTGTCCTCGACTTCGTGGAAGTTTTACGCTCCGAACGCCACTTCCATCTGGACCGCGCCCAATGCGATCAAACACATCTGCGTTTCGTCTGGGCCCGGCGGACACTGTACGGGGACAGAATGGTCGGACCATGTCGATCTTACGTCAGCCGATGTGTTGCGGGATATCAACAATTGCAAACTTCCTGCCGTCAGTTGGGTGATTCCGACGGGCCAAAATTCGGATCACGCCAACGACAATGACGGAGGGGGACCCTCGTGGGTGGCGTCCATCGTCAATGGCATTGGGCACAGCTCGACCTGCGACAACAACAAAGGCTACTGGGAGAATACGGCCATTTTCCTGACCTGGGACGATTGGGGAGGCTGGTACGACCACGAGCCGCCTACCATCCTGCCCAGTCCGGAAGGCGGCTATCAGTATGGGTTCCGCGTCCCGCTGATCGTCATCTCCGCCTACACGCCCGCGGCGTACGTCGATAACGGCCGCTTCGATTTCGGCAGCATTCTGCGGTATATCGAGCACAATGCCGGTATCCAGGAGGGCGCCCTGAACTTCGCGGATGCGCGGGCGAAAACGGAAAGCGATCTGACCGGGTTTTTCAATCTAGCCGGACCCGCGCGTATCTTCAAGGAAATCCAAGCTCCGAAGGACGCAAACTTTTTCCTCACTGACAAGCGGGCACCGAAGGATCCGGATGACGATTGACGTGCGAGCTTGCCGGGCTCTGTCTTATTGCGCCTTTTGGAACTGCGGTGGTGCGTCAAGATACCGATCGCTAACGCACGCCGATCGGATGGGGCCGCGACCGTAGGGGCGCGGCCTTGCTCGGTTTCGTTTCCGGCATGGGTGCTAATCGTCGTCTGGATCGGTCGCTTTCCTCTTGTCATTGAGGAAGAAACTGGCGCCCTTTGGTGCGCTAATGGTCTGGAAGGCGCGCGGTTCCAGGTTTAGGTTGAAAAAGCCGGTGAGGTCGTTCTTCGCGCGGGCATCGGCGAAATTGAGCGCGCCCTCCGGCACGCCGAAGTTGTGCTCGATAAATCGGAGAATGCTGCCGAAATCGTGGCGATCGTTATTGATGTAGCCTCCTGCCGTGTAAGCTGAAACTACAACCAGCGGGACGCGGAAACCGTATTGATAGTCGCCTGCCGGCTGCGCGAGGATGGTCGGTGGCTCGTGGTCGTACCAGCCGCCCCAATCGTCCCATGTGATGAAGATGGCGGTGTCCTGCCAGTACCCGCCATTGTTGTCGCACGCCGTGCTGTTGCCGATGGCATTGACGATGGACGCCACCCACGATGGGCCCCCGCCGTCATTGGTGTTCGCGTGATCCGAATTCGCGCCGGTGGGAATCACCCAACTCACCGAGCGCAGATTGCAGCCGCTAATGTCATTGAGCACATCCGCCGGGGACAGGTCCACATTGTTGATCCAATCCGGCCCGGTACAGTTGCCGCCAGGGCCGCTCGATTGGCAGATATGCTGGATCGCGTTTGGCGCCGTCCAGATCGAGCCAGCGCTCGGCGCGTAGTATCTCCACGTGACGATTGGAGGCAGCACGTCCGCAATGGTCTGATGCTCAAAGCACGGATATATCTTGTCGTTCTCGCCAGCGGGATCGATCAATTGAACGGTCGTTTCAGCCTCCGCCGCGCATCCTGCGGTTGAACCCTTGCCCGACATATTCTCGGAAGCAAAGATGCCGGCCGCATCGTCGGCCGCACTGGGAGCGGAGGTTGCTCCGAAGAGGAATTGATGCGCCGGAAAACTGGGTCCCTGGTTGGTCTGGAACATATAGTTGGCCCAACCGTACTGCGTCGCCATATCGAGATACGGGTTCAGAATGCCGGTGGAGTTGTCAACGTAGCGGAATTGTGGCTTGGTTGGACACCTGCCGGAGCACGAGACGCCTGCCGAGCCGTCCATCCTGCAGGCCCCAGTCAAGGGGTTGGCGTCGCACATCGCCGTAAAGGCCGAGTGGGCGTGGCTCAAATCATACTGATTCGCAAGCGGGACGGTCCCAGGCGGAGTGACTCCCGTGGACGCCTTCTTGTTCACCCAGTTTCCGGTTTGAATATCGTACTGCGACGCCGTTGGACTGGTGCTGCAAACACTCGCCGAGCCGTACGGCGGAACGCACAAGCCTTGAAAGAGATTGTCAGGAGTACGATTCTCCTGAACGATTACTATGACATGCTGAAAACTGGGAATTTGCGCGAGCGCAGCGATGGCCCCAGGGCCAACCAACAACAGAGTACCAGCAATGAGCTTCATAGTTGCCCCACGTCCTTTTCAACACGGCCTAATCGCCATAGTTCCGGGGAAAACCGCAATTTTGTCTGACCGGCTCGCCTCGGACAGGTCTGGGCGCTGTACAGGCCATTCGGCTCGCGCGCCACCGGAGGTTGGTTTGGGGGCCCGACCGGTGAGGAGTTGGAAGGGTGCATCGCGAGGTTTCCGACGGAGATGATCTAGCTTCTACATGGCGTTACGCCGCGGCCTCTGGCTGGCGATTGTTTCCGATATGGCGCGATAACGGTCCGGTCGCGGACCGTGTGCCTCACCGATAGAAAGGCCGAGGTTACCGGCATATCTGCTACAGCCAGCCCTTCTGCCGCGCAATCCGCGCTGCTTCTGTACGATTCGACGCGCCCAGTTTGCTGATGGCTTCCGACAGATAGTTTCGAACTGTCCCCTCCGACAGGTTCAATCGTTCAGCGATCTCGGCGCCAGCCGCGCCCTCGCCGGCATAGCGCAGCACCTGACGTTCGCGATCGGTGAGCGGGTCGGCTTCGGTCCACACCTCTGCCGCCAAATCCGGGTCGATCACCCGTGCACCGGCCTTGATACGGCGAATGGCGTCCGCCAGCATCGACGATGGCGCATCCTTGAGCAGGTATCCGGCAACGCCCGCCTCCAGCGCCCGCCGCAGATATCCGGCGCGCGCGAAGGTGGTGAGGATTGCAACCCGAACGGGCAGCCGCCGCCGCTGGATTTCGGCGGCAAGTTCGAGCCCGGTGAGTTCGGGCATTTCGATATCGGTGAGCAGCACGTCCGGCAGCAGCTTCGATACCAGTTCCAGCGCTTCGCGTCCGTTCTGCGCCTCGCCCGCCACCTCGATGCCGGCATCGATGGCCAGCAGCGCTGCCAACGCGCCGCGCACCATCGCCTGATCCTCCGCGATCACCACCCGTATGCTCATACCGGCACCCGAATGCGCAGCAACGTACCGGCGGACCCGTTGCGCTCCAGCACGCCACCCAGAGCTTCCACGCGGTGACGCATCCCGCTCAGACCGTTGCCCTCTTCGATAACGCCCCCTTGTCCGTTGTCGGCAACTTCGAGCTCGCACCAGCTTCCGCTCTGTTGCAGGCTTAGGCGGCACACCGTGGCCTGCGAATGCCGCACCACGTTGGTGACCGCTTCGCGCAACGCCATGGCGAGGACGCCCTCCTGCGCCGGCGAGAGCCGCGCGGGATGGATCGACGCTTCCATCCGAATGCCCGCTGTCTCCAGCGTGCGGCGCGCTTCCTTCAACTCGCGGTCGATTCCGCCGGAACGGTATCCCTGCACCGCGCTGCGAACCTCCGCCAGCGCCTCGCGCGAGATCTTCTCCACTTCGCGGATCTCGCGGGCCGCACGCTCGGGATCAATCGTCGTGAGCTTGGATGCCAGCTCCGATTTCAGAACGATCACCGAAAGGGTATGTCCCAACAGGTCGTGCAGATCGCGCCCAATTCGTTCGCGCTCCGCCACCCGCGCCATGTGCTGAGCCTCGTCCTGCGCCAGTAGCAATTTCTCCGTCAGGCGCCTCTTCCAACACTGCTGAATCACCAATGCGCCAACCAGCAGCGAGAAGACCAACGCCGGAATCCAACTGTAGGGCGGCAGGCGAAGGATCGCCGCCTCGGCACCGGCGATGGCCAGGATGCCGCCCAGGTAGCGGTAACCTGTAGCCGGCTCGAAGGCCTTTCCGAGGAAACTCGCGCCATACACGAAGAACACTGAGGCCGCCGGGTTGCTCGGAATCAGCATCACGCCCAGGGCCACGAAACCGCCAATTGCCCACAGGGTACGCCAGCCTTTCAGCCAGTAACCCCAAAAGTACAGGGCCAGTGCGACCAGCGTAACAGGCACCGTAACCACACGTTCCCACGCGGAAGCGGGATAGAGCCACGGCACCAGCGCGTAATACACGAGGTAGATCAGCCAAACATAGGGCGTCCAGTCCAGTTCCTTCGGCAGCAGCCGCATCATGTCCTACCCGTATGCTTTCTCTTGTTCGCGCGAATCTCCAATCCACGCAATTCCCGCGAAGATCATCGTGAACGCTGCGAGCGCCCCGACGTGTCCCATGATAGTGCCTTGTACCGGCGCGTGCAGCACGCCGAGCGCGAGCTGGGCGAAATGGTAAGTGGGCAGGAAGGGCGCGGCCTGCTGCAGCGCACCCGGCAGGAACTGGAGCGGAATCCACAGACCCGCGCAGAACGCCATCGGCATATAAATCATGTTGACGGTGGCCGGCGCCGAGTTCGGCCCGGCGAAGTTGCCGATGGCCAACCCGAGCGCGCAGAACGGCACGGCCCCGGCAACCAGCGTCCCGCCTAACGCCAGCCATTGTTCCAGCGGCATCCGCACACCGCCGAACGCGGCCCCCAGCGTGAACAGCATCGTCACCACAATCGCCCCGAACGTCAGCGAGACCGCCCCTTTCGCCACGACGTACGCCGCCCGCGGCATCGGGCTGGCGCGCTTCACCTGCAGCCATCCGAGGCCGCGCTCCACGGCGACTCCGACGCCGAATGCATACAGCGACGCCCCCACCACGGCGAACGCTCCGTACGTCGCGAGCAGGTAACGCGCCATCGGCATAACCGCTCCCGGCTGCGGGCTGCGGCCCATCGCCAGGCCGAAGAAGCAGTAAAACATCAGCGGAAACAGCACCGTCGACAACGAGTAGACTCTCATGCGGAGCAGCTTCAAGAACTCACACTTGGCTTCCATCCAGTAAACGTGGGTCATGATCAGGCCACCTCCTCCATCGCGTCTTCTTTGACTAATTCCAGGAACGCGTCTTCGAGCCCGGTCTGCGCGGTGCGCAATTTCAGGTCCGCCGGCGTGCCTTCGGCGACGATTCGCCCGTGGTTGATCACCGCCACGCGATTCGCCAGCGCGTCGGCTTCCTCCAGGTGATGCGTGGTGAGCAGCACGCTGGCGCCGCGCGCCACAAATGCGCGGATGTGTCCCCACAGCGCCCGCCGCGCCTGTACATCGAGTCCCACTGTAGGCTCATCGAGAAACAACAGGTCGGGATTCCCGCAGATGGCCAGCGCAAATAGCACGCGCTGTTTCTGCCCGCCCGAAAGGTCGCCGAACAGGCGGTTTTCCACGCCGCCCAATCCCGCGGCCGCAATCGTCTCGGAAAGCGCCAGCGGTTTCGGGTAATAGCTCGAAAACAGTTCGATGTGCTCGCGCACGCGCAGCGTTTCCGGCACTTTCGCCACCTGCAGCAACGCTCCCCTCCGCAGCTTGGCTTCCTGGCTGGCCGGTGGCCTGCCAAACACCGTCGCTGTCCCTGAGTCGGCCGTCGCCAGCCCCAGCAGAATCCGCACTGCCGTGGTCTTTCCCGCACCATTCGGTCCCAACAGCGCCACCAACTCGCCGCGGTCGATTCTCAAATCGATTCCCCGCAGCGCTTCAATCGCTCCGTATCGTTTACTAACTCGCCGTAATTCCGCAACCGGCATGTTTCCACCTCCAGTAACATGGTGCGGCAGCGCGGAACTTCCCACCAGTGGAGATTGTCACGACTTGGATATGACAGATGTCATGTGCCTAGCCGGTATCATCCGTACGCACAGCTTTGAGCAGAAATCGGCCAAGTGGCATCGTGCTGAACGCCTACCGATAACTCGAAATAACGCTCGCGTGGAAAGTTGAGAACCGGCCTAGGTTCCCAAGTATATGGAACAAATGGGCTGCCGTCGCGCCGTTGCCTCAGCACTGGGAAAAACATCGGCCTTAGCGGCTGCCATCGCCTCGACGCGGATCGGACAGCCAGGTGTAGGCCGCTTACCAATCGGCTTCAACCAGCGATACGCCCTGCCGCGGGAGCGCGAAGCTCAGGCTCAATCTTCCATCTTGGGTCGACACCCACTCGGGTGAATCGAGCAGTTCCAACTGGCCGGCGGCTTCGAGACGCGCGTACTGCTCGGCGCTCGGTTGCTCCGGCGATCCCATGCGCAGCCAGGCGGTGTATGCGTTGCTGTGCTCCTCGTCGATGCGATAATGCCGCACCAGCACGCGGCCGGCGGCGGCCGGGATGCCAGCGATGGTCAGGCTGACCGGGGCGGGCGGTGTGGATATTTCGTCGTCGTGATAATTCCAAATCAGCGTTGCAATCTCATGCGCGGAGCGGACAGCCAGAGCGTCGATATGCGGTTGGCCGCGCACCCCGGTCGCCATCAACTCATCCAAAGCGACCGCGCCCGCCGATTCCACGCGGATGCGGTCGCCGCGTGGCATCATTCCCAGCATGCGGAACACGTTCAGCACCGGCTTGTCGATGCCGTTGGTGGCCAGCGTGCGAAAGCCGGCAAAGTAAGGCTGACGCTCAAACTCGAAGGCCCAGGTGAGCATGCCCTCCAGATTGGCGTGGTGTCGGTCGGCGAGCTGCAGCATAGCGCCCAGTGCAGCCGCCGTGTAAGCTGGGTAGAGCGTGCCGTTGCGGTAGGCATTTGGCGGATTCGAGCGCGCCGAACACGCCGCGCAACCTTCTGGATCGGCCTCGCTCAGCACAATCGGTAGCTTGGCGAAGGCAGGAAACTCGGCTATCACGCCCATCCCTGCGCTTACGTCCTCGATCTCGCGGGCCAGACCCATGCGCATGTGGTTGTCCACCATTTCCACGTGGCCCTTGGCATGGTAGGTGATGAAATCGAGCGGCACGCGCATGGCGGCGCAATGCGCCAGGAACTGCCGCAGGTAATCCGCCGCCCTCGGATTGTGCGGGCTGGTAGTGGCCGGGCCGCCGATGCGCGCCGATGGCAAAGCGCTTTTCACCGCCGCAGCGGCATAGTCGTATAGCTGGTCGTACTCCTCAGCCGTGCCTTTCCAGTAGCTGATATCAGGTTCATTCCACACCTCCCAATACCAGGTCTCGACCTCGCGCCGGCCGTAGCGCTGGATCGAATGGAGAACCCATTGGCGCACCAGTTCCCCCCACCGGGCGTAGTCTTTGGGAGGGTACGACCAGCCTTGGCCGTCATCGGGCTGAGACCAGTTGCGGGCATACGGCTGCGGATGGGTCGACATCGCTTCCGGCATGAAGCCGATCTCTACAAATGGCTTGGCGCCGGCTCGGATGTAGGTGTCGAAGATGCGGTCAACGATGGTCCAGTTGTAAATCGGGCGGCCGGAAGCGTCTTCAGTGTAGGCGTTGGTCGAGCCCCATTTGAGCGCGGCAGTGCCGTCCCCGGTGCAGAGCAGGTGGTGCACTCGGATATAGACCGGCGACGGGCTCAAACGGGCTAGTTCGCCCACCAGTTTGGGCCCATATTGCATGTAGGTGTAGTTCGGCTCGTCGTAACCGAAATAGGAAAAGACCGGGCGGAACGGACCCAGGCTGGCCCCGCCATCAACCCGAATGGTCACTGGACCCTGGGCCCAAACCAGCGCCGGCATCACGGCCGCGAGGAAGACCGCTGCGCGTCTCATGGCAACATCAAGCGTACTAAAGAAACGGGCGGCCTGCGCTGGTGTTCGGTCTTGCACGGCCCGGATGCACCGGGTACCGGTTTCGGGAGTCGGTGGCGTCTTTGTCGACGCTTGGTTTTCACGTTTCTCCCCACGCACCCCGTTCCGAGACCTTGATGTTCCGACTTCCAAGAGCTAAGGTCCACATGGCTACCGATATTGCCCATTATCGCTAGCGGTCCGGCCGGGTGGTACTGGCCTTGGGCGCGCCGGCACCGCCGGGTGGCAACATTGGGCGCGGTGGGGCGCAGCCAGCGCGACGTGGGCGAACCTGGCGCGCCAGGGTGGCCAGTTTCGGTTGCTAACGGCGTTGTGCCGGGCCAGTTCGAGCACTGGGGCCAATGCTGTCTGCGCGGCGGGGTTTTGTAGGTGCCGTTCGAGGAGGATCTCCGAAGAAGTGAGGCGGATTTGGATGCAGCGCTGGGCGAAACGACTGTGCCCATTTTTGTGCCCACTCCCTGCATAGAGGCATTTCGCGCCGTTGCTAGTGCCCTCGCCAGAACCCCCTGGAACCGTTTGAAAACTAGCAACTTCGCGCAACCGTTAGCAATCGTTGGCAATGCCAGTAAGTTGCTGATAATACAAGGGCTATTGGCTTCGAACCAGTAGGCCGGGGGTTCGAGTCCCTCCGGGCGCACCAGTTTCCCCAGGCCGCATCCATCCGCGTCGCCGTCCCGGCTTTTCGTTACCCAGTTGTTCCGCTCGTCTCGCGCCGCGATACGTGTTCACCGCGTCGTAATATCGATCCAGTTATCATCCGCGTTGCGGTCGATCAGTTTGTTGTAGGGATCGATACCCGCCCTGGTAGGCGGCTGGTCGACGATTATTTCGAAGGTACGGCTTGGTTGCGTGAACCACTCCTTACTGAGATAGAGCGGTTTTTCTTCGTCCTTCTTGCCGGTGAACACGCCGATGTCGATGAGGTCGTGGAGGGGCATCGGAGATTCGTTGCCGCTGCCGTCGGACTTCAGTTTGCGAACCTGGACGGTGAGAGTGACTTTGTATTTGTGGTTCGCAATGGGTGTGACGGTGGCGGAGACAGCCTTGTTGTCGTAGAGGACGATATTCTCAAAGGCGTCGTCGATGTAGTATTGCAATTCGGCGGGGGTTTGAGCGCGCAGGGCTTCGACGAACTGGCGCGTATCGGGATATGGGCCCGACTGTGAATCGTCGGCGTTGGCGTAGCGATACTGCATCAGAAAGTTGTGCAGAGCGAGGTTGAGCTTGTCTTCCCCAATGAAATCGGCGAGAGTGTACATGACCTGGCCGCCTTTTTGATACCAGACGTAAGGCTCGTTCTGGACGAGAACGAGGGGACGCTCGCGGCGGGTTTCCCCGGCGCGACCGCGCAAATACCCGTCGAGCTCGTGCTTGAGAAAGCGGTGCATGTTTTCGCGGCCGTACTTCCGCTGCATGACCATGAGGGCGGAGTACTCGGCGAGTGTCTCGGCCATCATGTTGGAGCCTTCGACGCGGCCCCCGATGAGCTGATGCGCCCACCACTGATGGCCGAGCTCGTGCGCCGTGACGAAGTAAGTGAAGTCGATATCGGTGGGCTTCTCGACGCGGCCGATAAAGCCTATTCCTTCGGAAAAGGGAATGGTGTTGGGAAAAGACTGCGCGAACGTGCGGTAGCGCGGGTACTCAAGGATGCGGTATTGGCGGAACTGGAATGGGCTGAAGTTCTTTTCGTAATAGGCAAGGCCCGCCTTTGACGTACCGATCATGTCGTCGACGTCATAGACATGAGCTGGCGCGTGATAGACCTCGATGGCAATGGGGTTGGCGACACCCTGGTACATTTCCCGTTTCACGTTGTAGCGGGCGGAGACGTAAGCGAAAAAGTCCAACGTCTTGACGTTCCCCATGTCGTAAGAGAAATAGTGCCGGCCATTGGCGTGCCAGTCGCGGGTCAGGTAGCCGGGGGAAAGCGCAATCTGGTCGTCAAAGGTGCTGACCGTGGTGCGAAAGCCGATCCAATCCGCCTGCGGGCTGAACAGACTGGTGACGGAGCCGACCGGGTCGCCGCGATGCGGGAGAAGTTCCTGCTCGGGGAGGCGCTCTTCGCGGCGGCGGCGGGGATCGCCTAACTCGAGGCTTACATCGTAGCCGATGGTGGGAAAGTAACCGGAGTCGAAAAAGGTGCCGGAGTAGGCCAGTTCCGGACGCTCATTGCCGTCCTTAAAGCCGCGGCTGGCATAACCGACGTTGAAGGTCAGGTCGAGCTTTTCTCCCGGAGCAAGCGGCGTATCGAGCTGGTAAATGGTGTAAAGAGCGCGCGGGCTGGAAGAGACGATGTGGAACGGGCGGTCGAAGCGCACGTTGGAGACGGACTGCAGCGAGTTAGTGATGTGGACCTGGCCGATAGGCTGCGCCGTCTTGTTCTGCAGCACGAAGTGGCCGGTGCCGGAGAAGGAGCGGCGCGCCGGGAATATGTCGATGTTGGCGTCCACCGCGATGATTTTTGGTTGGGGCAGGCGCTCATACTTCTTGAAGCTGCGTTCGTAATTGGCGCTAATGTCGCGTCGATCCTGGGCGGTGAGGTACTCGTTGAGGACGTGTGAATTGTAAAAGTACCAAGCGCCGCTGCCGGCGGCGGCGATCAGGAAGAGTACCGCTGCGGGCATGAGGCGCGGGGCACGGTGCGCGGCCAGCCGGAAACGAGCCGGCCACGCGTCGTCGGCGCCGCGGCGGGCGAGCACGATGGAAAGTGTGGCGAGGACGCAGGCGATCGAGAGCCAGTAAGTGATGGACCAGAAGAGCGCGGGCACGAAGTGGCCGTAGCCATTCATGTCCGAGTAAGTGTAAGGCGGGGTGTTGCCGAAAAGATAGAGCGTGTTCTCCCACCCAAAGCTGTAGAGGATGGGAGTGATGACAAAGATACCGATGACAATACCGTGGCCGATGAACTTATTGGAAACCACGGTCTGGACGAAGAGTGCGAGCAGGGCGAAGGTAAGCACCTCGGGGAACGTGATTAAATACAGCTCCTTGGCGTATTGCGCGAGCTCATAGTTGTAATAACCCGCGATCGTCTGCATCAGAATGCCGCAGAGGCCGGTGACGGTGAGCAGGACGAGTTCGACAAAGCAAAGAGCGAAAAGCTTGGAAATCCAGTCGGTGGTCTCGGCAAAGGGCAGGGCATCGTGGATGCCGGCGAAGTGAGTGTCGCGCTCTCGCCAGATGAGTTCGGCGGCGTAGAGCGTGGCGACGATGTACAAGAAAAGGACGGCCCCACCTTCGACGGCTTGTAGCATCAGGTACGTTACTGGCCACACGTTCTGTTCGGAGAGGCGGCCCGCATAGTGGCCGTTGTTGATGGCGAGGCCAGCCATCAGGATGAGGAGGCCCCAGAAAGGGACTTCGCGCAGAATGTAGGAAATGCGCAGATGGGTGAGCGAGACGAGCTGCCTTGTGGTCGTCGCTATGCCGAAGACCTGGTGCGCGGCAGGGAGCTTTGCCGCAACCAGGCTGCGCCTCGGTTCGGCGGCCAGGTCGTGCACGCGGGCCAAGGCGGCGCGCTTGCCGCTGGAGCGGGCGGTCAGCGTCTCCACCGACATGGGGAAGAACCGCCAGAGCGCGGCGAGCGAGAGCAGGCCAACCGAACCCCAAAGCAGGCGGTTATACAGAAACACTCCGTTGGCGGAGTGCGGCGACCACGAGTACAGCAACGTATTGCGTTCGACGACGGTCCAGTAACGTGTGATGGCGTCGTGATACAGGAAACCAACAGGATCGAAGATCGCAGACCAGAAGTGTTCGAGCGAGCGCGTGCTGACAAAAATCGACATCCCGATGAGATAGAGCATGAAGATCGCCGCGCCCTGCAGATAAACGATGAAGATCTTCCGCGACAGGGCCGCAACCAGGAAGAAGAGAGAGCCCAGAAAGAAGATCTGAAAAACCACGATGGAGAAGAACGGCTGCAGATACCAGGCGATATGGTTGGGAGCGATGCGTGCGTGGTCGGCCCAGGGGGCCAGCGTGCCGAAGAACTCGCCGAAGAGCAGACCGGAGAAAGCGAAAACCGTGGCAACGAACGACCCGGCCCAACGGCCGCCGAGGTAGGCGACTTTCGAGATGGGCTTGGTGAAGAGGATCTGCACCGTGTCGCGCTGGAAATCGCGCAAAATGGAAGTGCCAAAGATCGCGGCGACGACGATGATGCCGAAGAAGCTGCTGCCGATATCGTTATAGATGTTGGCATAGGGACCGTTGAGCAGCACCTTGCCGTTGGAACTGCCAACCGGGCCGAAGTTCTCGGCGGCGATGTCGAGGAAGGCGTAGGCGAACCAGAGGGCGAAGTAAACGTAGGTGGAGAGACTCTTGAAGCGGAACTTCAGCTCGAAGATGAAGAATTCCTGGAACATGGTCATGTCGCAAGTCTCCTGTATCGATCAGTTCTTCGCCTGGCCTGCAAGGCTGAGGAAGTAGACGTCCTCGAGGCCGGACTCGACCGCCTGAAAGCCCTCGCCGGGACTCGAGCCGGCATAGACGCGGACCTCATGCAAGCCGCCGATCAGATGGGTGGAGACGACGTGGAAGACCGTTTCCAGGGCGCGCAACTCGTCGTCCGTGGCGACCACCTTGGACCAGATCTTTCCGCGCAGGCTTTCGAGCGCTTCGGCCGGAGCGCCTTCGAGAAGAAGCTCGCCGTTGGAAATGATGGCCATGCGAGGGCAGAGTTCGCGCACGTCGTCGACGATGTGGGTGGAGAGGATGACGGTGACATTGGAGCCGATGGCGCTGAGCAGATTTAGAAACCGGTTGCGCTCCGTGGGGTCGAGACCGGCGGTGGGCTCATCGACGATAATGAGCTTGGGGTTGGCGAGCAGGGCCTGGGCAATGCCGAAGCGCTGCTTCATTCCACCGGAGAAAGTGCTGAGTGCTTTCTTGCGTTCATTCCACAGGTTGGTCTGGTTCAGTATGGCTTCGACCATCTGCTTGCGCTCGGTCTTATTGGTGACTCCCTTCATGACCGCCAGGTGTTGCAGCATGTCGAGGGCCGACAGCTTCGGATACACGCCGAACTCCTGCGGCAGATAACCCAGCACCTTGCGCACCTCGTCCTTTTGGGTGAGCACGTTCAGCCCGTCGAGATCGATCGAGCCGGCGTCGGGGTCCTGCAAGGTAGCCACCGTGCGCATGAGCGAGCTCTTTCCTGCGCCGTTCGGGCCCAATAAGCCGAACATGAGATTGCCGATCGTGAGTGAGAGGTTCTTCAGTGCCTTCACGCCGTTCGGATACGTCTTGGATAGATTGGTTATCGTAAGTGCCAAGGGAATTACTCTCCGCCCTCGAAATTTCGGCCAGCTTCTCCCAGTCGGCTCTCCTCCGTTCCGCGCGCCAGCGGGACCTGCCCGAATCTTTCGATGATACCTCCGGTTGGGCCGGCTTACGTGGCGCAGGGAGACGGATACAGCCCAGCCGAAGTGGAAGCCCGAGCCAGAACAGTTTCCACGCGATTGGATCAACGCGCCGCGGCAACGTTGGCGGTGACCTGGACCGTTTTGCGGTCTCGGGCCGCGACCGATAGCGGCGCGGAGGTGCCGGCGGAATTCCGGACGAATTCCGCGTCCTCGATCTGGCCGGGCGGGATGGCTACCCACGCCGCCAGTCTGTAATCTCCGGGTGCCACGGAGCCGATGTAGAACCTGCCCTGCGCGTCCGCGGTACCCGTCCTCACCGCAGTCGAAGTTCCGCCCGCCGGCGCCAGCGCCACCAGCGCATTGGGAACCGGTTTGCCATGGAGGTCCACTACCGAGCCATCCACCTGCGCCGCTCCGGAACTGACGGTGATCTCCAGCAGGCCCTCAGTGCCGAAGTCGATGATGCGGCCTGTAATGGGCTGGCCGCCGTGCACGATGGACTTCCAATAGTAGTCCGGCCCGAGGTTATCGCCAATCTTGTAAGGGATGGGCGCCACGTTGCTCAGCGTGAGCGCCGTATCGCCCTCCATCACGTTCTGGGAAACCTGCGGGAGGCCGGCGATGGTCGGAACCAGACTGAAGTAGATCGGCCCGCGTGCGCCCTCCAGCTTGAAAGTGGCGCGGATTTCGCGATGGCCCTCCCGGTCTACCGTCAAACCGGCGATGTGCTTGTCACCGACCTCGATCGATTGGACGGCGTACCGGGAACTGGAGGAATCCCTTGCGATGAGATAGTAGGCTCCGGGCCTCACGCCTGAGAACTCGAACGCCCCCTCGGGCCCGCGAATCGCCGTGTGTTCAACCGGCGGGAATCCGTCGGGCGCCTTCTTCGGAACCAAGCGAAGAACGGACTTGCCGCCCGGCTCATCGCCAGCCAGTTTGCCGCGCAGCCGGACAGTGGGAACTCGCTGCATCTTCATGTCGATTCCCGGCAGTTCGGCTCCGGCGGCCACATTCACCAGCTTGGCCGATCTGGCCTCCGCGGCGTCCGGGTAGAACCGCGTGCGGTAAGTCATGTCCGGTTGCTCGGGCAAGGCTTGGTCGAAAACTGGTCCGAGGGCGCGGCTGCGGTAGGTGGCCCGCACCAGATAGCTGCCGGGCTGGAGGTTCGCGATACGGTACTCTCCGCGGTCGTCTGTGTCATTACCGCCCTCAACCCGCCACTGCCGCGCTTCGCCGTTTTCCATGTTGCGGAGCGCCGACACCCGCGCGTGCGCCAGAGGCTCGCCGTCTTCGTCCACGACCTTTCCCGTAATCACGGCTTGCGGCTCGATCTTCACCACCACATCGGTCAACCGCTGGCCATCGCCTACAACAGTGAGGTCCTCCGCGTTCGTGAAGTCGGGTGCCGGTGAAACGTGACCACGGGCCTGTGCAGTGATGCGGTAGAAACCGGGCTCGACATTGGGAATAGAGAAACGGCCGTGGTCGTCCGCCTCCCTGCTGGAGGGGCTGTCGTAGGCCGGAGAAGGCCGCATGTATCCGCCGCCAAAGGAGCCACCTCGATTGACTAACGTAACGGTCGAATTCTTCACCGGTGCGCCACTCTTGGAGTCCACAACCGTTCCGGCAATGCTACCCAGCGGCTGAATCGGCGGCAGCACAATATCAGCGAACTGCCGGGTCTCGGCGAGCGAAACCAGGGTGAGCTTCGTTATCTCGTGTGAGCCGGGGGCGAGTTTGATCGCCGTGATCTTGCCGGCGAAGTGCTTCAGTAACTCCGGCGTCAGCAAATTCATATCCATCGCCTCCCAGGCGATCGCCTGGTACTCGCCCGGTTTGACGCTCATGGCGAAATCGCCGCCCGCCCGCGCGCGGGACTGTTGGGGCCAACCGGAAGTGTCATCCGAGACCAGGGTTACTATGGCGCTGGGTACAGTTTTCCCGTTGGCATCTACCACCGTTCCGGCGAGCTCCGCCACGGCGGTGCTCAGAATAACTTCCAATTGCTCACCCGAGGTGAGGTCGACCCCCTCCGGCGGAACCGGCCGGCCGGCATAGCGGATTTCCTTCACATAGCAGGTCGACGGCAGGCCTTCCACTGCTACGCTCGCCGGGACAGGGGACACGTCCTTCAAAGTGAACTCCCGGCCGGCAATGCGCGCGGGCTCCGGAAACCTTCCCTGCGTCGGCGCCTGCCAGTTCAGCCGCACACGGGCATTCCCCAGATCCACCGGTGTCTTCTCTTCCACGGTGACGGTGCCTTGCACGTCCCGGGCAACGTCCAGCCGAAGAACGATGCCATCGATAGATTTGTCGGATACATCGATGGGCTTGACGGCAGCCATCGACTGTTTCGCGTTCGGATCGTTCCACTGAGAGATCAACAGATAGGAGCCCGGCAGAACGCCGCCGATCTCGAAAGTGCCGTCGCCTGACTGCATCGCGGACATCATGTTCCCGGAATAGTCGAATCGCATGGCGCCACGCGGAACCAGCGCGACAAACGGCATCATGCGGCCATTGAAGCTGCCAGTGCCGTTGCCGCCCGATGGCAAACCTTCCAAACGTCCCCGAATGCTCACGGTCTTGGCTTTCCGCAGCCGGATGTCGATTCCGCGGACCTCTACGCCCATCTCCACCTTCACCGCCGTGGCCGTGTTCGCATCGGGCGCGCTCGGGTAGTGAGTCGGAATATAGGCCAGCTCCGGCGCGCTTGGTAGCTGCCGGTCGGGATAGTACGGAGCGCTCATGTTGTTGCGCCAGGTGGCGCGAATCAAGTAGGTGCCGGGAGCGATGCTGGCAACGCGATATTCGCCGAGATCGTTGGTCTGGGCGTAACCCACCGTGTTCCACCCACCGCCCATTCGCCGCGATTCGTCATGGCGCAGGATGGTAACCTGGGCCCCTTGCACCGCCTCGCCGTCTTCATCGAGCACTTTCCCGGCGATCACTGCCTGTGGTATCAACTTCACGGTCACGCCCTTGAGGTCCTGGCCTCTCCCGAGAACCACCGCCGCATTCGGGAAACCCTGGTAGGGCATCGTCACGTATCCTGGGTGCTGGACGGTGATCTGATAATTCCCGGCGTCCAGGCCGCGGAAGGTGAAGCTGCCCTTCTCATCAGCTTCCGGCGTCGGACGAGCGTTCTCGGGACGCGGCTGATCCGGCCGAAAGAACGGCATCCAGCCTTGCATGGTGACAGTCGCCTTCTTGATTGGGGCGTTGGTCTTGGCATCGATCACCTGGCCCTCAATGCTGCCCTTCGCGGACACAGCCTGCCCGAACAACGCGGGACCGGCGGCGCACAGGCATACGAGTAGGAATGGCGCGTTCTTCATTCGTTCCTCCGCAACATAACCCGAGAACCGGTATAGCGGACGCAGGCGCTCATCGAGGGGCGACCAGCTTCCGGCTTTCTCCGGCCGGAATCAGCGTGAGAGTTACAGTTTGCCGCTCGCCGTCTGCCAGCGTCACGCTACTGGCCCTGGCGGCGAACGGCGCCAGCACATCCGAATCCTGGGCCCGCAGATACCGGGCGTCTTCCGGCGTTTCCCAGGCCAGAGCCTTATACCGGCCGGGCGCGACTGCATCGAAACTGAAATTGCCCTGTGCATCGGCCAGCGCGTTCCGCGCCGTAGGGATGCCGGCGTCCAATGGGATCAGTGTCACCTCGGCGTAGCCCGTCGGTTTACCCGCCGCGTCTATGACCGCGCCGGTCAAGCGAGCGCCGCCGGCAGCGAGTGCGATGGTGAACGACGCGTCCGATTCAACCGCGAAGCCCACTCCGCCAATCTCCCTGCCCCCCAGGCGAATCGAGCGGACGCAGTAACCCGGCGGAAGATTCTCCACCGCGATCGCGTAGTGGAGGGGCATCAGGGAATCGAAAACGAAAGTGGCATCCTCTTGCACCGTCGCGTGCGGCGTACAACAGGGGAGATCGAGCGGCAGCAACGTCACCGTGATTCCCTTCAACGCCGGCGCCCCGCCGCCTTCGACGTAAACCACTCCGCGCCCCTGGTGGCCCGGCGCGAGCTTCACAAACACCCCGTCCATGTCGCCGCGGACTTCCAGTTCCTGCATGGCTGCGAATTTCTGCCCCTTGTCGGCCGCGCTGAGGATGTAAGAGCCCGGAGGCACGCCCGCAAGTTCGAAGCGTCCCTGGAACGCGGAAACCAGGAAACCGGCCTGCGCGATGTCGGAAGGCCCCTCCTGGCGTGGGTTCAAGCCTATGGTCAGATCGCCGAGGGTCTTTCCGTCTGGCGCTAACACGCGGCCGCGGATCCGCGCCACCGGTCCTTTTCGCAGCGCGAAGTCGACCTTGCGGATTTCTCGCGAAGCGATCGTGATCCACTGCGCGGCTCGAAAGTCTGTCGTGTCGGGGAAGTAGAGCTGCGGAAAGCCCTTGGCGGACTGAGGTGGAGTTATGCGCAGCAGATAGCTGCCGGAAGGCACGCCTGCAATGCGATACTCGCCCCGGTCGTCTGTATGGGCGACCCCGGGACACAGGATGAAATGCGACCTGCGGCTCTCCCTGTAACTGCGGCGCAACACCCGCACAGTCGCGTCCTGTACCGGTGCGTCGGCTGGGTCCCGCACCGTACCAGTGAGGACGGCGGCGGGTTCCAGCTTCAATGCCACACCCTTCACCGGTTGGCCAGCGGCAACAGCCACAAGCTCCACCGCGCGTGTCTCGTGGCTCCAGTTCGAAGCGGCATACCCGTTCCGGGTTGCCAGGATGTCGTAGTTGCCGGTATCCAGCCCGGAGAACGCGAAGCGGCCATCCCGATCCGTCTCGGTGCGAAGGGTTGTCGTCGCGGAAAGGGGCCGATCGCGCATTCCCAAATACGTGACGGCAAAAGGACCCGACAGCGTCACCACCGCGTTTCGCAAGGGAGCGTTCGTATCTGTGGCAACGACCATGCCTTCGATGGTTCCCGTTCCCTCTTTGCCAAAGACCGCCGTCGTCAGGCAGAAAACCGCGGAAAGACCCAAGACGAGTATGGACTTCATGGCCATCTCCAGATACTAGTCAAACATGTTTGAAAATTTGATTCCACCGGTCGCCTGACCGAAGATTAACTTGCCAACACCGGATCGTAGAAGCGGCGTCCGATGGAACTTTTCGCCGAGCTGACCTGCAGCCTGCTCTACTCGGTATACCACTGTTTGATCGCGCCGTCATCCATGGGCACCCGGTACGGATGGAATCGGTTTCGCTGTGGTCTGCGCAAAATCAATTCGCATGGCCTTGGTCGAGCGGGACGGCAAACGCTACGCCTGTCGGCCGATTCGCAAGGGAATCCAGGTTGCCCACACCTTTGTGTCATGCCACCGGCAGTTGTGCGGCCCCCTTTCAACAGACTTTTTCAACGCCAATCCAACGGCGATGCTCACTCCGAAAGTGAGCTGGAAGCTACGTGCCCAAGAGCCATTCTTGGTGTGCCTCATCGATGAGATCGTTAAGCTCCAGTATGGTTTTCGAAAAGTCGGCACTTCGTTCTCCCAATGGTTTGCAGGTTGTTACAGCGGGGCGTTCACTGTGTTTACCATTGAGTGCGATGCCTTCTATCTTGTGTTCAAGAGCTTCATATTGCGCTTGTAGCGTAGCGCAAGTGCTGGCTGCCTGCTCCAGTTTCCCTCTGGCGTATCTGTGCTCCGCGGACTCATCGGGCTGCAATGCGGGAAGATTGTTTACGCAACCAATCCCCTCGACATAATGTTTGTCTGGTGCGCAGGTTTGCCCGGCCAGCCAACCCCCAGCGAACATCGTCAGCATCAATAGGCGTTTCATCGTCTGCCTCTTCGGCTAAAACGCAACGCAGTCGTGTGTGTAGAGCGCCAGGTCCGAGTTGCGGCGTGCTGCGTGTATTTCGGACCTCAGCATCCCGAAATCTAGCCTTGCGGTTCGGCAAAAGCAAGGGGCGCTCTGGAGAACCCACGCCAGGAAGCTGTGAAACAATCAAACATTTCTCTTGAATTCTGTATCAAGGTCCGTAAACTGGATTCGTGATCAACGACGCCTCCCCTCGCTACGAACCGATCGACCGCCGGCAGGTGGTTCTGG
>Ga0181529_10001311_pt1 | contig 32741 bp, 27 predicted proteins | sample PEATcosm2014_Bin_36_FD_119763 | JGI IMG/M metagenome (GOLD analysis project Ga0181529, IMG submission 119763) | Peatland microbial communities from MTU Mesocosm Facility, Houghton, MI, USA - PEATcosm2014_Bin10_30_metaG | ecosystem: Environmental > Terrestrial > Soil > Wetlands > Peat | place... | reverse complement strand
TGGTTCCCATCCCGGACAAAATAGACTCCGCCGACATCGTAGATCCGTACCGGCGGGAGGGGGCCCTCGTTGTAGTGGGCCATGTCGATGCTGACCCAGCGCGATTTGAGGAATTCGCGCCTGGGAAGAAAATGCCGGTTGAAGTCGCGGTACCTGCCTTCGCTGCCCACGATCCGATCGACCGACACGGCTTCCATCCCCACGTAGGTCTCGCTCGCGGGGCGAAGGATCGCCTTCACCTCCTCGAACGGCAGCAGCTTCTCGCGTTCGGGGTCGAGCAGACGCGCGATGCGCGAGAGTAGCTCGCGCGTGCGGGCCCGCGCGAAATCCTCCTCCGCCAGATTCTCGAACCAGCCGCCCATACCCTAGGCCTCCGTATCCAGTATCCAATGGCCGAAGGCGTTGATTACGGTCGTCTCATGGTACGAGCTGATGCGGACATCGGCGAGGTCGTAGAGATGTATGTGCCCATGCACGAGCCATTTCGGCTTGAAGACCCGCATTAACCAGAGGAAGCACTTGAAGCCCCGATGGCAGGGATCGTCCCGGTCGTGGATGCCCCGGGGCGCGGCATGCGTGAGGACGACGTCCACGGCCCTACCACGGATGAGCTTGTTCAAGAGCAGTCTCGGCGCCAGGAAGGCTATCCTGAGAGACATCCCGAGCTCGCTGTACTGGTTGTCTCCGTCGTTATAGAGCATCGAGCCGGGGAGGCCGAGTATCGTCAGCCCCTCCGCCTTCCTGATCCTGAAACCCACGTCCACCGCCCCCGTCGCGGAGCGCGCGCCTGCCGACTTGTCGGCGTCCCACCGCGAGATGCCGTGCGCCTCAAGCTCGCCGAGGTCGTGGTTGCCCGCGACGAAGGCTAGATCCTTGTTGAGCATGGAAGTTATGAAGCCGAGGTACTCCGGCGGAAGGTCGCCGGCGCTGAGCACCAGGTCGATGTCCTTGAAGCGCTCGCGCATCCTCGGCGAGTAGACCAGGGGGTCGACCTGATCGGACACGCAGAGGATCCTCATCGCCTCTTTGCCGAGCTGGTCTTTGCGAGCATCTCCTGGAGCCTGTCCTTGGTGAGGAGCTCGACCGACCTGTTCTCCGCGAATTCGAGGGCCGTCCGCGAGAATCCCGAGCTCGTCACTATGGATCCGCGGACTACGCCGAGCTTCTTCATCTGATCGAGGAGGGAACGGACGCTTCCGTCGTCCAGGTTGTCCGAAACGCGGAGGAAGCGCACCAAGGTCGGGATCTTCTTCGCCGCCATCCATTTGTCCGAATCGCCTTCCACGGCGATGACGTCGACACCGTTCTGGATCTCCGAGAGGTCGCGGATGGAAAGCCCCATCGAGACCTCGACGACCGACTTGCACATGTCGGCGAACTCCTCCCTGCCGCAGGTGAGGTAGTCCTTCATGTGGTCGTCGGTGCGATATTCCTGGTACTGCGTGAGCTTCTCCGCGACGTCGCGAAAGCCCGGCTTCTTGGCGTAGATGCGCTCCCACTGCTCGATGGCATGGTCGAGGTCTCGCGACTTCTCGTAGCACATCGCGAGGAAGTAGCGGCCGTACAGGCTTTCCGGCGCGCTCTCGTCCCTTATCTGTTTGATCGCCCGCTCGAGCTCGAGCACCGCCTTGTCGAGCGACCCCTGGCTCATGTAGCAGCCGCCCCGCTCGACGAGGCACTTGAGCCTGAGCTCGGGACTGCGGCTCGCTTTCTCGAAGGACAGCAGGGCCGCGGTGAAGTCGCTCATCTCCTTGAGTACCTTGCCGACGTAATAGTAGGCCTCGTAGTCGTCCGGATTCCACTTGATGGCCGCCTCGAGCTCGGCCTTCGCCTCCATCGGATGCTTGGTCCGATGGAGTATGAGCCCGAGGACGTGGTGGGCCATATGGAGGCGCTCGTCCATCTCGATCGCCTTGCGCAGGTAGTTGACCGCGACATCCGTCTTGCCTCGAGCCTCGAAAAGCCGACCCGCGTCCATGAAGTGGGACGCCGAGCGGGGATCGATCTTCGTAAGCAGGATGTGCTCCTTCAGCGCGTCCTCGACCTGGTTGAAGCGCTCGTAGAGGACCGCTATCCGAGCGCGGAATTCGACCTCCGGCACTTCCAGTCCGAACTGCCCTATCTGGCTCACCGCCTTGAGCTCCATGAGGGCCAGTTCAGGCTTGCCTTCGGCCTGGTAGGCCTGGGCGAGGTACCAGTGCGCGGCGACATTGTGCGGGTCCCTCTGCAGGAGCGCCTTAGCCGAACGGACGACGACCGCGGAATGGCCCTGCTTCAAAGCCTCCGCGATGGCCTTGGACTGGCGAGGAGCCGCAACCATCCTGACGATTAACACGCTTAAGAAAGCGACCCCGACGCCGAGAATTAGGATTAGCACGACGACGAACGACATTCTTGCTTCCCGCCCCGGGAGGGCCTTCCTTTGCTGCGCGGGCCCATCCGTGGTATCCTACTATAAAGCACTTTTGCGCTTTTTGCGACACCTCGAGAGACGGGATGCCATAAGGAGGACGGCAAGTGAGAAGGGCCGGTATTATCGCCGCCGCGGCGTTCGCGGCCTTGGCCTCGGTCGGCGCAACGGCCGCCGGCTCCTTCGACGAGGGCGAGCGGCTCTTCCGCGACGACAAGCCGGCCGAGGCGGCGCCTGTCCTGGAGAAGGCCGTTCTCGAGCCGGGCCAGGACGAGCGCGCCTGGCTGTACCTCGCCCTCTCCTACCAGCAGATGGGTCGGCTCGATGACGCCTCCGCCGTCCTCCGCAAGGGCGTCGGCCAGTCCCTCCGGTTCAAGGTCCTCTTCTATTTCGATCTCGGTAACGTATTCGTCCTGCAGGGCAAGAACTCCTTCGCGGCCGATATGTTCACCCAGGCCATAGGGATCGACGGATCCCTGGCGCCGGCCTACCTCAACAGGGCGAACGCCTACCTCGCCGTCAAGGACTACGGCGGGGCAAAGGCGGATTACCTTCGCTACCTCGAGCTGGATCCCGCGAGCCCCCAGCGAGCCGGCATCGAGGAGCTGATCAAGCGCCTCGACGCCGGGATCGCTGAGACCGAGCGCGCGGCCGCGGCCGCGGAAGCCAAGCGCCAGGCCGACGAAGCGGCGCGAAAGGAACTCCTCGACCGCATGTCCGCCTCGTTGAAGGCGGCGGCCGACGAGACCACGAGCATCTCGGCGGGCGCCGGGAGCGTCCAAGGCTACGGCGACGAGCTCAAGCTCGACGAATGAAACGGAGAATCTGGCATGGATAAGAGAGCGAGGACGATTGCGGTCGCGGCGGCGGGGGCGGTCCTGGTCGTCTTGGCCGCGCTGGCCGTGTTCTTCGGGCCGGTCAATGCCTCGAGGACTCGCCGGAATGTCCTTGCCTCGGCGCAGTACTACCTCGACAAGGGCGATTACGACAGGGCCCTGGATCTCGTCGACAAGCTGCTCATCGACAACGCCGCCGACCCGGACGCGCGCGCGATGCGGGACAAGGCCATGCAGGCCAAGTCCGGGGCCGACGCGGCGAAGGCCCAGGAGGCCGCGCAGGCGGAGGTCACCGGGCAGACGGCCATCGCCCAGTCGCTCGAAAAGCTCGGACAGAAGCTCAAGACCGCGGCGCCGGCCGGCGGCGTGGCGATGCAGGCGGCCGGCGCCGATGCCGCGGCGGCGCAGGCCAGGGCCTCCGCCAAGGCGGAGGCCGAAGCGCAGAAGAAAGCGGAGGCGGATGCCGAGGCAGCTCGAAAGAAGGCGGAGGCCGAGGAGCTCGCGCGGAAGAGCCGGGACCTTCAGGACAAGATGAGAGCGGTGGACGATCTCGTCGCCAAGGGCAAGAAGGCCGTCGGTTCAGGCGATTTCGGCGGAGGCGACAGGCTGTTCGCGGAGGCGAAGGACGGGCTGCCCGAGGGCGAAGACAAGTTCGCCGCGCAGAAGCTCGCCGACATCGCGGATTCCCTCTACTCGGCCGCCAAGACGAATCCAGGTTCCGGTGCGGATGCCGCCATGCAGGAGGCGATCCAGACCGCCAGGGATGCCAAGAAGCGCGACGCATCGAACGCGCTGCCCTACTATACGCTCGGGAAGATCAACTCGGACCTGAACCAGATCGACAACGCGATCACCGAGCTGAGGCAGGCTGCGAGCCTCGACCCGAAGAACTACCTCTATTCCTACGCCCTCGGCATCGCCTATTTCAAGGCGCGACGCTACGAGGACGCCCGCCAGTCCTTCGCGGCGACCACGACCCTCAACCCGAAGTTCGAGAGGGGGTTCTATAACCTGGGCACGACATGGAAGGCTCTGGGCGACCAATCCAAGGCCCTGGAATCCTTCCGCATGGCGATCGTGGCCAACCCGAACTACGGCGGAGCGTGGCAGGAGATAGGTAGGATACAGGCGTCGAGGGGGGACGCCAAATCGGCCGTCGCCTCGTATTCCAAAGCCATCCAGATCGAGCCCGGAAACGCGCAGGCGATGAGCGAGCTCGCCGTGCTCGAGGCGGACGGCGGAGACTACAAGTCCGCCGAGGGCCTGTTCGAGCGCGCCCTCGGCGTCCGGGACGACGCGAAGACGAACGACAACATGGCGACGGTGAAGCTCCAGCTTGGCAAGGCCGCGGACGCGGTGAAGTACGCCGAGAAGGCCGTTTCGCAGGCGGGCGGCGTGGCCTCCTACCAGTATACTCTCGGCCTGGCCTACGAGCGGACGGGCAACGTCGACGGGGCCATCGCGGCTTACTCGCAGGCCGCGAGCCTCGACAAGAATTACGCCGATCCGCGGGTCAACCTCGGCAAGATATACAACTCCTCGGGCTTCCCGGACAAGGCGCTTATGGTGCTCGAGGAGGCGTACGCCGCCGACCCCAAGTCCTTCGAGGCGAACAACAACCTGGCGGACGCCTACAACAGGAAAGGGCTCTTCGACAAAGCTATCTTCCATTGGGAGATATCGCTCAACCTGGCCCCGCAGAACACGGTCGTGCGCATGAACCTGGCCAAGGCCTATTTCTCGGCCAATCGCACCGATGCCGCCAAGGACGCATACAGCGCCCTGATCAAGATGGACAAGTCGCAGTGGGACGCGTACTTCGAGCTCGGCAAGCTCTACGCGACCACGGGCGACGCGGCCGACGCGAAGAAGACACTGGGCGATCTCGTCGCGATGAAGCCCGATTACGCCAAGCGCGCTGAGGTCGACTCGATATTGGCAGGATTGTAGCGGCTCCATTGGTATTTATACACATTAAAAAGCATGTAGGCGATCGATAATATTCCATTTGACGGCTGAATTCGTTTGCTGCGACGATTGAAAATCCGGATTTGAGCCCGCTTAAGCCTCGGGTCCAGGCGGAGCAGGTTTCGGCAGCTAGCCCTCAGCCGGGGCAGAGCCCGACTTGCCGGTTTACCGGCCGCCGGGCGGGGACGAGGATCGGCATCTTTGATTCGGGCTATGGGCAACATGCAATTTACTTGCTAAATTTCACGCCTCACGAGCCTGTAAAGCTGCTCGCGCGTTATGCGCGTCCATATCGGGCGGCCGTGGGGGCAGCGCGGCTCCGGAAGCTCGAGGGCCCGTGCGACGAGCTCCTCGGCAGCGTCGTCGTCGAGCCTGTCCCCGTCCTTGATAGCCGCGCGGCAGGCGGCGAGGGCGAGCGCCGCGCGCCGCGGGTCCCCCGAACCGCGCGCGAGCTCGCGCACCGCCTCCGCCGCGGCGCCCGACAGCTCCGGAGGGGCCGCCGTCACCAGCCAGGAGCTCCCTTCCCTTTCCAGGGCGAAGCCGGCCTCGGTCAGCGCCGGAGCCGCATGAGCTATTCGAGCGTCCTCGTTCTCGTCGTCGGGCTCTATCGCCTCGGCGACGAGGAGCCGCTGCGACTCGGTCGGACGGGCCGCCAAGGCGTCGAACAGCATCCGCTCGTGGGCGGCGTGCTGGTCGAGGAACCAGACGGAACCCTCGCGCTCGAAGACGAGGAAGGGCCCCAAGGCGGAGCCGAGGAATCGGAACGGCCGCTCCGGGCGGGGGGGCGGAAGGGGCGGCGAAAGGCCCGAGGCCGCCCTCTCGCGCACGGAGTCGAAGGCGTCCCAATCCGGCCTTCCGGCCGACCTGCGGTCGCCGCCCTCGCCCGGCCGAAGCCCGAGCTCGAGTACTGCCGAGGGATCGGGCAGGGCCTGGGCGGGATCGCGGCGCACGAGTTCGCCCAGGAAGGCTTGTACCGCCGAATGGATGGCGCGGCGCGGCCCGTCCGGGTCCTTGAAGCGGACCTCCTTCTTGGCGGGATGGATGTTGAAATCGGCGAGGGAGGGGTCTATCTCGAGGAAGAGGAATGCGAAGGGGTGTAGGCCTCCCGGTAGGTAGCCCGAGAAGGCGCGGTCGAGGGGGCCGAGGATGGACCAGTCCTGTACGCGCCTGCGGTTGACGAAGGCCTGCATCAGGCGGCGATCGGGGCGCGAGAAGGCGGGCCCCGCCAGGATGAGGTCGCCCTCGAAGCCCGATCCGGAAAAGACTATCAAATGCAGGAGCTCTCGCGGCACCTCGGGGCGAAGGGCGCTTATCCTCTCGAGCCTCGACGACGGTCTCAAGACCGATGGAGGGCCCGAGCCGGATTCGAAGCGGAAGGCGAGGGCGGGATGGGCGGCCGCCTTGTCCTCGAAGGCCTGGCGGCAGAGAGCCGCCTCGGCCTGGGGGCGCTTGAGGAAACGGCGCCTGGCGGGAAAGTCCTCGAACAGCCCCGACACCGAGACGCTGGTCCCGCGCCTCCCCGCGCTTCCGTCGATCCGCGTCGGGGCGCCCGGACGCGAGACGAGTCGGTAGGCGGATGGGGCATCGCCATCCTTGGTGACGATTTCGAGCGTGGCGGCGGCCGCGATGGAGGCCAGGGCCTCGCCCCGGAAGCCCAGGCTGCGCGCGCGAAGGAGATCGTCGGCCGTCTCGATCTTCGACGTCGCGTGGGGAAGGACGGAGAGCTCGAGGTCGGCCCGGTCCATCCCCGAGCCGTCGTCCGCGACCCTTATGAGGCCGATTCCCCCCTCTTCGATGCGCACGGAGATGTCGGCCGCTCCCGAATCTATGGCATTGTCGATGAGCTCGCGCAACGCCGAGGCGGGACGATCGATGACTTCGCCCGCCGCTATGAGTCTCGCCGTCTCCGGGCTCAGTACGCGGATGTTTCCCACGAGGCAGGCCTAGACGAAGAAGTCGTAGCGCGAGGTGATCCTATCCGCGTACCCGGGCTCGAGTCCCACGTTGAATCGGCGCTCCGTCCCTACGGTCGATGGCGGCCCATGTCCCGGCAGGATGATGAAGTCGTCGGCCTGGTCGAGGATTTTCGCCTTCAGGCGATCGGCGAGCGTGACCGCGTTGTAGCTGCTCAGCGTCTTGCCGATGAGGCCCGCGTGCAGGGCGTCGCCCGTGAAGAGCAACCCGTCGATCCGGAAGACCAGGGAATCGGGCGAGTGGCCGGGCACGGAGAAGACGTCGACCGAGTAGCCACAGGCGGCGACGGACTCCCCGTCGCGCAGGGCCTTGCAGGGAAAGCCCGCGACCGATGCGTTGGCAGCGAAGACCTTCGCGTCGTAGATCTTCATCAGGGTCTTGAGGCCCCGCACGTGGTGGGGATGATTATGGGTGATGAAGACGGCCTTGAGTCCGTAGCCGTTCTTCTCTATGTGCCCGAGCAGGGCGGCGTTCATTTCCGCCGGGTCGACGACCAAGGCTTCCTTGGTGTCGTCGTTGCCGACGAGGTAGACGTTGGAGAAGCCGTACAGCGAGTAGTGATGATAGATTTTCATAGATAGAGGTGCTCCAGGTCCTTGATCGCCTCCATGGTGTTCGATCCCTTGAACGAGACGCCCGATTGCTTCGCTGGGATGAAGTAGACGCGCTTCAGGTCGCAGTTCTCGAAGTCGCAGCGATCGATCTCCCCGCGGATGAAGCGCGAGTCGTAGAGGTTCGATCCGTTGAACGTGGTCTCGCGGATCCTGGCCCCGTCGAAATTGCAATGGATGAGCTCCGCGCTCTCGAAGGACACGTTGACGATCTCCGAGCCGCCGAAGGAGCCGAATTGGACGTTTGCGCCCGAGAAGTCGCAGGCCTCGAAGGAGGCTCCGTCGAAGAAGCAGAGGAGGAAGGTGCTACCCGTGAAGAGGACGTTCTTGAAGGCGGCGCCGATGAACGAGCAGCCTATGTACTTGCGTCGCGAGAGGTCCTGCCCCTCGACGGACAAGCCGGCGACGGACAGGTCCTTGCCGCCGTTCCCGTCCAGGAGGAGGGCCTGGGCCGAGGCGGAGGCCGCGCCCGGGTCAGGGTGGTGGGCGAGGCAGCGGTCGGAACCGTGGAAGCGCGGCGAGGAGCAGCCGGGCTCAGCGCAGCGCTCGAAGGCATGCATGCCTGTAGCGTAACCGATGGCGGCAAGGGGTTACAAGTCTTGCGTACGTCGCCTCCGGCACGTATTATATCCGCATGTGCTCGTATTGCGGATCGCCCATGCCTTCGGATCGCCCGCCCGGATTCAACGAAGCCTGCGAGACCTGCGGCAAGGACCTGCACGCCTGCCTCAATTGCCGTTTCTACAAGGCGGGGGCCAGATGGGACTGCGCCGAGACCATCGAGGAGCCCGTTCCCGACAAGGAGCGCAGGAACCGCTGCGACTGGTTCCAGACGGCCCCCACCCTGCTGGTCGCGACCGCGGGACGGTCGTCCGAGCGCTCGGCCGCCGAGAAGGCGCGCGGCGACCTCGATAGACTGTTCGGGGGATGATGCCGATTCCGCGAGGGAGCCGCCCCATCGCCGTATTCGACTCGGGCATAGGGGGGCTCCCCTATCTCGCGGCTGCGCGCGTCGTATTGCCCTCGGAATCGTTCATATACCTCGCCGATAGGGCCGGCTTCCCCTACGGTACCAAGCCGCGCGAGGAGGTCCGGGACCTGGTCCTTCGCCTGATCTCGAGCCTCGTCGGCGAGTATTCGCCGAAAGCGGTCGTCATAGCATGCAACACGGCGTCGCAAGCCGCCCTCGAGGCAGCCCGAAAGGCCCACCCGGGACTGCCGATAATCGGTACCGTGCCGGCGGTCAAGCCGGCGGCGGAGCGCTCCCGCAGCGGTGTCATCGGCATCATGGCCTCGGCCGGCGCCGTCGAGGACCCGTATCTGGACTACCTCGTGGCGCGCCATGCCCAGGGCATGACCGTCATCCGCGAAGGGGCCCAGGCTCTCGTGGCCTTCGTCGAGCGGCGATCCGCGGTCGCCGGCGCGGACGAGCGGCGCGAGGCCGTCGCTCCCTACGTTCGGCGCCTCGTCGATGGGGGAGCGGACGAGCTCGTGCTGGCATGCACGCATTTCCTTCACCTCCGCGACGACATCGCCGCAGTCGCGGGTCCCGGGGTCGGAGTCGTCGATTCGCTGACGGGAGTCGTGGCTCGGCTGAGGCAGGTCCTTAGCGAGCGGGGCCTTTTATCCTCAGATGGCCCCGCCGCGGGCGATCTCTTTCTCCTCACGGGGGCGCCGCCCTTCGAGAAGGAGTACCGGATCCTCGCCGAGACCTTCGGCCTCGAAGCCCCCGAGCCGCTGTCCCCGCGATGATCCGGATGGAAGGCATCGTGCTTTTCGGCGCCAACAACCTCTTCTCGATTCTCTGCGACGATGGGGAACGGCGTCTATGCGCCATTAAAGGCAAGCGGATAAAGGATAAGACCGGGGAATACAACGCCATCGCGGTCGGCGACGAGGTCGAAGTCTCCGCGATCGCGGCCGAAAGCGCGGGCGACGCCGGACAATCCGCCCCGATCGGACGGGGGATGATCACCGCGCTCAAGGCGAGGCGGAACGTCTTCGGGCGCTATAACGAGAAGGGACGCGCGAACCAATCTATCGCCGCAAACGTGGACATCGTCGTCTGCGTGGCTTCTTCTTCCTTCCCCCCTTTCAGACCGCGCTTCGTGGACCGGGTGGCGATACTCTCGGAGGCGGCTCGCGTGCCTCTCCTCATCGCGCTCAACAAGTGCGACATCGGCGTCGACGAGAATACCGAAGCCAGACTCGCCCTCTATGCGGAGCTCGGCTACGGGATACTTCGCTGCTCCGCCCTCTCGGGCCTCAACGTGGAGCGTCTCGCCGACCGCCTCCGGGGCAAGACCTCAGTCTTCGTCGGCCAGTCCGGCGTGGGGAAGTCTAGCCTCCTCAACGCCATCAATCCCGGCCTGGGCCGCAGGGTGGGCGAAGTCTCGGAAAAGTACGCGCGCGGACGGCACACGACGACGATGGCCGAGCTCGTCGTCCTGGACGGCGGGACGCGGATCATCGATACGCCCGGCGTCCGCAGGCTCGCCCTTCGAGGCATCGAGCCCCTGGGCCTGGACGCCTATTTCCCCGAGCTCGCCGCGCTCTCGCCGCTCTGCGAGTTCGGGCTGTCGTGCACTCACACCGACGAGTCCGGTTGCCGCATAACTCTCGCCGTCGGGGAGGGTCTCGTGCACTGGGATCGGTACGAAAGCTACCTCCGTGTGCGCCGCGAACTCGAGGCCAACGCCGAATATTCCGCGAAGGAAGGATGGAGCGCGCCCGGCCCCAGGAGCTCGGGAATAAGGAGGGGCGACGGCGCGCGGAAGACGGCGCGTTTCCACGGAAGGGACGGTATCGATGACTGACGCTCGGACGCAAGCCCTGCTCGAATTCGCGCGGGTCCGCGATGAAGTCGCCGGCTATTGCCTTTCCGAGGAAGGCCGAGAGGCCATGCTCGGCGATTCGCCCCGCCTCGGCCCCGAGGAGGTCGGGGCGCTCAAAGCGAAAGTCTCGGCCCTGATAGGGTTCTTCCAGGAAGGACGGGACCCGCCGGCGCCGGCCTTTCCGGATATCGCGTCGCCCGCCAAGGCGGTGGCGAAGCCGGGAGCCGCCCTCGAGATCGGCGGGCTCTACGCTCTGGGCGCGTGGGCGGAGTCCTATGCCGCCTTGGTCGCTTTCATGAAGGGGATCAAGGGCATCGGCCCCGGTCTCGGCCTGGGCGACGCTCCCGACCTCGCTCCCGCCGCCCGCGTCGTCTTCCGCATCCTCAACCGGGACGGAAGCCTGCGCGACCTGCCCGAGCTGCGGGATTCGCGCTCGAGGATCGCGCGCATACATAGGGACATCTCGGCGATCGCCGATTCCTATTACAGGGACCAGGACATCAGGTCCATGCTGCAATCCGACGAGCCCACGCTCAGGGACGGAAGGACCGTGCTCCCTGTCAAGTCGAACTTCAAGGCGAGGATCAGGGGCATCGTCCACGAAGTCTCGGCCACCGGCCAGACGGTATTCATCGAGCCGGAGGAGCTTGTCCTCAAGAACAACGAGCTCGTCCAGGAAGAGGCCCGCTATCGCCAGGAGCTTCTCCGCGTACTGAAGGAGGCGACGGGCAGGCTTCTCGAGCATGCGCCCGCCTTCGCGGCCGCGCGCGTCCTCGTCGCGTCCCTCGACGGGATCTACGCCAGGGCCAGGCACGCCCGCGCCGGAGGCCTCTGCATGGCCCGGGACCTGAGCTCTGGCTTCGTCCTGCGGAGCGCGCGGCATCCCATCCTCGGGCCCAAGGCGGTTCCCATCGACGTCGAGCTGCCCGAGGGCACGCGGACTCTCATCGTGACGGGCCCCAATACCGGCGGCAAGACGGTCACGCTCAAGACGATCGGCCTTCTCGCCCTGATGAACCAATTCGGCTTGGGGCTCCCGGCCGCCCCCGAATCCGGCTTCGCCGTCTTCGACTCGGTCTACGCGGATATCGGCGACGAGCAGTCGATCGACCAGTCGCTCTCCACCTTCTCCGGCCATATCCGCGCGATCGGCGGCATCGTCGCGGCGGCGACGGCGCGGAGCCTCGTCCTGCTCGACGAGCTCGGCTCGGGGACGGATCCGGAGGAGGGCTGCGCCGTCGCGATGAGCCTCCTCGACTGGTTCATCGAGCGCGGCTGCCTCACCGTTCTCACCACCCACCACAGCATACTCAAGAATTACGGCTATTCGCGCCCCGCCTGCCTCAACGCCTCGATGGATTTCGACAGGACCAGCCTCTCGCCCACCTACCGCATCCTGATGGGAGTTCCCGGTGAGAGCCGCGCCCTCGACGTCGCCTCGAAGAACGGACTCCCCGCGGCCATAGTGGCGGGCGCGCGCCGGTACCTGGCGGAGGAGAGGGCGGACGTGAGCGAGCTCATCAAGGGCCTCACCGAGAAGCACCGCGAGCTCGAGGATATCGAGGCCGACAGGCGCAGGCGCCTTCGCGAAGCGAAGGAAGCCCAGAGGAAGGCCGACCTCGGCTCTCTCAGGGTACGTCAGAAGGAGCTTGAGCTCAGGGAGCGCGGCGTTTCCGACCTTCGAAGGCTCCTCGGCGAGAGCCGCAGGACGCTCGAGAATCTCGTCAAGGAAATCAGGGAAGGGGAGCTGACGTCCGAGAAGACGAAGGGGGTCAAGGACTTCCTTTCTGAGCTGTCGCGCGAGGTCGAGCGGGAGGAGGAGCGTCTCGAGCGCTTCAAGTCGGAGCCTGAGGCGGAAGGGGGAAGCGGCGACGGTGAGGCAGGCGCAACGAAAGGTCGCGCTAGCGGAGCGGCGCTGCCAGTCCGGGAAGGAGCGCAGGTCCTCGTAGGCGCGGCCCGCGAGCGAGGCCTCGTCGTACGCCGGGCCAAGCGGGGCCATTGGGTCGTGGAGACCGGATCCCTGCGCCTGACGCTTCCCGAAGCCGATCTCCTGCCCGTGGCCGACGCGCCCGCCGCCAAGCCCCAGATCCAGGTAGAGCTGGCTTCGCCGGACGAAGGCGGGACGAAGGCCGTCTTCGAGCTCGACCTCAGGGGCTACCGCCTCGCCGCCGCCATCGATGCCGTGCAAAGGCAGGTGGATTCGGCGGGTCTCCAGGGGCTGTCGCTCTTCCAGATACTCCATGGAACGGGGGAGGGCGTCCTGGGCAAGGGAATCCATGACTATCTTCGCGGCAATCCCGCGATTGCGGATTACCATTTCGCGCGCCCCGAAGAGGGCGGCTACGGAAAGACTATAGTCAGGATGAAGTAGGACTGTCGCGAGCGCGACTATTGTCGCGAGCGCGACTATTGTCGCGAGCGCGACTATTGTCGCGAGCGCGACTATTGTCGCGAGCGCGACTATTGTCGCGAGCGCGACTATTGTCGCGAGCGCCCAGATCGTCCCATTCGATGCCCTCGCCGGAGGCTACGTCGCGGGCAGCGATCCTTCCGATCGCCAGCGGCATGAATTCGGGATCGAACCCCGGCCTGAGCACTTTCTCCGTGCGGAGGATGGCGAGGTCCGCCTCGGTGAAGGTTTCGCCCTTGGCTATCGAGCGGACAGCGTGAACGGAACGGTTCGTTCGGCGGTAGTTGGCGGCCTCGCTGGCCGCGAGACGCTTGATCCCGTCGCCGAGGGCGGCATCGACCTGGCCTTCGCCGAATTCCTTCCTGAGCGACGCAATCGTCTCTTCAGGGCCGAGCGACTGCGCATGCCGTACCGAGCGCGTCATCTTCGCGAAGAGCTCGGGCGGGAGAGCGATGGCGTCGTCGAGGCCGAGATCGTCGCGCGAAAGGCAGATATGCTTCTCGACGATCATGCCGCCCGCGGCGATCGACAAGGCAGGGATGAGCACCGGGTCGAGGGAGTGGTCGGACACTCCGACGGGTACGCCGAACAGCTCGCCCAGGCTGCGCAGAAGGCGGAGGTTGTAGTCCGAGGGAGGAGCGGGATAGGCGGTGACGCAATGGAGGAGCGCGACGGCCGAGCGGGGAAAGCGACGGAGGGCCCGGTCAATGTCGGCTAACGTGGAAACGCCGCTGGAGATCAAGGCGGGAAGGCCGTAGGCGGAGATCTCGTCGAGAAGAGGGTAGTGGTTGAGCTCGGGGCTCGCCACCTTGATGGCCTCGCAGCCGATCCTCCTCAACAGGCGGGCGCTGCGGAGACCGAAAGGCGTGCAGAGGAAGACGAGGCCCCGCGATTCCGCGTATTCCTTGACGGCCGCGTAGAAGGCCTCGCCGACCTCGAGCCCGCGGAACCGCTCGTAGAGGGCCACCGGGCCGCCGGGCAGCAGGACGCTGCCGGTGTTCGGGTGGATGATCTCGTCGGCGAAGACGCACTGGAATTTGGCGAAGTCGGCGCCGGATTCGGCGGCCGCGGCCACGAGCTCTCTGGCCTTGGAGATGTCTCCGCCGTGGCCGGTGCCGATCTCGGCTATTATCAGTGTCCTGCCTGAACTGTAGCGCCTCTCGCCGACGGAGAAAAATCCGGCCATGCGGGCTCCGTAACCTTACTGCTTGCGCGCTCACGCGCATTGCGATATCATATCATTGCGGCAGCGCCTGATGCAAAGGAGAATCGAATGGAAGTCAATTATTGCGATGTCTGCAAGAAGCCGGTAGAAAATCCCATCCCGACGAGGACCTTCTTCCGTGTGGCCGATATCGACATCTGCGAGTCCTGCAAGGATGATCTTGAATTGGCGGTCAAGTACACCGTCCGGGGCAAGCAGCCCTTCGACTACGGCTGGTACGACGAGCTTTCCATGAAAGTCCTCAGGGAAGGCGTACAGAAAGGCAAGATCAACCTCAAGCGCTGACGGGGCCGGACCTCGCTTCGTTCCTCGCCGATAGGCCTCGAAAGGGCCTATTTTGTTTCTGTTTCGGCGCATCGGTTTTCTTGCCAAAAGGTCCCGCGAGACTTTCGAGAAAACCGTAAGACTTGCATGTTCCTTCCGCTTAAACGTCATAAAGCGTCCTATGGTTGACAGCATTTCAGCCCCTATGCTATGGTTTTTCGGCACATCCGTTGCAAGGAGTTCACATGTCCGGCCACAGTAAATGGGCGACTATAAAGCACAAGAAAGGGGCATTGGACGCCAAGCGCGGCCAGATGTTCACGAAGATCATCAAAGAAATATCCATTGCGGCCAGGATGGGCGGCGGCGACCCCGAAGGCAATCCGCGCTTGCGTACGGCGGTCCTCAAGGCCCGCGCCGCGAACATGCCCAAGGACAACATAGATCGCGCGATAAAGAAAGGCACCGGAGAGCTCGCGGGCGTCAATTACGAAGAGCTCATCTACGAGGCCTACGCTCCCGGAGGCGGAGCCCTCCTCATCGAGGTCCTGACCGACAACAAGAACCGCGCCGCGGCCGAGATCCGCAATATCCTGACCCGCTCCGGCTCCAATCTCGGCGCTACGGGCTCCGTCGCCTACCTTTTCAAGCGCAAAGGCGTCCTCTCCTACGACGGCGAGAAATATACCGAGGACAGGATAATGGAGGCGGCGCTTGAGACCGGAGCCGACGACGTGCAGAACGAGGAAGGAGAGCTCGTCGTCTACACCGCTCCCGACGCATTCGAGACGGTGCTTAACGCCATGAACAAGGGCGGCTTCGAGACCGACGGCGCCGAGATTTCGATGGTGCCCGAGACCTACCTGTCCCCCGATAGGGACACGGCCTCCAAAGTCCAGAAGCTCATCGACAAGCTCGAGGAATGCGAGGACGTCCAGAACGTCTACCACAACGTCGAAATCCCCGAGGGCCTCGACGAATAATCGGGGTCTCGAGGCCTTTCAGGGGGCCGGATCGCCGGCGAGCCGCGCGAAGCGGATCGCCCGCGATCCGGCCTTCCGCATAATCGGCATCGATCCCGGTCTCGCGTCGGTCGGTTTCGGCGTCCTCGAGTCGCATGGCTCGGTCCTGCGCCACCTCTGCCACGGCTGCATCGTCACCGGAAAGGAAGAGGAGACGGGCAGACGGCTCCTTGCCATCTTCGCCGCGATTTCCGACCTCATCGAGGAATGGGAACCCGGCGCCGCGGCGATGGAGAGCCTCTACTTCTGGAAAAACGTGAGCTCGGCACTGCCTGTCTCCGAGGCCAAGGGCGTCATTCGCCTCGCCTTCGCGCGGGCGTCGCTGCCGCTCGCGGAGTACAGCCCGACAGCCATCAAGCAGGCGGTATCGGGCTCGGCCCGATCGGAAAAGTCGCAGGTGCAGGAGATGGTGCGGATCCTCCTTCGCCTCGACGCCATCCCGCGGCCCGACCACGCCGCGGACGCCCTGGCGGCCGCGATCTGCCGCGCCAATCACCGAGGCGTCCTCCTCGGCGGCGGATGACGGGAATCGTCAGGGCTCGGAAGGACTTGCGCGCCGCGGCGACTCGCGGCTACACTCGCTGAAAACGAGGAGTCCGGGGGCAAGATGGAAGCGAACCATGCCTCGAAGGCCGATATCGGCTCGATAGCGGAAAAGAACAGGATCGTGGTGCGGATCGCCGACGCGCTGTTGGAGCGGGAGGGCTTCCTCCTCATCGGCCACCGGAATCCGGACGAGGATTGCGTCGCCGCCATGGTCGCGTTCGGTCTCATAGCGAGCAAGCTCAACAAGGCCGCGTACATCTACCTCTGCGGCGACGTCCACGAGCAATTTTCCTACCTCCTCAACATCTGCACCTACAATTCCATCGTCGTGCTTCGGGACGACGATCCCCTCCTCGGAACGGTCCAGGCGGTCGTCGCCATGGATACCCCAAAGCCGGAGATGCTGGAGACCAGGGAGGACATCAGGAAATTGATCGCGGATCCGGCGGTGATCAGGATCGAGATCGACCACCACCTCGGCGCCGACTCGTCGTATTTCGGGGACGAGGGCTATCGCCTCGTCGCGACGGCCTCCTCCGCGAGCGAGCTCGTCGGCTATCTCGCGCTCAAGATGGACGACGAGCCGCGATACAGTCCCGGCGAGGCCTCCGGCGGACTTCTCGCGAGGAATTTCGTGCTCGCCGTCCTCACGGGGATAATCGCCGACTCGCGCATGGGCAAGTACCTCAAGACGAAGCGCGAGAGGTGGTTCTACGAGCGTTTCAGCTCGCTTTTCGATCGGCTCCTCGCGCAGAAGACGGCGGCGGGCTCCGGCAATTTCACGTCGAAGGAAGAAGTCTTCGCGGCGATCGCCTCCCTGTCGTCCGAGGAGGAGGAGTGCTATCGCCGGATGATGGACGCGCGCGGGCGCCTAGGCACCCTCGAGTACGTCGTCCTGGGCGAGGCCGAGGCGGCGGCGATACACGACGAATTCGGCGAGGACACGATGACCACCATAGCGAAGGCGGTGGCCGACGCCCTCGCCGAGGATGGCGGCAGGCTCGGGCTCGTGGCCTACCCCGACCACCCGTCGGTCTCGGCCCTCATGCAATTCCGCGTCAGGCGGAGCCACGCGTATCGCGATATCGACCTCCGCGACATCCTGGGTGCCCTTTCGGCCACGAACGGAGGCGGCCATCCCGGCGCGGTCGGATTCAGGTTCCCCAAGTCGGACGCGACGGACTTCGTCGCCTTCGCGATGGATATAGCCGCCAAGATAGACGCCCTCTCCTCGCGCTAGCCGTTCTGCGCCCCATCGGCCGGCCGGCCGCCTCGCCTTCGAGGCTCCGCCTGTCCAAGCGACAATAAGAAGCCGCCCCGTTTCCCGGGGCGGCTTCTTATTGTCGAAGTCTTGCGCCGAATCAGAAGTGGAAGCGCGTCTCGATGCTGATGCTGGGTTTCAGCTCGGGGAGGTTCGAGCCCGCGGCAAGGATAATATTCCCGTTGCCGTCCAAGACGGGCTCGGTCTGGAATATGACCGCGAGGTCCATATCGGGCGTCTTGGGCACCGGGATGTCGATCTCGCCGCCGAAGACGGAGTTTCCGTCGAGGAGGCTGAAGTCCTTGTTGGCGATCGAGTAGGCGAGACCCCGCTTCTCGTAGGTGAGGGCTCCCGCCAGGTCGATTACGGGAATGAGTCCCTTCTTGATGGTCAGCCTGACCTGAAGGTCGTCGGAGGACTGCACGATCTGAGTCTGGAAGCTCGTGGAGGCATCCGGCGACCAGGGCCAGAAGTAGCCTGCGCTGAAGATGAGCTTGTCGTTGAAGAGCCTGAAGCCGGCCTTGCCGAAGATGCCCATGATGGTCGGCGCATCGCTGTATAAAGCCGGGTTGGCGAGATAGGAGAGGTACTGTTCCGCGTACTGGCCGCGCATGCGGTCGTAGGTGCCGTCGAAGAGCGAGGGGATGAAATCCCCGGTGATGTAGCGGTACTCGAGGCGCCAGTCGATGAAGGAGACGTTGCCGAGGAGGCCTCCGGCCGCTCCCCAGTTCTGGATCTCGCCGGTGGTCGAGTTATAGACGAGCTGGGTCTGGAAGCCCTGCGCGACGCCGCCGATGGCCTCGGTGGTGTAGGGTATCGTCACCGCCCCGTCGGCGTAGGCCCTGATGCCGAGGAGGGAGCTCTGGATGATGGGAAGGTCGAGGTCGACTCCCGTGTCGATGAGCTTCAGGGCGTCGCTCGAGTTGTCGGGGAGGATAGTCGTCGGTTCGACCGAGGCCGGGGCCCAGTCGACGACGGCCGAGAGACCCAGCGCGAGCTTGAAGTTGGGCACTGGCCTGACGAAGAGCCGGCCTCCGAAAATCTGGGGGTCGGTGAGGTCGTTGGCGACTAGCTCGAAGCCCCCGCCCTTCCCGTCGAGGCCCATGTCGAAGCCAAGCCTGCGTACCGAGGGGAAGTCGGTGTCGTTCGCGTAGTCGTCCATGATGAGGCCGTGGCCGAGGGTCATGTCCTCGAGGTTCCCGACCTTGATGAAGAAGGGATCTTTGTACTGCGTCCCGTACTCGAAGTACTTGATCTTGAGGGCGAGGTCGATCCCCAGGTACTTCGCTCCGTCGAGGTAATCCTTCTGGCTGAAGTATTCCGAACCGAAGGACCACTCGTTGTTCCCGCCCGGCCTGTACCAATCGGAGGCATCGAAGAGGTTGGACGTATAGATGACGGGGAGGTAGAGGCCGAGCTTGGCCTTCCCGAAGTCGAAGTTGGGCTGGATGACCGCCTCGGAGTAGTTCGTCCCGTCGATGTCGACCGATCCTATCTCGAAGCCTAGGTTTTCGCGGAGCCACTTGACGAAAGCGGACTCCGCGGCGGCCTGCGGCGCGGGGGCCGCTGTAGTCGTCCCGGCGGCGGGGGCCGCGGGCTGGCCGGCCTGCGCGGGGACGTCGGACTCCTGGAGATGCTGGAATTTCACGTCGTCGAATTGCTCCGCGTACTGCTCCGGACTGTACTTGAACGACGCGAAGGTATCCGCGAAGGCGTCGGCCGCCTCGCCGGCGGCCACGGGGATGGAGCCGAGCACGGCGCCCGAGCTGTCCGTCTTGTCGAACTGGACGAGGCCCTTGGCGACCATGAGGAGGGCCTTGGCGCCTTCGTCCACGGCGAATGTGAAGTCCGTGCCCCGCACGGCGCAGACGGCGGTCTGCGAGCTGAATTGGTATTGCGCCCCCTTGGCCGCCACCGCTCGCACCTTGCCGGCGAGCAGGGCGAAGGCGTTCTTCTCGCTCGGCGCGCCGGCGAGCGCGGCCACCGAGAAGGAGGTCGACTTGGCTAGCTTGATGATGGAACCGTTCGGATGGAGCTTGAGCTCGGCGGTCGTATCGGCGCCGGTCACGATCGTAGTGCCCGCCGGCACCGAGTCGCCCTCCTGGATTCCCGTCCCGAAGGTCAGCACCCTCTTGTTCGCGAGGGTGGCTTTGAGATCAGTCCCGTCCACGAACTCGAGTACGAGCTTCTGACCTGGCGCGGGAGAAGCCTTGCCCTGCGCCGCCAGAAGGAGCGGCAGGAGAAGGATGAGAAGCCCGAACGATATTCGTTTCATTGCATAACCTCCCGGATAGCCTTAGAACTGCACCGACGCCTGCAGGCTGGACGTCACGTCGAAGGATTGGGTCGTCGGGTTCCACTGCGCGTTGTAGGCGAGGGTCAGGACCGCCGCGCCCGTCTTGTAATTCACGTCGAGCCCTATCACCGCGAAGGTCGGATCGACGAGGTCCTGGAAGAATCCGTGCTCCGCGCCGATGTAGTACTTGTCGTAGAACGCGTCGAAGTAGAAGGGGAAGGTGCCGACCTGATTGAGCTTCATCACTCCCCTCAGGTGGGCATACTGATTCTGGTTCATCGCGTCGAGGGCGGCGAGATCGGCGGTGACGCCCGCGGGCGAGAAGGGACCGTCGAGCTCGATATTGAAGAGGAAGATGTTCGTGAAGAGCGACGTGCCGAGCGAGGCCAGCCACCCGGTGTAGATCCCGGAGGGCGGGGGCGCCTGCATCTCGTCGAATTTCTGGGCCCTGAAGATGTCGTAGTTGGCGTCGAAGTACGAGGGGATGAAGCCGTCCTGGAGGATGCGGAGCTGGGCCTCGTAGGTGAATATCCCGATAAGGCGCCCTTCGCCTCCGATCATCCAGCCCGTCGTATTGTTGGGATCGACCGCTATGTCGGTAAACGCGTCGAGGGGGAATTCCTTGCCGTCGAGGATCGGGACCATGATATCCCCGCCATAGGCCTTCACGGTCGCCGCCGGCGACGAGGTCTGATCGTAGAGGCCAGGAGAGAAATCGGCCACGGCGGTGAAGCCGACCTGCATGTTCTTGAGGATGGGAACCGTCGTCCCGACGAGGGGCCTCGCGAAGACGCGGCCGCCGTCGACGTCGAGGCGGGCCAGGTTGCCGGTGAGAACCTCGAGGCCCACATAGGGGAAGTCGAACAGGCTCCCGTCGACCCCTACGTCCAGCCCGAATATCCTCTGCTGGGGAAGGAAGAGCATGTTCGAGTAGTCGGACATTATGAAACCGTCGCCCAGGCTGAGGTCGCCGATCGAACCAGCCTTCGCGAAGAAGGGATCGGAGCCCTTGGTCCCGTAGCGGACGTACATGATCTTTGGCAGGTACACGTCCAGGATGTTCTGCTTGCCCTGCGGCTCCCAGTCGCCGTCGTAGATCTGGACCGCCGCGTTAGAATCGGCGGGATAGAGCATGAAATGGATCGTAAGGTCCAGGCCTATGCCGATCTTGCCGAACGAGAAGTCCGGCTGAAAGCCGAGGCGCGTCCAAGTCTGGGGGGTCGGGTTGCCGTTGACGTCCGGAGGTCCCGAGTAGAAGACGTCGGAGCCGATATCCGCTCCGGCCGAGAAGGCGAAGGCCGGCTTCGCTTGCTCCGCCGCCTGGGCCTCCGCCGGAGCCTGTGCCGGAGCTTCCGCGGGGGCGACGGCCTGGTCCGGAGCCGAGGCCGCGCCTTGCTCGGGAGCTTGAGCCGGAGTCTGATCGGAAGCCTGGGCCGGCGCTTGAGTCATGTCCTGGGTCGGAGTCTGCGGCGCTGCCTGCGCCGGGGGCTGGGCGGCGTCCGACGCCGCCGGCTGAGTCGCATCCTGCGCGACTATCGTGCCGACGAGGAACAGGGTCATCAGCACCGCGATCGCGAATCTCATGTCCGATGCCTCCTTCAGGCTGAAAAAAGGATCATATGAGTTTTAGTATACAGCTTCACTAGGCAAAAAGCACGCGTCCGAGGTTTCCGCGCGCTCCGGCCGGAACTGGACGGAGAGCCTCGCTCGTGCTAGTCTCCGCTACCATGAATTTCTTCGAAAGGCTCGAGGGGATAGTAAGCGCGAAAGGCACCTGCCTCTGCATCGGCCTGGATCCCCGCGTCGATCCCCGCCGAGCCGGAGCCGGAGCCGAGATCCTCGCGGAGAACCGCCGCATTGTCGATGCTACCGCGCCCTATGCCGCGGCCTACAAGCCAAATCTGGCCTTCTACGAAGCCCTGGGGCCTTCCGGGCTGGAAGCCCTCGAGGGAACTATTTCCATGATCCCCGATGATATCCCGATCATACTCGACGCGAAGCGCTGCGATATCGACGCGACCGCCGAGGCCTATGCGACGGCCCTCTTCGGGCGTCTCCGCGGAGACGCGGTGACCTTGAGCCCCTATATGGGCCGTGATGCCGTCGACCCCTTCCTCGCGTATGCGGGCAAGGCCGTCTTCGTGCTCGCCCGGACGAGCAATAAGAGCGCGGGGCAGTTCCAGGACTTGAGACTCTCGGATTCCGCCGAGCCCCTGTTCGTCAGAGTCGCGCGCGACTGCGCCTCTTGGTCCGACTCGGTCGGCCTCGTGGTCGCGGGCAACGACATCGAGGGCCTGCGCGCCGTCCGCGCGGCCGCCCCGCGCGCTTGGTTCCTCGCGCCGGGCATAGGCGCCCAGGGCGGGAGGGCCGACGAGGCTTTCGCCGCGGGCTCGCGATCGGACGGTTCGGGCATCCTCATAGTGGCCGCCCGCTCGATCGCGGGTGCCCCAGATCCCGGGGCGGCCGCGATCGAGCTGCGAGACGCGGTATCGAGAGCCCGCGACGCCTCTGCCGCGCGCTTCCGAGCCGCCCCCTCCGCGCGCGCCGTCGTTCCGGATGCCCTAAAGGAAAAGTTCCTCGCCTCGCTGGTCTCCACGGGCTGCTTCGAGTTGGGCGAGTTTACGCTGAAGAGCGGCAGGAAGAGTCCGTTCTACGTGGACCTACGGCGCCTCGTATCCGATCCCGCCGCCCTCGCCCTCGCGGCCGAGGCCTATGCCAGGATGGCCGAGGGCCTCTCCTACGACCGCATCGCCGGGATACCGGCCGCCGGCCTGCCGCTCGCCACCGCGGCCAGTCTCCGAACCGGCCGTCCGATGGCGTGGCCTCGCATGCCCGCCAAGGCGCACGGCACCGGCAACGCCATCGAGGGCGATTACAGGCCGGGCGAGCGGATCCTCCTTCTCGACGACCTCATTACGACGGGAGCCAGCAAGCTCGAGGCGGCCGGGATCCTCAGGAGCCGGGGACTCGTCGTCGAGGACCTGGTCGTACTCCTCGAGCGCGGCCGCCAGGGCCGCCGCGATATGGAGGCGGCGGGGATAAGGCTCACGGCCTTCGCCCACGTCCGCGAGCTCTTCGGGCTGTGCGAGAGGACGGGCCTCATCGACGCTACCAGGCGGCGCGACCTCGAGGATTTCGTCGACGGAGAGTTCGGGGCTTAGCGCGCGCGCGAAGCGCGCGTCGGTATCATGTCGGCGACGGTGCGGCCTTCGGCGAAGTCCCGTATGTGGAGGTCCATCGCCCGCCAGATGTCGAAGGCCGCGCAGTCGTCCTTCCGGTCGCAGTCGTCCTTCTTGCCGCAGGCGCAGGGCGAGATGCCCATTCCCTCGCCCGAAGCCTCGATGATGTCCAGCAGCGTGATCTGGTCGAGCGGGCGGGCGAAGAAGAATCCGCCGCCCGGCCCGCGGACCGAGCGTATGACGTCGGCCTTGCGGAGCCTGAAGAAGATCTGCTCCAGGAATTCGGCGGAAATATCCTCCTGCTCGGAGATACTCTTGATCGAGACGGGCTTCCCTTCATCGCTGGACCGGGCCAGGGCAAGGACGGCGCGGAGCGCATAGCGACCTTTCGTCGTGATCCGCATTTTTTCTCCTTTATTATTAACTTCACTAAAGTACTCCGTAATATTCAAGCCCGCAAGAGGTATTTTTTATTCACTACCCCGGGTCCGCGCCCGCGGAAGGGCCCTCATCCTCCAACAGCGGTGGGCCTTCGCGTCCCTGAAGTCGGGCGGGATCGTCCGCGCGCTGATGTCCTCCCATTCGCCCGGGGCGATCTCGGCGGCGAGGGCCGGAGCGAACTTGAGCCTGCGGGAATTCGAGGAGAAGTACAGCGTTCCTCCGGGCGCCAGGAGCCTCGCGCAGGCTCCCGCCAGGGCAGACCAGTCCTCGTTGACGTCGAAGTCCTTTTCGGCCCCCTTCGAATTCGAGAAAGTCGGCGGGTCGGCGACTATGAGGTCCCATCTCCTCCCAGCCGCCTCGGCTTCCTTCGCGAAGGCGGCGACGTCCGCCCTGACGAGAGGATAGGCCGGTCCGGAGAACCCGTTCAGGGACAGATTCCGCGAGGCCCAGGCGAGATAAGTATTCGAGAGGTCGACGCTCGTCACGGAGGCCGCGGCGCCGGCTGCGGCGTATACCGAGAAGCTACCGGTGTATGCGAAAAGGTTGAGGACCGCCTTGCCCGCCGACTCGCCGCGGACCATTGCCCTCGTCGGTCTATGGTCGAGGAAGAGTCCGGTGTCCAGGTAGTCGGAGAGGTTGACTATGAAGGATAGCCCGCCCTCCTTGACTATCCGCTCGGCCTTCTCGCCGCCCATCCTTCCGTACTGGCCGGAGCCCCTCTGCCGCCGGCGGGTCCTGGTGAATACCTCGCCGGGGGCTATCCCGAGTGCATCGGCGGCGGCCAGCGACATGATCTCGAGCCATTCGGCCTCGAGTGACTCGTCCTTGTCGTAGGGCCTCTCGTAGAGGGAGAGGAGGAGGGCGTCTCCATAACGGTCCAGGGCCAAGGGAACTTCGGGAATGTCTCGGTCGTAGAGCCGCAGGGCCTCGACGGCCTGGGAGCGCGCCCAGCGACGCAGAGCCTTCTCGTTCTTGACGAGTCTGTTCCGGAAGAATTCGGCCTGTCGGAGGTCCCTAGCCGAGGCCATGGTCGAACACTTCGCCGGGGCAAGGCCTAGAGCAGGCCCTGGGCCTTCCTCGAAAGCATCTGGACCGAGAGCAGGGCATAGCCGGACGAGAGGTCCTCGCGCTGGACGATGATCCGGTCGGGGACCTTGAGCTTTGTATTCGTGAAATTCCAGATCGAGGTGATCCCCGCGCGCACGAGCGTCTCGGCCGTGGCCTGGGCAAAGGGGGAGGGCACGGTGAGAATCGCGATCTCCGCCTTTATCGCCCGGATGCCCGGCTCGAGATTGTCCATCGCGCGAACGGGGACTCCGTGGACCTGCGAGCCGACCTTCTGGGGATCGGTATCGAAGGCCGCCACTATGCGGAGGCCGTGGCGCTGGAACTCCTGGTAGCCCATCAGCGCTGAACCGAGGTTCCCCGCCCCGACGAGGACGGCGTCGTGACTCTGATCCCAGCCGAGGTAGCGCTCGATGGCCTTTATCAGCTCCTCGACCGGGTAACCCTTCTTGGGCTTGCCGACTATCCCCGTGATCGCGAGATCTTTCCTGACCTGGATCGGCTCGAGGTTGAGCTCCTGCGCGATGACGGTCCCGGAAATATAGAAATCGTTGCTTCTTTCCGCCTGTCGGATTATATGGAGGTAAGAAGGTAGGCGTCGCACGGAAGGCGCGTACGATATCTTGACTTTGGTCATGGTCGCTCCATTCGAAAACCACTATATCTCAATCGATAAAAAAGTCAAGATTCAAGTTACTCCCACCAGAGCCTGGCCGCGAAATCGGGCGCGAAAGAGGAGCCGGCATGCCGGATCGAGCACGCGGTCTTCGCCTCCCCGAAGAATGGTGACAGTCGGCGGCTGAAAAGCTCGAGGGTGGTGCCCTTGGCCACGTCCTCGTCGAAGAGGAGGACGCTTTTCCTCCTCCAAGAAGAGAACCAGACTTCGTCCGAGAGGGAGATGATCGGCGCCTCGTCCTTGCGCTTGAACATGGAAAAGCGCACGAAATAGAGCGGCAGGTCGAGGTATTCGGCCAGCAGGAGGCCGGGCATGATCGCGCCGTGCGCGGCCGCCACGAGGAGGGTGGGGGAATAGGAGGCGCGGACTTTCTTCGCGAGGGCGTCGAGCTTATCGGGCTCGGCGCCGCGCCAGCTGTATCTGTCCCGGCCGCCCGTGTAGACGAAGCGGGGGATCTCGGGCGGCAATCGCGCCTCGAAGGCCGCGGCCCTTTCGCCGAATCCGGGATCGAGGCGGTAAGCGGATCTCGCGAGCTCGATCGACGACAGGTAGAGGCGGTTCGCGAGTTCCAGCTCCGCTATCGGATGGTCCATCTTATAGCGGCGAGCCTCCGCGAGCTCGTAGTAGACGGTCGGATGCAAGGGCAGGCCGTGCTCGACGCAGATCTTGTAATTGAGGATGACGTTGACTAGGGCGGGGGCGAGCACGTAGAGGCGAAGGGCCTTCGCGACGGTATTCGCGTGCGCGGCGGTAGCCGCGTTCCCATCAGCGGATGCGGCCAGTTCGGCTACGAGCGCCCTCGCCTCGTCGAGAATGGCCCCATACGGCGCCGCGAAGGCCATCTCCTCGGGAGGCTCGTCCCAATCCTCGCCGCGCAGGTATTCGTCCACCACGATTGCCAGGATATACATGTACGACTGAAAATGCATCAGGGAACGGATTCATTGATCTTTTCCCCCGCCTTCTGCTATCGTGGGCCGATCAAGCGGCGCCGAGGTAGGAGATGGTACGGATCTCGTGCGTGATCGTGGCATTCGGAATCTTCCTTTCCGTCTTCTTCTCCTCGCTATTGGCGGCAAAACCTTGTCGGGGCGGAGCGAATAGGTACCTCGCCGGCCTCGTCCTGTCCTCGGGACTGTCGATCTGCTATCAGGTCCTGTACCCGACGGGCTTCTATCGCTCCCTGCCTCATTTGGCGAAAGTCTACGTTCCCACTCAATTCCTCATCGGCCCTTTGTTGTTCCTCTACGTCTCCGCCATTACCGAACCCGGCTTCCGATTCGCGAAAAGGACGCTCTTCCATTTTTTCCCGTTCTTCCTGTCCTTGCTGTATCTTGCGCCATTCTTCGCGAAATCCGCGGAAGCGAAGATCGCCTTCGTCCGAGCGACACTCTCGCCCGCCAGGGCCTCGAGCGCCGAAGAATGGACCGTCTGGCTGTACGTTCAAGCCAGCCTTTGGGTCTATTCGATCCTTTCGCTGCGAAAATACGGGCAATATCGACGGAAGGTTAGTGACTCGGTCTCGAATCTTTCCCGCTACGCGTGGAATTGGCTCCTCGTCTTCCTCGTATCCGTCCAGGTCATGCTCGTTTCGTTCCTCGTCGTGGACATCCGCATGCTCGAAGGGATACCCTTGGTCGCCTTCAATCCTTTCATCTCGGTCTTGATGACGGGGAGCATCGTATTCCTGGGGTGGCGCGGGTTGCTGCGATTGGACTTCGTCCTGCCGCCGTCGGAAGACGCCCTCGCGGCCCCGCGTCCGAAAAAAAGCGGGGAAGAGTTCGAATCCCATTTTGCGCTCATCGAGGAGGCCACCCGTCGAGACGAGCTGTTTCGATCCTCGGAGTTGACGATTTCCGATCTCGCGGAATCCTTGGGGTATTCGAGAAACGAATTATCCGGGATCATCAATTGCGGGGGCAAGGTGAATTTCCACGACTTCATCAACAAGCTCAGGGTCGAGTACGTGCAGCATGCGCTCGCGTCGGCCGCCGGAGACCAACTGAACATTCTTCAACTGGCCTTCGACGCGGGTTTCAACTCGAAATCCGTCTTCAACGCCTGCTTCAAAAAGTGGACGGGCGTGACGCCCTCTCTCTATAGGCGGCAGGTGTCGCCGGGCTAGGCCCTCCGCGCCCCGAGCGCACGGCTCGGAGCCTAACGTCGCATCCTTGATGCTCGGGCTTCGTCCGTAGGATCGGAGCCGGCGGCTATTTCTGTCTGTACGTGTTGCTCGCCCAAATGGCGTTTGACGGGGACGTGTCCTCCGGAGACTTGTAGACTACGGCATTCCCGTCGTCTTGCATTTTCAGGCACGGATCGCCTGATCTGCCATAGGTGTTGCTGGCCCAAAGTGCATGATCCGGCGTGGTGTCGTCCGGATTGTCGTAAATCACGAGATTTCCGTCTTCTTGCATGATCAGGCACGGCGTTTTCGTCCTGCCATAGGTATTGCTCGCCCATGTGGCGTGCCTCGTCGGGTTGAAATACAGTACCAGATTCCCGTCTCGCTGCATTATCAACGTATACTCTCGGTTGGGGCTTACGAGCTTCTGATCGGCTAGGAGCCTGTCGGATACGCCAAGGCTATCCGCGGATCGAGCATTCTGATCTATCGGCGCTCGGGCCGCGCCGGACGCTCCTTCCATCGAACATACGAGCCGGAACCCGACGTTCGGGCCGCGGTACCCGGGACCTATATCATGGTCCCGGTAGGACGAGCGCAGGAATTTCGCGATGTCGAACCATGAGCCGCCTCGGATGACGCGGCTGCCGCCTGAATCGGGGCCTCGCGGGTCCGTCTGCTCCGTCGAGGAATAGTCGCCATACCAGTCTTGACACCACTGCCACACATCGCCGGCCATGTCGAAGAGCCCTAAAGCGTTGGGCGCTTTCTGAGCCACGGGATGCGTCGTTTTGCCGGCATTGCCGGCATACCACGCGATATCATCGATAGCCGCGCTCCCCGCATATACGGCATCCGTCGCCGGGAGGCTCGACACGGGCCCTCCTTTGGCCGCGTATTCCCATTCCGCCTCGGTGGGCAGGCGGTAGCCCGATGCCGAGAAATCGCAGGCGATGTCCGTCTTCGCCTTCCAGATGTTCCAGCCCGCCGGCCATTTCGAAAAATCGACCTCGCCGTTATAGCTATAGGCGGGCCTTTTACCCTCTAGTAGGCTCTTCCAATTGCAGTAGGCTATCGCGTCGTACCAGGATATGACGACGACCGGGTGCTCGTCGGTTTGGGCGAAATACGGATTTCTCCAATCGGCGTCCTGTCTCCAAACGTATTGCCCGCCGGCGGACGCATAGCCTCCCGTCCCTTCCGCTTCGGCGCCGGTCTTATACTTCGTGGCGTTCACGAAGGCTTTGTACTCGCCCACCGTCACATCGGTCCTCGCGATCGCGAAGGAGCTTAATGTCACCCGATGCTGGACCTCGTTGTCCAGGCGTCCCGCCTCGGATTCGGGACTGCCCATCGTAAATGTTCCGCCCTGTACCAGGACGAAACCTAAAGGGACCGCTCCTGCGGCGGCTCTCGGGGCGGCTTTTCTGTAAGTGAACGATACGATCGCGGCCTGCCCCTCCTCCACGGCGGCGCTCCGACTCTCCACTTGCCCGTCCGCGTAGCGTAGCTCGAGGCTCCGATCCCCGACCTCAACCGGGTCCAGCTTCGCCTTCGCGCCTGCCGGCAAATCGACTATCGACTTCCCATCCAGGAAGAGCGCTCCAGCCGTGGCGGCACTGACGATGATGCTGCCGTAGCTCCGCGAGACCGTTATCGTGGGAGTCGCGGCGGGCGCCATCTCGGCGTTCGGCGCCGCTTGCGCGGACTGGGCCGCCGGCTTACGGAAGAGCACGAAGCTCGCTCCCGCTTCATTGCCCGGCAGGGCGCCGAACAGGGGCAATGTCTGGGTGATCCCTTTTCGAATGTGCTCGTAGATGGACAGCGCATCGACCAGGGGCTCGCTGTTGCGCTCCAGATAGCCCACAAGCTCGCGGCCGAATTCGCTTTGGTCCGGAACCGTCTGCGAGGCTCCGGAGCTCAGCACCTGGCGCGCGGAATATTGCAGCGCCGTCCGGTAATAGGCGGCATCCACGACGGGGGCCGGGCCGCGTCGGGTATCCAGCAGGTCGCCCGAAAAACAGGAATCGGCCAGCACGAGAATCCGTTGCGCGTGGAGCTCGCTCAGATAGCCTCGCAGCTGGGAATTCGCGAACCACCGGTCCTGGTTTGCGGTGTCTGTGCCGCCGTCGACCGGGATCCAATAGCCCGTGTTCGATGCGCTGTCCAGGTAGCCGTGCCCCGCGTAAAACAGGAGCAGCGAATCATGAACGCCCAGCTTGGCGGGCAGGGTCTGGGAGAAAAGTCTGCGGAGATTCGCGGCCGTGGCATCCTGGTCATAGAGCTCGATGAACTCGTCGATGTAGTAGTTCTCCGCCAGTACGCGCTTGAACTCCTGGGCCTCGCCGACCGCAGCCTTGAGCGGGTTCCAGTTCTGGTACTGATCGATCCCGATGATGACCGCGTACTGCTTCCCTATATCGAAGTTAGGCGATCCGGCGGCTTGACGGGCGATCACCGCCAAGCCGCGGTCCTGCGCCGATAGACCGACAAGCAGGCAAAGCAGGCTAATGAAACACCACGCCGTTTTCATCCTTAATCGCCCCTTGGAGATCCCGATTTATATAGATAATCATTTATATAGATTTATCACTACAATCCCGCTCTGTTCAATATACATTTTTTTCTCGAGGATTCAAGAGAGCCGACGGGCAACGCGAAGGCGGAATCCACCTTGACTCGGGAAGGTTCCGGTACCATTCTCATAACTCCGAGGAGGCTCCAATGCTGATAGCCGCGGTTGTTCTAGTAGGTATCGCCGTGGTCCTGGGCATCATCGGCCGCGTCATGGCCGGGAAGGCGGTTCTCATCGCGGGGACGGAGAAGGTCACGGCGGCCGCGCTCGAAGCCGACGCGAAGGCCGCCGCTTCCGAGATCGGGGCTGGAAGCTTTTCCAAATACATTGAAGTCAGCGGCTCGATCGTCTGCGCATCGCCGATCGAGGCGGAATTATCGGGGACGAAATGCGTCCATTACGAGACGAAGGTCATCAGGGAGTACGAAGAGACCTACGTCGAGACGAACTCCGACGGATCGAGCCGGACTCAAACCCGGAGGGGAACGGATAATGTATCGTCGAACTCCCGAAGCTGCCTTTTCTCGATCGACGACGATACCGGCAAGATCGAAATCGATCCTGCGGGCGCCGAATTCCACCTCGAGACGACGATGTCGAGATTCGAGCCGGGCGAAGGCGCTCGGACCATCGGGTCCTATATCCTCAATTCTATGGTCAATGTGGGCAGCCGGCGCACCATCGGCTATCGCTTCGAGGAGAAGTGCCTTCCCGTCGGACGCCAGGGCTATGTGTTCGGCGAGATCGGCGACGACGCCGGCGCTTTACGGGTCCGCAAGAGCAAAGACCACGGCAAGCGGCTCATCGTATCCCTAAAGAGCGAGGCCGAGCTCGTCCGCTCCGCCAAGCTCGGCGCTCTGTGGCTGACGATAGGCGCCGGCGTTGCCCTGGCCGCCGCAGTCGCGACCTTCATCCTCGGTCTTCCGAGGCGCTAGGCGGGTTTCGGCTCAAGGCGCTTATCCTGTCGCCAGGAAGTCCAGCACCTCCGCATTGAACCTGCGGATAAAATCCGTGCACAGCATGTGCGACCCATTCTCGAAACGGATGAGCTTGGCGCCCGGTATCCGCTCGGCGAGCATTTCGCTCGATGAAGGCTTCAATACCCTGTCGCCTGTCCCGACCATCACCAGGGTAGACGATTGAATGGACCGTAGCCTGTCCGCCGCATCGTAGTCGAGGCAGGCTTCCTTTTGCCCGCTCAGGCCGGTGCAGCCCGAATCGTCCATGAATCTCAGCTGAAGCTTCTGCAGAGTGCCGAAGACGAGCCTCAGCGGACTGACGGAAACGAGATTCGCAAGGCGGATCGCGTAGTCCTTTATCGGAAGTTTCTGCGCCTCGACCAGTTCCGGAGTCCCTCCATTGGGACCGTCATCGCTGCAGGCATAGGTCGCCGCCAGCACCAGCTTCGCCACCCTTTCGGGGTAATTGATGGCGAGTTCCTGCGCGATCATTCCCCCCATGGAAAAGCCAAGCACGTGGGCCTTCTTGATCCCTACGTGATCCATGAGGGCGATCGTATCCTCTGCCATCATCCGGGCGGAATATGGTCCTCGCGGTTTGTCCGATTTGCCGACCCCCCGATTGTCGAATGTCACGACCTGATAATGCTTCTTGAACGCAGGCACCTGGAACATCCATAAATTGCGACCGCCTGTGAAACCCATGATCAGGACCAATGGATCCCCCCGGCCTTCGACCCTATAGTCGATGTTGATTCCGTTGCACAGAGCTACTGGCATTTTGCCCCTCCTTCGAATTTACGTATAGGCCGAATATCCTCCATACATCTACGGCGGCTCGCCGGTTTTGCGACCAGACGAGAAGCATTAGAATTGCAGCCACTTTTCCTCGGTCCTGTCTCCAGAATCTTCAAGCCAGCGATCCCGAGTATCGTTATACCCAGTGTTGACGTATACCTTATAGTACGTTCCGGGAGTAAGGGCACCGAGATACTTCTTGATCAGGTTCAAGGGAAACGAGGCTTCGAGATAGGAGCCTTTCATTTGAAATTTCCCAGCCTTTTCGATATCTTCAGATTTTCCGCCGACGAGTTGGTAAGGATGGATTTTCCATTGGCCGTCGCCTGGCCAAAAAAGTATACTGACTCCTATATGATTATTACGCTTTTGCAAGTTTATTATGTAGTCTGAATGATGGGTAGAGTCGAAATTGTTCGGATGGGAATGAGAGCTCGGAGTTGCGTCCTTGATGTCGATCCTCCAGTATAGGTTGTTGTCGTCGACCGCGAGGTAGACTTTGTCGATCGCCATATTTTTATTGGCCGGAGATTGTGTTCCTGACGTAATTATGGCGGGGATGGAGTTCCATTCGTCGAAATTGCCATCGATCTTGATAGAGGCCTTCGGAAGCGTCGTCCAACGGAAAAATTGGGTACTGTATGAATACGTCTTCGATTCGTTGACCGGCAGAAGGATATTTGAAATGCCGGTTTCGTTGCCGTTTACGATCATCAGTTTGTGGCTGCCCGCCAAGATTGTCCCATCGAAGACCATGCTGCCGCCGGGAATCGTCGCAAGAGAGCATTCGTCCTCGTCGATCAGGAGCGTGGATCCCTTCGGGATCTCTTCTACTCGAAGTCCCGCTTTGCCGAGATTGAGATCTGGGTGGAGCTTAAATTGCTTTCCTGATTCGACCGAGACGCTCTCCTCTACGCCTTCGTATATCTCCGTCTTTTCATCGATCTGCTCTAAGCCTTGCTTCTTTTTCAAGCCCGACTTGTAGACCGGGACAGCTACCTTTATATCCAGTATCCGCACTTTATGATCGCCGGGTATTACATTCTCGAAAATATGAGGAAGGGATACTGCAGTATCGCCATCGAGGGAAGCGAATCCTCCCTCCTGGTCCACAGAAACCGAGATCGAACCGGGTATATACGTGATCGCGACCTTCCCGAAGGGCGTGTAGCCGTCGGAGGCGAAAAGCAGCTTCTCCCCGGCCGCCGCCATCAGAACGATAGGCGCCTCTGCCCCCTTGGGCTGGACGCTTAGCTCGCGCGATCC
>Ga0181529_10001309_pt1 | contig 32765 bp, 33 predicted proteins | sample PEATcosm2014_Bin_36_FD_119763 | JGI IMG/M metagenome (GOLD analysis project Ga0181529, IMG submission 119763) | Peatland microbial communities from MTU Mesocosm Facility, Houghton, MI, USA - PEATcosm2014_Bin10_30_metaG | ecosystem: Environmental > Terrestrial > Soil > Wetlands > Peat | place... | reverse complement strand
TATCATGAAGATCGAGGTGCCCGAACGTGCGCAGTACCTCAGGACCATCTGGTCGGAATACTCTAGAATGCACTCCCACCTCCTCTGGCTCGGGCTTTTTGCCGACGGGATGGGCTTTGAGAGCGTCTTTATGAACGCGTGGAAACTCCGGGAACACATCCTCGACGACATGGAAGCGACCACGGGCGGCCGGGTGATCCAGGGCGTCTGCAAGGTCGGGGGTGTCAGGAAGGATATAACACCCGAGAAACTCGACGAGATGGTGAAGGGCCTCAAAGGTATGGAGCCGGCGCTCCGCGACCTCACGAGCGTGTTCTTCAACGACGCCTCCGTGAGCCACCGGCTCAAAGGGGTCGGGATCCTCCAGAAAGGGGATGCATATACCCTTGGCGCGGTCGGCCCCACGGCCCGGGGGAGCGGGATCGGGATTGACCTCCGCCAGACCGGGTACGCGGCCTACGGGAAGATCAACTTCAAACCCGTCGTGGAGCAGTCCGGGGACTGCTATGCCCGGTGTGCGGTGCGGGCAAAGGAGCTCTTTACCTCGATCGACATCATTGAGCAGTGCGCAAAGAAGATCCCCGAGGGCCCCATCGAGGTCAAGGTGACCGGTGCTCCCGACGGCGAATACTTCGCCCGTGCGGAGCAGCCCCGGGGCGAGGTCGTCCACTACATCAAGGGGAACGGCAAGCGGAACCTTGTCCGGCACCGGGTGAGGACGCCGACGTTTACGAACATCCCGCCGCTCGTCACCCTCCTCAAAGGTTGCGAACTGGCGGACGTGCCGATGATCGTGCTCTCGATCGACCCCTGTGTTGGCTGTGCGGAGAGGTGAACGGGCATGACCTACTTTGAGATGACAAAAACCGTCATAAAAAGCCTGTTCTCCCGCCCGGCAACCCTGATGTACCCGGTAAAGCCGGCGAAGAAGACCCCCCTCTCCCGGGGCCACGTGACCATCAACCCGGCCGGGTGCATCACCTGCCGGTCCTGCCAGCGCAAGTGCCCGACGCAGGCCATCTGCGTGGAGGTCAAGGAGAAGACCTGGCAGATCGACCAGATGCGCTGCGTTGTCTGCGACTGCTGTGTCGAGGTCTGCCCGACAAAGTGCCTCACGATGGACACGCAGTACCCGGTGGCTCTGACGGCCCGGGGCGGCGTGATCAAGGTGACAGTGGCGGGGCCAAAGAAGAAGGAACCGGTGGCTCCGGTGGATGGGGCTCCGGTAAAGAAGGAATAAGCTTTCACTTTTTGGAAACTGGTTTTTGTTCTATTTCTTACTTGCTTTATAGGGTTCTGAAGAGTTCGCGGTTGATTGATAAGTTTTGATGCAAGTGATACCTCGCGGTTGGTCGCGCATTAAGATAATTAAAAACAGAGATTATGGAAGATTCACCACTATCGGCTCTCCACCCGGATCTTCCTTATTACATTTCGGGTCAATCTTATCGTACAGAAATTTTTCAATACCATCGCGCTCGCTTTGACGGCCAACCTTTGCAAACCTAAATCCAACAACCTTATCTTTTACTTTATTTTTGATACATTCGTTCTCTTCCGTAGCGGCTAGATGATCAAGCAATCTTTCCTTAAGATTTTTAGCCTGACCAATGTAGTATCTCTTGCATTTGCCACTCTCTTTTCTCACTAAAAGAATATACACTCCCGATGACTCGGGGGCATAACTTTGCACGTTTTCTGTGGTGTGATTATGTTGAACCGACCATTCGATTTCCATTTTGCGGCACTCCCATTCCGATCTTTTTTTTATTCTCAATCATTTAATAATTTATTATCTTATTTTTATTATGGTTGTAGTGCATCCCCCAAAAAAAGACTTGGCATAGTTCCCGTTATACGTAGTATAATGGGAACTGGATGGGTGCGGCAGGTACGGCGATTTCGTAAAAATATTAATATACTAATTTATTAGACCTTACAAAAACGCGCATTTCTCTAACCAACAAAGGCAAAATTCCCTTAAATTAGTATATATACTATTTAAATGGGGCAGATCTAACAAACAAAAAATTTATATTTGCCGGTTGTACATTCTATAACCTTTTACCAAAAGTTTGGTAAAATTTGTAGCAAGGTATGAGAGGGTAGAAATGCCAGAATCATTTGACATATGGGATCAGGATCTTCCCGATATAAAAATAAATCGGGAGAGTCTGATCAAAAATGCCCAGACGTATCGTATAGGTAGCGTACGATTAGCATTAGGCAGAGTCTGTACCCAAGAAGATTTCGACGCAGCTAAACAGAAAATCCTTAGTAAACCCCTCCCGTAATTTCTTCGTGATAATAATGCCAGACTCCCTTTTTTCTGACGACGAGTTATCTAAATTAAAAGAGATTACCGAACTTTATAGCCTAACAAAGACTTTAGTTTTTTATTCTGAGGAGATGGATCATCTCGAAACGTTTGTACCTTCATTGAATGAGATAAAAGATGCACAAGATCATTTAATGAGGGTATTATCCGTTAAATTCGGAATAAAGGAAGATGCACCCTCAGATTATGTTGAAATTAATCTTCACAAAGTCCATTCCCACTTATATCGAGCTGCATTCGAATTATTAGATTATATTCGAATCTACCAATATGACGAGATAACCAAGCAACTTGAGGACATATCAAACGAGGCGATAGTTAACGCATTTCCATCTTATTATTCCACAATAAAACCGAGAATTGAGATTCTTTTTGAAAAAATCCCCGTATACAAAAAAGAGAAAGATATCGGAGCCCCCGATTTGTCTGCATTAAAAGGATACTTTGAAGTTATTAATGAGGTTAAAGAGCATATAAAGACAATTAAAACGATGAAAGCGACGTTAATACAGTACGATCTAAAAAAGAAAGCCGACGAGATAAAAAAGAGAGACGAAGAAAAATCTTCGAAAAGAAAAGATTATGCTATTACGTTCGTTATGTTAATTATTGCCGCCCTTGTTGGAGGGATTGTCTTACACTATCTTTGGCCGTCGTAATTTTATTTTACTGTCAATCCGATCATCGTTTCCCACCGGTTTCCAGTAAGGTTAATCGGGATATTTGCTAGTTGAGCCGGAACCACCCCGCCAATTCCCTAAGGGGCCTACCCCCCACCCGCTCAGCCATATGGGGGGAGGGTGGCCCCCACCTGAGCGGACAAAGGGGGAGGGGGGTGGGGGGGTACCCCCCCTCACCGAATCTGGGATGCCTGCTGTTTCTGCACGGGAAATGCAAGGTTGTTCGCGTGGAGACTTCGACGGAGGGCTTTTGCTCGCGGTCGTTTTCTGGTTTGTGGTTGTGGGCCGGACCGGGCCGGAGGGGGGAGGGGATACCCCCCACCTGCCCGGACACATGGGTAGGGGGGTGACCCCCCCTTGAAGGGAAAGAAGGGGAGGGGGGTCCCCCCTCCCCCCACCACATTTTTTTAAAAGCGGACCGGGCAAAAGGCCAGGCACGTGCCGGGGAATCTGAAAAAATGCCCCTGCCCCAACCATTAAACTGTCACACGGTGCAGGGATGAATAGACACCCATGTCACCTGTCATCCGCGACGACTGCCCCTGCCCGAAATCAACCTGCAGCCGCCACACGCTCTGCGACGAATGCGAGGCGTTCCGCAAGGCACGGGGGAAAGTGCCGTTCTGCCGGCAGCCAACGGCCTCGGTATGGGACAGGATCCGGAAGATGCTGGGCCTGAAGTGAACGGCTCCACGATACGGCAGGCCAAATGATCCGCCTTTTTATGAACGTTCATCGTATCTTCAATCATAAAAAATGCTGAAGTCCGGCGGGGTAACACCGGGCTTATGTGTGTGTGATATTGTGTGGACCCCCGATATAAAAACCCTGTTTCTGCTCCTTTTCCTCGTCAACGTATTTCTCACGCTCCTGCTCTTTTCCTTCTGGAAGACCCAGAAGACCTATGACGGGTTCAAGACATGGATGCTTTCCCTGCTGGTCGCATCCTGCGGGTATTTCCTGTTCATGCTCAGTGGATACGTGCCCGTTCTGCTCTCCTCAACGGTGGCAAATCTTTTGATTGCGCTCTCGGTCATGATGCGGCTTGACAGTACCGGGAACTATTTCCGGTCACGGGCGCTCCCCGGAGTCATTTACTGCATCCTGATACCGTTCGCGTTCCTGTTGTTTTATTTTGTATTCCGTGTCGATTCTGTTGTCATCCGTGGCGTGATCATAGGGCTGCTCATTGTTCCCTGCTTTATTGCGACCTCCCTCATCGCCATACGATTCCGGGAACCGGAAACCCGGTCGCTCAGGTACGGCTTTGCCGCGGCCCTCCTGATCACGGCCCTCCTCTGGACCACAATTGTCGTTGCAGCGATTATCACTCCCGGGGATCACTCGCTTTCAGGCCCGGATCCCCAGAATTCCATCTTCTTTATCGTCACGATCCTCATGGATATCGTTGCCACGGTGTTCTTCCTGTTACTCAATATGGCCCGGTCCCAGACCGAACTCCGGAAAAGCGAGGAAGCACTCTCGCGGGCAAACAAAAAACTCACCATCCTCTCATCAATAACCCGGCACGATATCAAGAACCAGCTCATCGCCCTTTCAGGATACCTCGAACTCTCAAAAGAAAAACAGGATAATATCCCGGTCATATCGGAATACCTTGAAAAAGAGATGAGTATTGTTACCACAATCGGGAGCCAGATCGACTTTTCGAAGGCCTACGAGGATATGGGAAAAACGGCACCCGTCTGGCAGAATGTCAATGCAAGTGTCAGGCGGGCAGTTGCAGTCCTGCCCATGCGGGCGGTACGGGTGGAGTTTGACCGGTCTGACCTCGCACTGTATGCAGATCCCTTGTTCGAGAAGGTCTTCTATAACCTGATCGACAATGCCCTGAAGTATGGGGGAGATACCATGACGAAGATCCACATCTCCTGCCATGAGACCAAAACGGGGCTCGTCCTTATCTGCGAGGATGATGGTGCCGGGATTACCAGAGAGGACAAAGAATACCTGTTTATGCAGGGCTTTGGGAAGAATACCGGCCTTGGGTTATTCCTCTCCCGTGAGATCCTCTCGATCACCGGTATCACCATCGCCGAAACCAGCGAACCGGGCAACGGAGCACGGTTCGAAATTACCGTGCCGAAAGGGGCGTACCGGTTCGGACAGCCATGATACCGGCAGAATACCCGATAACCCTCTTTTCCATCAGTAAGCATTTATCGATCTCCCGGTGACGTTAGTCATGGATCCGCAGGAACACATCCATATCATCAGTGCAGGAGAAAAGATCCACGAGACGTACCCTGCGGCACTCCGGGACCTGCGGACAATCACCCATACCTTTGTCGTTGCCGAAAAAGAGGTCTATACCAACTCGGCCCGTGACGATACCAAGAAAAGACAGTGGAAGTGCGCCATCCGCGACGCGATTGACAGGGTAAACGCCATCTCACTCTCCCGGAATATTGCCTGTGCCCTGGTCTGCATCGATGCGGCAACGTTCGACGCGATCCGTGACCCGGTGCTCGGGATCTTCAGCGATCACCCGGATGCACGGTATTCGTTTGATATTTCAGCCGGGTCAAAACGCCTCTCGCTGGGGCTCTTCTCGATGTCGCTCTGGGTCGGGGGCGATTGCTGGTACGCATTCGGCAATTCCCCTATCCGGCGGGTTCCCGTACCGGTATTCCCGGTAAAGAACCTCGCCGTAAACCCGTATTATCTTGTGATCCTCACCATCCTCTTACGGGGTCAGGAGACCGGGAAGCAGACAAGAACGCTGGTCCCAAAAGAGACCCTGTTCAACGAGACAAAGACCTGGCAGGTACCTGCGTACGATGATCGTGAGGGCACGGACAGACCTGAGCTTTCAGAGACCGCCTTCTCCCGCCTGGTGTCGACACTGGCCGGCTGGAACCTTGTTGATGAGGAGTCCGATCCGGGGAATGACCGGGAGAAACTCTATTGCCTCACTCCGGATGGCGAACTGGCGATATACGTGTACCTGGCACGTCTGAAAAAGCGGGGTTCCCGGGGTCCACCGGGTCTTACGTGACCCGCGTGAGCGACAAAAAACGAATCCTTACTCCTCTTTTAAGGTTCGTTCGTCGTCTTCGATCCATTTCTCGAACTTCTGTATACCCTCTTTGATATCGTTTATCCGCCGCTCCACATCTGCCAGCTGGGCGGTTGCCCGTGCACGATTCTCCGGATCATCAGAGCTGGCAAGAAACCTGCGGATATGCGCTGCAGTGAGCTGGAAATTCTCAAGGGCCATCGCCGCTTTCCGGTACCGTTCATAATTGACCTCGAGATTCTTCTGGACGCGGTTTACGTTCTCGGCCTTCGGCAGCGGTTTTCCTGCATTCAGCGTATCCCACAGGGCATCGTGAACGGTGCGGGTCGTCTGGATGCGGTCAAAACAGGTTTTTTTGTGTTTGGCGATCATCTCATGCTTGTACTTTCCCAGCAGATCACCGGCGGTTTTGAGTTCCTGCCCGCGTTCCACCAGTGCATGGATATTCCGGGGCGGAGCACCGGCAGGGAACTGTGCCAGTTCCACGTGTTTCATAATCTCGTCAAAATGACCCTGTGAAACGGATTCCAGTTTCCCGTACTCCGGTTTCTGGGTCTCCTTTACTTCCCGGCACAGGGTATTGAACTGGTTCCAGAGCAGATCCCGGTCGTCACGGGCAAGCGGCTTTAATTCTTTGAATAACCCGGTGATCTCTTTTGCCTTGTTCCAGAAATCCTGGTATTTGGTGATGATCGGGAGGTTCTGCCGGATCGGACTGGTTAATGACGCCAGTTTTTCGATCTCCCCGGCAAGGTGTTCTGCATTTTTATGGGCATGTTCGAGCCAGGGATCATCTTCAGGTTTCATGGAGCATCTCTGTTGTTCACTGGTTATTGATCGTCTTATTTATTTCTGCCCGGGTTTTGATACAACCCGCGTGGGGGGTATCCACGGGTGCCAGGCAAATACCAGAAAAATACCAAGAACAATGACAAAGAGAGTACCGGGCTCACAAAAAAAGGGAGGGCCGCGGGTGGTGATACACGGGGGTCAGAGACCGCGTACGGTAGTACCGTACCTGAATATCGCCCCTCGAATTTTTATGGATTCGTCTCTACAATCAGGCCCCGTACCGCTGCGCAGGGCCTCACTTACCGCATCAGCAGCGCAGGTTCTTGGCGTGACAATATCCTACGCCTGCGTCAATGGGAGTACTGTCCCCGCGCCGGATCTCCATCTTCATGGTACCGTCGGACTGCATGATCCGGACCATCGCAGGCTCTGCCTGAGCGACCGGGACACCCTGCTGGTGTGCGGCGCCATGTGGCCGGATCACCGTGCTGCACGCTTGCGGGACTGCAACCAACGAAGACGCGGACGGATCTGCAGGCACCGGGGATGCTGTGTCAACGTGTTCCTGGGTAAACTCAAAGATGCAGGGTTTCCCGTTCTGCCGGGACATCGTCCTCGTGATCGCCTTGAAGTCGAGCAAATCCTCGATCAGTCCTCTGACGGGCGTCTCCATTGCCGATACCTTCTTCTCAAGTGCCGTGATCCGGTCATCTGATACACCGGTTTCTGAAAATTCCATACTCGTAATCAGTTTCTCCTGGTGATCGGGCCCGTTCCCAAGAGATTTGATCGTTGCATCTGACATCGCATATAAATCACTACAGATGATCCCTGACATGTTAAAGGGAGGAGTCGGCCTCAGGCATGGGCCACATGGCCGGGATGGCCGGCGGCTCATCACCGGGATCGCATTACAGAACCCATACTGCGACAGAGCAAGAGCACCCCTCTCATCAGAGGATTCGTGATCAATGAATAGACATCCATCATCAGAATCGTAAAACGAAAGGTTAAGACAAAAGACACAAGAGATCAATGCGCTGAACATCTGGGCCGAGATCACACACATCATGTGCGGTATCGATGAAAACCTGAGCATGTGCTGAATGGGAGCAACTGTATGTCTACACCAGATTATTCAGTTTGAGTGAGTTTATGGTGAACAACGAAGACACAAACAGGAACAATATCTTCCTCATGGACCAGACCGCAAACCCGGCACCGCTCGGGTTGTGCGCATTCGGGACAACGACCATTCTCTTAAGCCTCTGGAACGCCGGGGTCATCGGCATCAGCAGTCCGATCATTGCCATGGCGATTTTCTATGGCGGCCTTGCCCAGATCATTGCCGGGCTCATGGAATGGAAGAAGAACAACAACTTCGGGTTTCTGACCTTTGTGAGTTTCGGGTTCTTCTGGATGACCTTTGCCGGCGTCCTCATGCTGCCGGCTCTCGGCCTTGCAAAGGCACCGGGGCCAGCTGATCTTGCCGCGTTCCTTACCGTCTGGGGTATCATCGCATTCGGCCTCCTGATCTGTACTCTGAACATGCACCGGAGCCTCCAGGTGACTGTCCTTGCGGTGTTCCTGACGATCGTTCTTCTTGTTGCAGCAGAACTCACAGAAAGCGGCCTTGTCAAATTGGGCGCCGGCCTGATGGGTATTCTTGCCGGGGCACTTGCAATCTATATCGGGCTGGGCCAGGTTATTAACGAAATCCACGGCCGGAAAATAATTCCGGTCTGATCTTTTTTTTGGTTACAAAAACGTAAACGTTTCCGGCACCAGCGTCTGGAGATCGACCATCACAGCCTGCGCAGGCGTCGGGTTCACGTTCATCTGCTTCTGGAACGCGGTCTGGGACTGCCAGGTGCCCGCGTTGATCCCGAGCACCCCGCGATAGTTTGTCAGCCCCCTGATGTGCACGTGTCCCGTGTGCAGGATCTCCGGGATCGGGTCGATGATCAGGCGGTCGGACTTTCCTGCGGCAATCGGGGTGCGTCTCCCGTAGGCGGGGGCGAGGTGCCGGCGCTGGAGCATCTCCTCCATCATCAGCCCGCTCTGCTCGTAAGAGGCCCCCGGGATAAGCCCAATCATGTCATCAATCGACCGGCCGTGGTACATCAGGACCCGCACGCCCTGCAGGTTCACGAGCGCCGGGTTTTCGACGAGCATGCAGTTCTCGGGGAACTTTTTCGTGAACTGCGCCGGGATCACCGGCTGAGGTTCGGCGCCCCGCACGACGTCGTGGTTACCCGGTGCTGCAATAATTTTGATCCGGTGCGGGATCGCACTGATCAGATCGCCGAACGCGTCGTACTGCTCGTAGATGTTCTTGATCGTCAGTTCCTGCTCCTGTCCCGGGAAGACCCCGATCCCGTCCACAAGGTCGCCTGCGATAAGCAGGTAGGAAGCGTCGGACTCCGCGAGCCAGTCGACAAACCGGTTCCAGGCATCCTGAAGGAACGTATTGCTTCCCACATGGACATCGGAGATGAAGACCGCCTTTCCCGGCTGTTCGCTCAAAAACGGCTTGTTATCGATCCTGATGTCGGGCCGGAACATCTGTTCAGCAAAGAAGAGTTTCCCGTCGTTTGAGAGCTTGCCCTTGACACCGATCACCTCGTCCATGATCAGGCGCTCGGCATCGGCAAAGACCGGCCGGTCCTTCCTGAAGAGTACCGTGAGGTTTGCCGTGGTATCTTCGAGTTCCGCGATCCGGTGGCCGTTCGTAGTCGTCTTGACCTCGGCGACCATCCCGATCACGGTGCACTCCTCCTGCCGGTACCGGGGCGACCGGGTGAGCCCTTCCATGGGCATCGCCCCGCACCGTGCCCGGATCATCGCTCCGAGCTTGCTGTACCGGTCCCGGAAATAGTGGAGGTAGTCCTCGGTGCCGTTGATGCTCCCCGATGTCCCCGGGCTTCCCGAGACGATCTCGACCGAGGGATCGGTTAAAAAACGCATTCCGTCCCGGGTGGCGTTCATGCCCGGGATGTGCTTTGCCGAGACCACGATGGTATCCTCCGGGACGCCGGCGATGATGCGCTCGATCAGGTCCGGGTTGTCCTGCTCCTGGATATACCGCACCACGTCGGGGTGCACCTGGAGCCGGGTATCGAGGAACCGGAGCGTGATCTCCTGCGCATCAAGCATAACGTAGTATATTGCAGCACCGGGAAAATAATCATATCACCCATGCACGTGTCCTCTCTGACACCCGTCGCAGGGAATCCTTGATATCGTCGTCCGTTCTAACCCTGTTCAGGTTACGGGTGCACACCCCTTCCCGATACCATGCTCGACACCCTCCAGATGTTTATTCTGGCATTTGCCCTTGGCCTGACCGGCGCCCTTGCGCCGGGCCCCACGCTGGTTGCCACCATCAACGCATCGATCCCCGGCGGCTGGACGATGGGCCCGAAAGTGACGCTCGGCCACATGCTATCAGAACTCGTTATCGTCCTTTTGATCGTGGCCGGCCTTGCAACCGTCGCGCTCCGGTACACCACCGCGGTTGCGGTCATCGGGGGCGTGGCACTCGTGATCTTCGGTATCCTCACGATCACCGGGAGCCGGGGGGCCTCGCTTGCGGGGAATAGCGGCGGGCAGGCAACCGTTGCGGCAAACCCGTATTTTGCCGGTTTTTTCACGAGCGTCGCAAACCCGTATTTCTGGATCTGGTGGCTCACGATCGGGAGCGCGATGGTGATTGCCGGCCTTGCCGGTGGGATCTTCCTTGCCTGCGTCTTTATGGCCGGGCACTGGTGTGCGGATCTCGGGTGGTTTACCCTTGTCTCGACCGGCATCTCCAAGGGAAAGACACTCCTCTCCGATCTCACGTACCAGCGGATCATGATTGCGTGCGGCCTCTTTCTGGTCATCTTCGGGTGCTATTACCTCGTGCGGGTCCTAGTGCCTTGGGCCTGAACCTCCTTGGGACAAGGTGCGGTATATTAACAAAAAACGCTAATAGAGAACGTTAAGGATGGCAGAGAAAGAACCGTCGCGGGACATCCGCACGATGATCCATGAGTTCAGGACAAGCGAGCACTGGGCGGTCTCCCTTGCCCGCGACATTCTCTGGGTGGCGGCCGTGGTCGGCTGTATCGCGCTCGCGCTCTACCTGATCTGCGGGACGTGGCCGGCGGTCGTCACCGTGGAATCGGGGAGCATGGAGCCCCACATGAACATCGGGGATCTCGTGGTCGTTGTCGCCCCCGACCGGTTCGGCCCCCTCCAGACATGGGACGAGGCCCACGCGACCGGGTACCAGAAGTTCGGCGATTACGGGGATGTGATCATCTACCGCCCGAACGGCGAGACCGATTTCTGGGCACAGATCGGCCTGCTCCCGCTCTCAAAGCAGCACCCGATCATCCACCGGGCCATGACTTGGGTGGATGCAGGGGATCCCGAACCATCGTATCTCAACCCGTATCGCGGGAACGTAACCCCCTCCGGGTATATTCCGCTTGCAACGACCAATACGACCGAGTACGGGTACTATCTCATGTACCCCGAAAACGCTACGCCCCCGGGGAATCTCTCCGAATATTCCCAGGGCATGGGATTCAGTACTGCCACCGCGAAGTACTTCCTCCCCGAACAATACGTTATTAACGGGAGCGGGTATGTCAGATACGGCGATGCAACAGCGCATGGCGGCTACATCACCAAAGGGGACAACAACCCGGTGAGCGATGAAGGGTATCTCACGGTCGGGGACATCCAGACGATCGAGCCGGTCGAAAAAGACTGGGTGGTCGGAAAAGCCCTTTTCACGATCCCCCTTATCGGTCTGCTCCCGCTCAATATATGGTGGGTGATCCTCGTCTTCATCGTAGTGATGGTTGCCTGGGACTGGTATGCAAAACGAAAGGAAGCGGAGTCCGGCAAAAAGGCCGGAAAATCTAAGAAGCCTTCGAAGGGTTCCCGGCAGAAGAAATAATCTGATATTCTGGTCGTAACGACAATGACATCCGCACTTAACACGCTCCTGCGCGACGTACAGGCCGGCCACCGGCTCTCACCTGACGCAGGCGAATACCTCATGAAGACGACCGGCCGCGACGTCTTCCGCGTCACTGCAGCTGCCGATGAGGTGAGGGAGGAAAAGGTCGGCGATATTGTCACGTACGTCCGGAACCAGAACCTGCACGTGACCAATATCTGCAAGAACCTCTGCGGGTTCTGCGGCTTTGGGAAAAAAGCGACCGATCCCGGCGCCTACTGCCAGGACCTTGACGCGACCCGGGCCGGTGTGCGGCTGGCACAGGAACGCCATGTCACTGAGATCTGTTTTCTCTCAGGTGTCAACCCCGCTTTTGACCTCGACACCTACACCGGGCTGCTCACCGCGGTGCACGAGATCGCCCCTGATATCCACATCCACGCGTTCAGCCCGGACGAGGTAGCCCATGCGGCAAAACGGAGCCGGTGCACCACGGCAGAGGTTCTTGCCGCCCTCAGGGATGCGGGGCTCGGTTCTCTTCAGGGAACCGCTGCGGAGATCCTGATCGAGTCCGTGCGAAAAGTGATCTGTCCCCGGAAAGTCTCCGGTGCCGAATGGGTGCGGATTATCCGGGAGGCTCACGCAATGGGCATCCGCACATCTGCCACCATCATGTACGGCTCGTACGAGTCCGCCCGTGACCAGGTGGACCACATGGCGATCGTGCGTGAGATCCAGGATGAGACCCACGGCTTTACCGAGTTCATCCCGATGTCATATATCCACACCAATACCCCGCTCTATACGCAGGGTGTAGCAAGGGCCGGGGCAACGGGCAGGGAAGACCTCCTGATGATCGCGGTCTCCCGGCTGTTCCTGGACAATTTCAACAACGTGCAGGTATCGTGGGGCAAGCTCGGCCTCAAGATGACGCAGCTTGCGCTCCTGTGCGGGGGTAACGACCTTGCCGGCACGATGTTTACCGATGAGGTCTCCGTGGATGCGGGTGCAGGCGATGCCAGTTACCTTTCCCCTGAAGTTATGGAGAGGATGACGGCGGATCTCGGGCGGACGCTCCGGCAGCGGACGACGCTCTACGATCTGATATAACCCGCTGAAACGGCGGAAACCTCTCAAAAAAGATTTTTTTCAGGTTATTTTCTTTAAGAGTCGATCAGAGCAGTTCCAGCGCCTGCTTGCCGGTCATGCCGTTTGTGATCCCGCGACTCATCGCGCCCCGGTTGACCTCCTTTATAATGCCGGTCAGGATGTCATCGGTGGTGACAATGGACGGTCCTTTTGCGGGGCGGACTTTTGCCGCCGGGTAACTGAACGAGTCAAGCGCGGCGACATCGAAAGCGCCGCACCCCACAAGACCCACATCGGTGATAACCGCGACTAGGTTTGCGGGCCCGAGCGGGATGACGTACCCGTCGGCTACCTTCTTTGACAGATGAACGGAGACCTTTTGCATAATCCTTCTTATGATGCACATTGGCGCCACGGTATAATAATTATGACGGGGAACTGCCCGGGCCGACAGGTTTTATGGTAAGTATGACACAGTGTGACACACTAAGACGATGAATGGTGCTGGTATGGACAGGGATCTTCGAACAGTGCTCTCCGATGCAGCGGGCGGTCACCGGATCAGCGAACAGGATGCGCTCGCGCTCTTTGGGACCCGGGGCCGCGATCTCTGGAAGATCGTGGCAGCCGCCGATGAAAAGCGGGAAAAAATTGCCGGTGATGCGGTCACGTATGTCCGGAACCAGAACATCAACGTAACCAACCTCTGCGTCAATGCCTGCGGTTTCTGCGGTTTCTCGAAGAAGCCGGGCGACGAAAGGATCTATTTCCATGACGAGTCAGTTATCCGGGAGAAGGCACAGCTCGCGAAGTCCCGCGGCGTCTCCGAGATCTGTACGGTGAGCGGCCTCCACCCGGCTTTTACCGCACAGTCCTATATCGATGTCTACCGCTGGATCTGCGAGGAAGCCCCGGGGGTGCACCTGCACGCGAGCAACCCGATGGAGGTTGCGTACGCGGCGCGGCAAAGCGGCATGAGCACAAAGGACGTGCTCGCAGCGATGAAAGAGGCGGGTCTCCGCTCGATGTGTGGGACGGCCGCGGAGATCCTTGTGGATTCTATCCGGGAGAAGATATGTCCTCAGAAGATCCCGACCGCCGAGTGGATCCGGATCATCAGAGAGGCACACGGGCTTGGCATCCCCACGACTGCGACGATCATGTACGGCCACTGTGAGAGCGACGCGGACCGGGTCCGGCACCTTGCGATTTTGCGGGAGATCCAGGATGAGACCCACGGCTTTACCGAGTTTGTCCCGCTCTCGTTTGTCCACATGAACACGCCGATTTACCGGGCCGGGCTGGCCCGAGCCGGGGCCACCGGCCGCGAGGACGGGCTGATGGTTGCAGTTGCCCGGCTCTTCCTCGATAATTTCAGGAATATCCAGGTCTCGTGGGTAAAGGAAGGGATCAAGATGGCGCAGCTCGGGCTTCTTGCCGGGGCAAACGATCTTGGCGGCACGATGTTTGAGGAGAGCATCTCAAAAGGCGCCGGGGCACAAAACACGGACTACCTCGACCCAAAGGAGATGCAGCGGGTCGCAGAGGATATCGGCCGGCCGCTGTGCCGGCGCACGACGCTCTATAAAAAAGCCTGATGGAGGGGGGCTGTGGTGTGGCACTCCCTTAAGGGTACTGATCCCTTGTGCCAATACCAGATTACCGGGGCTTGAGCAGCCTGACGATCTTGTCCCCGGTCTTTTTGGCGTGCGCCACGGCTTTTGCATCCTTCATGATATCCCCTTCATCCGTTCCCGTTCCGATGACGGAACCGAGCGATGCAAACTCGTGGGCGCCAAGGAACCCCTCGATCGTTGCCGCCGCCCGCTCCGCCCCCATCGAGGCGTTGACCGCAACGGCAATCCCTTTTTTCCCGGAAAGCCTGCGGTCATGGTAGAGCGAGTACGTGCGGTCGATGAAATTCTTGAGCTGGCCCGTGACATCGTAGTAATACGTGGGGGACCCGATCACGAGCACCTCGCAGTCGAGGACCTTCTGTGCGATGCTCCCCCAGTCATCATTCTCGATCACGCACCACTTTTTCTCCATGCATTTGAGGCAGCCCAGGCACGGGTGGATCTTTTTCCCGGCAAGGGAGACAAATTCCGTTTTTAATCCTGCCTCCTTACACTGCCCGAGGATCACCTGGATGAGCTGTGCAGTGTTCCCCTCTTTTCGCATACTGCCCGACAACCCGAGGACTTTCATACGTTACCCTTTCCTTTGGGGGTAATGATGGTTTTGATCCCGGGGGAAAGCCCGAGGCCGGAAAATGCCGCGACGATCTCTCGTTGCGGGTCGCGGGGCCGGTACAGGAGGTGGGACAGGCAGTCACAGTCACTGCACCCGAATTTTTCCACACCAGTTCCGCCCCGGGCAAGGACCGCGGCGAGCCGGCATTCGAGGCGCTCCTGTGTTGGGGCATACACGGCATATGCGATACGGAAGCGTGGATCGGTCAGCAGGTAATCGATATGCCATTTCGGCAGCCTGTCCCTCTGCTCCGCGAGCCTCATGTGGCGTTCGAGCCGCACAAGGCCGCCGGGCCCGAGGGCTGAACCGATGTAGCAGTGCCATCCGGCTGCAAACGGGAGGGGGCCAAGCGCCCCGATTCGCACGGTGCAGGTGGGATTTTTCAGAACAAGACCGTAGATTCCCTTATCCATACCCGCCCTTCATGAGCTGGTTTGCTGCCGCGATGTGGCGTTTCCCGCCGCAGTCCACCGGCTTCCCGTGCCCCGGGTAGAGCCCTTCCACGTCAAGCGGCAGGAGACGGTCGAGGGATTTTTCAAGCGCCTGACGGCTGCCGCCAAGGAAATCATAGCGGCCGAATGCGCCATCGGTAAACACGGTGTCCCCGCTGATAAGCACCTTGTCCGGCTCCGACCAGAGGCAGATACTCCCCGGTGTATGGCCCGGTGTGTGGATGACCGTGAGATTTCCGATCGTATCACCGTCATTGAGTACGATATCAGGCACGATGCCCGGCGAGCGGGCGCAAAAGTGCATCGAAAGGCTCCGTGAATCATCGATAAGGCCCGCAGCATCGTCCCGGTGGATCGCAACCTTCGCTTTACACATGTGGGCGATCTCCTTTACGTGGGCAATGTGGTCAAAGTGGCAGTGGGTAAGGACAATGGTGTCGATCTCATCCTTGTACGGCTGGACAGCCATGGGAAGGAGACCGGCGTCCACAAGGATCGTGCCGAAAATATATGAGTTCGCGAAAGCTCCCTGTTCGGGAATCCACCTGACCTGCATGCACAATAATAAAGCATACCAACAGATGTTTGTTATGGATATGCTCATCCGCAGGTGCTCTTCTGGTGTTCCCGATCACGTCGCAGTGGCGGCACGGGCGGAGGGCATGGACCCGGAACGGATGGCCCGGCTCATCGCTGCGGGCCGGATCGTGATCCCGGCAAACCCGAAACGCCGGCACCGGCTCTCTGCCATCGGTAAGGAGTGCACGGTCAAGGTGAACGTGAATGTCGGGACATCGGGCACCCGGTGTGACTATGCCCTTGAGGAGAAGAAGGCGAAAGGAGCACTCGATAACGGGGCCGACGCGATCATGGACCTCTCGACCGGCGGGGATCTCGTTGCCATCCGGAAAAAGATGCTCTCCCTTGACACGACGGTCGGGACCGTGCCCATATACGAGGCCGTGCGCCGTGCGGGAAATGCGGCAGACGTGGATGCCGACCTGCTCTTTAAGGTCATACGGGAGCACTGCGAACAGGGTGTGGATTTCTTAACCCTCCACTGCGGGGTAAACCGGCAGGCTCTCGATGCCCTGAAACTCGACCCGCGCCTGATGGGAGTTGTGAGCCGGGGAGGGACATTCCACTGCGCAATGATGATGCTCCGGGACGAGGAAAACCCGCTCTATGCCGAGTTCGAGTATCTCCTTGATATCCTCGCGGAATACGACGTCACAATCAGCCTCGGGGACGGGATGCGGCCCGGCTGTATGCAGGATGCGGGAAAACTCGCAAAGTCGGTGGAGTACGTGACGCTCGGCACGCTCGCGAAACGTTCCCTTGCCCGGGGCGTCCAGCGGATGATCGAGGGGCCGGGGCACATGCCGCTCGACCAGGTGGGCTACAACGTGCGGATGATAAAGGAGATCACCGATCATGCCCCTCTCTACCTGCTCGGGCCCATCGTGACCGATATTGCGCCGGGCTACGACCATGTGGTTGCGGCGATCGGGGGAGCGGAGGCCTGCCGGAACGGCGCCGACTTCCTCTGCATGGTTTCGCCGAGTGAGCATCTCGCCCTTCCGGACGTTGAGGACATCATCGAAGGGACCCGGGTCGCAAAAATTGCGGCTCACGTCGGGGATACTGTACGGCGCCACGAGGGATACAAAATGGAGCGCGAGGTGCAGATGGCGGAGGCCCGACACCTGCTCGACTGGGATGCACAGTTCAGGCTGGCGCTGTACGGCGACCATGCAAAAGCGATCCACTGCCGGGACGGGGACACGGACACCTGCTCGATGTGTGGGGATCTCTGTGCGATTAAGATGGTGCGGGAGTTGTTTGAGGGGAAAAAGCAATAAAAAGAACAGATTTTAAATTTTTTTGTCTATTTCAATTAACAAATTTTCAAGACCTAACCTCTTGTTCTCATTAGAATCAACTTTCGATAAAGCCGATTTATAGTCCTCAATCATTTTCATGAATCTCTGATTGTCTTCATTCTTAAATTTTTGAAGACATTTAATGATCCTGTCACTAAAATTCTGCGACTCAGAATCACTCGGTATCTGTTGGATGAACAATGCTAGATTAACCCAAATTTTGAGGTGTTGATCTCTCGAATATTGTAAGGTCTTGTCATCCTCTATCTTTGTACATAAATGATATAAACTTATGATTAACTTTCCACTTGTTTGATACAAGTGATTCCTCATAGCGATTTCTAACAGATCATCCAACTTTTTAATTGATTCATGAGCTGAAGGACCTAATTTATAATTTACAGATAAATCTCCAAACCGATCTAAAGATTCAACAACTTCACGAAACGATCGTTCGAAAACTGACTCATCATTACACTTGGCCGCAGTATAATATCCTATATCTCCAATAGAAGAAATAATTTCAGGGATTTCATTATATTTCTTATTTTGGAATCTTTGTTGTCCCATTGAACTTAATGCGATAATTGGATCGCATATTGCATACATATCCTCACTTTTTGTTTCTGAATTAGAATTTCTAACAATTTCATCACCAATATTTGAAATATCTCTAATAATTTTGTCTCGAATCTCTTCACTTCCTAGGAATACCTCCGATTTGTTAATTACAACTTGATCAATACTCTCTAAAGCAGAGATTGCGGATGAAGTTATATTTCGTATTTTTCTCTCGGCACCAGATATTCCCAGTGTACCGATAGAGTTGACGATCCAATGTGTGATTAATTCATTATTTTTTTCAGATGCATGCAAACCAAGATCTTCCAGCGCAATTATCGCAGAAATAGTGTTGGACCCATTTATTCTGGTTGATGTTATTCTTCCAAATTCTTCCAAAGTCTGAACGATGATTGAAAAAATGTCCGTATCCCCTTTTTCTATGGCGAGTAAACCCGCCCGATTAAGATTTTTACAAAAATAATCAGAAACCGTATCGCTTGATCTCAACCTAACATCATTTTGTAAAATTACCGACATGCGGGTTAACAGGTGGTTGAGTGCAAAATCAAGAGTTGAGATATCATATTGTTTAACCGATGTTTGAATGACCTCAAAAATTGGTTGGAGTGGATCGTTTGGGTTGTATGCTAAGTAGTCTCTGCTTTCTGGGAAATTTTTTTCAGATACTGAATCAATAAGTCTTGAAATGAGAGTATCCGTTCTTAACAAATTAATTGTGTTTAAAATATACGGTATTAATACAAGAAACGTAAAAATTCCTAATAAATAGGCAAAGGATACAAAATTACCCAAATTTTCTGTAATATATGTTGAGCCATCTATCTCTTTTAAAATCAGAAACTCATAGGCAATTGAAATTATGTAAACGACTAACAAAATCCACAGGTCTGGATCCTTTTTAAAAATATCAACCGTTTTAGACGAGTATTTCTGTGCCGTTAGTTGAACTGCAATCAATGTTAAAGATACAACAATTGAAATGATCGCTGCTTGACACTGGACTAACGAGCTTAAAAAGTATCTACCGCTGTCTGCATTTGAATTATAAAAATTCATATACGCAAGAAGTGCTCCACCAAAAACAAACACCGCAAAAAAAATACTAATGTATATTATAACTCGACTTAGGAAAACATTCAAACGCTCCCATTCATGTAATTGATTTCGATTAGTATTGGTTTTGAAAGAATTTTCCGAATCATCAAAGTCAATTTTCTCATTCATAATCTCACAACGATTTGAAAGGATCTCATCTTTCAAAATATTACTTTTCTTAAATAAAGTATTGTATTTGATTCAAAAAATGGGGGGGTGGTTACCCCCCACTTGCTCCGGCACAAGGTGGGGGGGTGACCCCCTCCTAAAAAAAAGAGAGAGGGGGGGTAGGGGGATCACCCCCCTCCCCCCCATAGCCGCGAACCGGCTCCTTTTCTGCATGGCCTAATCCTGTGTTTCGCGTGGAATATCCGACGTGAGATGTGGTTTCTGGTGGTTTTCTGGCAGTGCGGTCGCAGGGCCCGACCGGGACCTGAGGGGGAGGGGGTACCCCTCTGTTGGGCCGGCCCATGGGTGGGGGGTGATCCCCTCCCAAAAAAAAGAAGGAGGGGGGTAGGGGGCCCACCCCCTCCCCCCATTGCGATTTCCCGGCCGGTTTGTATGTTAGTCCTGCTTTTTCTGCCCGGTCATCATATCAGCGATCTCTCCCACGGTTACCGGCACGGTCCGGGTAAAGGGAACCTGTTTTGGGATCATTAAAAATTTTAGTTTGGCGATCCCGTCTATCGTCAGCTCCAGTTTCCCGCCCGCGACAAACGCGGCGAGCGCCCCGAGGAGCGCGGCGTTGTGGGATGTGACCGGTACCGGAAGCACGGTCGCTGCATTCGCGGGGATCTTTGCGCTGCCGGTATCGCCGGTCGCGATTACCTGTGGCGTCCCGGCATTTATATACGAAACGGTAAATAGGCACGATTCCAGTGTCGCTCCCACCGGGTTCGGGTTTTCCACCCGGATCGAAACATCGAGATCGAGCGTGGAAAATGAGAGGTTCTTCAGTGCTATTCCCTCAAGGGTCACGACCGGATCGGAGAGGACTGACATTGTACGACCATTGGACAGAGGGGGAGATAATCCTGCCCGTGAAGTATGCCCGGTTAGGGATCCATCCAGGATCAATTAATCCCTGTTGGGGTCCGGTATTTCATCGCAGGCATCCACCCAATATTATAATACCCCTGGAACAACACTCCCTGAAATCTATAGTCGTGATCAACTATGGTTCGCACACTATTCACACTGGCTGCTTTCCTGATGGTGCTGGCCATTGCCGCTGTCATGGGGTGCACCTCGACAGCAGGTACCTCGCAGGCAGCCGGGAACAACACAGCTGCCGGCCATATGGCACCCCCCGGCGGCAATTCCACCGGAATGCAGAACGGGCCACCGGGCGGTGTCTCCTTTAACGGCACAGCTCCCAGCGGCATGGGCCCGGGAGGACAGAACGGTCTTGGCGGAGGAACTATGACCGCAGGTCAGAGTAGTATGGCCGGGGGCTCACCGCCGAATGGTATGGGATCCGGCGGTCAGGGTGGCTCTTCAGCTGGCAATAGCACTATGGTGGGGAGCGGCCCGTCCGGCCAGCCCCCCTCAGGGAGCATGGGATCCGGCGGACCTGGTGGTGCGCCCAGCGGCAGTTCCGGGTCATCGTCGTACACATTCAGCGGTACCTACACGCTCAACGGTGGGACAGCGACAGAGACCAATCCCACGTACATGTCCACTACACAGGATGTGTCCGGTGTCTATGTCACCAATGGCGGCGTCCTTACCCTGACGAACCCGACCATTACAACCAGCGGGGACTCATCGTCAAACGACGCCAGCAGTTTCTACGGTCTCAACGGGGGTGTCCTCGTCAACAACGGCAGTTCGGTGACGATCACGGGCGGCACGATAACGACAACCGGCTCGGGTGCAAACGGTGTGATACCGACCGGCTCCGGTTCATCGGCCACACTCTCGGATCTCACCATCACGGCATCCGGTAACGGGGCCCACGGGGTCATGGCAACGCAGGGCGGCACCCTGACGCTCACGAACGTCAATATCGCCACTACAGGTGGGAGCGGGGCTCCCCTTGCGACCGATCGGGGCGGCGGCACGGTGACGGTGACCGGCGGTGTCATCACCTCGGGTACGGGCAATTCCCCGGGCATTTACTCGACCGGTGTGATTACGGTCACTGGGGCAAAGATCACCTCAACCGGCTCTGAGGCAGCGGTGATCGAGGGTTTCAACTCGATCACGCTCAATGACACTGATATCGCTGGCGTCGCGGGCACAACCGGAGGCGTGATGATCTACCAGAGCATGTCCGGGGACGCAACGACCGGGACCGGCACCTTCACGATGACCGGTGGTTCGTTCACATCGAGCGGTGGACCAGCCTTCTTTGTGACGAACACTGATGGCGTGATCAAACTGACTGGAGTTGCCGTAACATCCACCTCTGACACGCTCATCAAGGCAGCGGGCACCAGCCGCTGGGGAACCTCCGGGAAGAACGGGGGTATCGTCTCGTTTACCGCGGATGGAGAGACCCTGTCAGGCAACCTTGTCACCGACAACATCAGTTCGATCGCGGTGACCCTCCAGAACTCATCATCGCTCTCCGGCTCCATCAACTCCGCAGCCCTCACGCTTGATGCGACGAGCTCGTGGACCGTGACCGGGGATTCGGCCCTGACGAGCCTTTCAGACTCATCCGGTATCTCGGGAACGTCCCTCACCAACATCTACGGCAACGGCCACACGGTCACGTATGATTCGAGCCTTGCCGCGAACAGTGCGCTCGGTGGGAAGACCTATATGCTGAACGGCGGGGGCACTCTCGATCCGGCGTAATAATAATCGGGAATCCCCCAGTTTTCGTATGCAGCCCTGAATTACCAAAAAAAAGGATTCTTGATCCGATCCACGCTTTATTTTTTAGCCAATTTCAGGATCCGGATCGCAAGGTGGGCCGCGTTGTCCCCGTTGTCGATACCAACGCATGCGACCGGCACACCCTTTGGCATCTGGACGATCGAGAGTAGCGCGTCAAGGCCGTTCAGGGTCCCGCTAACCGGCACTCCGATCACCGGCCTGTCGGTTTTTGATGCGATCACACCCGGCAGTGCCGCGGAGAGCCCGGCGATGGCGATGAAAACCTTGCAGGTACTGGTTTTGATATACGCATCCAGTGTATCCGGGTCCCGGTGGGCCGAGATCACCTGGTAGTCCCAGGCAATCTTGTGCTCATCAAGAACCTTCTTTGCCTTGTCGGCAATCGCGGCATCGGATGCTGATCCGCAGATGATAGCGACGTCTGCCATATAAGCCATCCAAACTTATATCCCGTCTATATAAATATACTATTGGCAGATCCACATGGAAAAAGAATCACTCCTTATGCTGCCAGGCCCGGTCCCGATGCCGGAACGGGTCAGGTTCGCAATGTCACGCCAGGCAATCAACCACCGGAGCGCCGAGTTTGGCGCAGTTTACGCGGACTGCGTGAGGGTCTTAAAGACCGCATTCGGAACCATAAACGATGTCGTTGTGATCAGCGGATCCGGTACGGCCGGTATGGAAGCCGCGGTCGCAAACTTCGGCAGGGATAAGGAGATCGCCTGCTTCGTGAACGGAAAATTCGGCGAACGACTCTACAAGATCAGCCAGCGCTACGGAAAGGCCCACGAGATCCCATCCGAATGGGGGACGCCGTTGAACCTCGCAGCGCTTGAAGAGCAGCTCGAAGCGGGCGCACAGGTTGTCACCCTCGTGCACAACGAGACCTCTGCCGGGATCAAGAACCCAGCCGCAGAAGTCGGGAGACTGGCCCACAAGCACGACGCACTCTTTATCATGGACGGCATCACTTCGGTTGGCGGCGACACGTTTGAAGCCGATAAGTGGGGCGTCGATGTCGCCATCGTTGGTTCGCAGAAGTGCCTTGCCGCCCCGGCAGGGCTTGCCGCAGTTGCGGTGAGCAGCCGGGCGTGGGAGCGGCTCACGAAGAACCCGCCCTATTATCTCGACCTTGCCGCGTACAAAAAGAGCGCTGCCGGGAAACCGATGGAAACCCCGTACACCCCGGCCGTCCCGCTTTTTCTTGCACTCCGCGAAGCCTGCCTCATCATAGAAGAAGAAGGACTTGCAAACCGGATTGCCCGCCACCAGAAGATGGCGAAGGCAATCCGGGCTGCAGCACAGGCATGGGGCCTTTCCCTGTTCCCCAAACTCGATGCAAAGCACGAGTATGCCAACACGGTCACCGCGATCTCGTACCCCGAAGGTGTCAAGGATGACGATGTCCGGGCAACGGTAAAAAAGATGGGGATCATCATCGCCGGTGGCCAGGACCACCTGAAGGGCAAGATCTTCCGTATCGGGACCATGGGTGCCGTGGGCGCCCCCGAGATCCTCGCAACCCTCGCTGCGACCCAGCACGGCCTGAAAAAAGCCGGCTACAAGGTCAAAGGAGACGGTGTCGGGGCCGCTGCTGAGGTGCTGGGATGAGGGTTGGTGTTGCTGACACCACCTTCTCACGCGTCAACATGGGAGCGATCGCCATCGACGAGCTCAAAAAGCACGCGAGCGTCGCTATCGAACGGGTGACCGTCCCGGGCATAAAAGACCTGCCGGTCGCCTGCAAGAAACTGATCGAAGAACGCCGGTGTGAGATCGTGATGGCCCTCGGTATGCCGGGCGGCAAGGAAAAGGACAAGCTCTGCGCCCACGAGGCGTCGCAGGGGCTCATCATGTGCCAGCTCATGACGAACCACCACATCATCGAGGTCTTCGTGCATGAGGACGAGGCTAAAGACGATGCGGAACTCGCGTGGCTTGCCGAACAGCGCACCCGGGAGCATGCCGAGAACGCGGTAAAACTCGCCATTCACCCCGAATCCCTCACCAGAGACGCCGGCACCGGCCAGCGCCAGGGATTTCCGGATGCCGGCCCTGCCCGCAGGTAGGGACTATCTTACCGATTTAAAAAGAATTTTTTTATCGGTAATGATACTGACAGATCTTCAAAAATACATCTCCAGATGAGAATTTCTGCTTCGGTATCTGCCGTAACTTTTTGCGATATTTAAATAAATGTCACGCATACATTACATTATGCTTCAGATAGTAATCGGAACGGATGCTATCGGGGAAATGCTTCTCCGGGTTGGAACAATTTTATCCGGAAATCCCAATTATCTGACTTCTCAAAAATATCGTTACAAGACCGAGGGGTCTTTTGAAGGTGTACATATGTTCAACGCAATTCCTGCTCCATATCCATGTCTTCACTCAGTGGGAGGAATATTATGAAGAAGATCCCCCTACTCATGGGCGTTTCCTTTTTCATCGCCGCTCTGCTGTGTGTCTTCCCGGCGTCTGCGATATCAACCCCGGTGGCAGCGTTTGCGGCAAACGCAACCTCGGGAACAGCGCCACTCGCTGTGCTCTTTCTCGATGAATCCACGAACGCCCCGACCTCGTGGGTATGGTCATTCGGTGACGGGGGTATTTCAACGATACAAAGTCCTGTCCATGCGTATACATTGGCCGGTACCTATACGGTTACCCTTACGGTGACAAATTCCGCAGGCAGTAACACGGTTACCCAGGCCGGATACGTTACGGTCACCAAATCAGCTGCTGCACCTGTCGCGAATTTTGTGGCGACAGTGACCTCGGGAACCTCACCGCTGCCAGTTCAGTTCGTAGACTCCTCCACGAACGCCCCGACCACATGGCTGTGGTCGTTTGGTGACGGAGGTTCATCTACCCTCCAGAACCCGTCCCACATGTATACCACCGCCGGTACCTATACCGTTACCCTTACGGCAACCAATGCGGCAGGCAGTAACACAATCTCCCAGACCGGATATATTACGGTCAGCAAGGTGGCTGCGGTTCCGGCTGCTGCATTCGAAGCGACGGCAACCTCCGGAAATATACCCCTGGCAGTCCAGTTTGTCGATTCTTCCGCAAATACGCCAACCTCATGGGTATGGTCGTTTGGCGATGGTGGGGTATCAAACGTCCAGGATCCCTCCCATACCTATACTGTAGCCGGTACCTATACGGTTACCCTTACAGCAACCAATACTGCCGGCAGTAACACCGTGACAGAGACTAATTATATTACCGTCAGTCCCGCCATCCCTGTTGCATCATTCACGGCGAATATCACCACCGGCCCTGCGCCACTTTCCGTCAGTTTCACGGATACTTCAACCAATTCTCCCACCAACTGGTCCTGGTCGTTTGGCGATGGCGGGACATCGTCAGACCAGAACATTGTCTATACTTATACCACCGCCGGCGCCTATTCCGTCGGACTGACAGCGTATAATTCAGCGGGGAGCAATGTAACAACCGAATCGGACTATATTGTTGTAAATTCTGGATCAAATCTCCCGGGTGCGTCTTTCACGTCGGATGTGACACAGGGAAGTGTGCCTCTTACTGTCCAGTTCACCGACAAGTCCACGAATGTCCCGACATCGTGGGCATGGTCGTTTGGCGATGGGAATGCATCAACCATGCAAAACCCCTCCCACACGTATACGAGTGTCGGTACCTATGCCGTAGCACTTACGGCAACCAATGCAGATGGCAGCAATACCCTAACCCAGAGCGGGTACATCACCGTATCAGCAGTACCGGCAACCACGGTCCAAGCGATGACCTATGCAACTACGACAACCGTTCCGGAGTTAACCCCTGCAACCACGACATCAGCTCCCGCTGCATCAGAAACCTCTGCCGTAAGCGGATCAGCGGCAACATCAGCGGCAAATGGATCTTCCGGGATGCTCATTCTGGTTGTGATAATTATCCTGATTGTAATCGCTGTTGTCTTTCTCCTCGCTATCAGGAAACAAAACCGGGGTTCCCGACGATCTGGTGGCAGGGAGTTGTGAGGCAAAAATCCCGACATCCCCCGGGGCAGTTCTCTCTTTTTTTTGTAACCGTTTTACACCAGTGGTGTGGGGAGTGTACCCTCATGACCACTCCTGTGAACCCCACAACGCGTTTCTTCAGATGCAGGAGTTTCACCCGGGGGACTGGCAGATATGAAAAGAAGGCCTGTTATACGGTAAAACTCCCGTAATTACCTTTAAAAAGAAGATGATCGTATCTTTATCGCAATCAGCGGATGCAGTCTCTGTTATGTGCGCCCGGTGAAAAAAACCGATTATAAGAGGAATTGCAGGATACATACGGAACAACTGGGTAATACCGCAAACATGAGTTGATCAACGATGTGTGATACAAAACCGACAAAACTGGGATTTGTCGTCGCGGAGTTCAACCGTGACATCACGTATATGATGGAGATCGAGGCACGGGAGCATGCCGCATTCCTCGGTGCAGAAGTGACCGAGTGCCTGTACGTACCGGGTGCCTTTGACATGCCACTTGCCATAAAAAAGATGCTTGCAGCCGGAAAGGTTGATGCCGTTGTCACCATCGGCTGCGTGATCGAAGGGGCGACCCAGCATGACGAGATCGTCGTGCAGCATGCGGCCCGGAAGATCATCGACCTCTCATTGGAGTTCGGGAAGCCGGTAACACTTGGCATCTCCGGGCCCGGCATGAGCCGGCTTGAAGCGAACGAGCGGATCGATTACGCAAAGCGCGCCGTTGAATCAGCCGTAAAACTTGTCAAACGATTACAATGAGGCCGCTCTCGGAGAAGGTTGCGGCGATTGCCCCGTCCGCGACAATCGAAATATCCAACCGGGCAAAGAAGATGCAGCGGGAGGGTATCGATGTCATCAGCCTCTCGATCGGTGAGCCGGACTTTGACACCCCTAAACACATCAAAGATGCCTGCATCGACGCCCTGAACCGGGGAGAGACGCATTATGCGCCCAGCAACGGCATCCCTGAACTGCTTTCTGCGGTCAGTGAAAAGATCACAACAGAGAACAAGTTCCCCTGCAAGCCCGAGCAGGTAATCGTCACCTGCGGTGCCAAGGACGCCATATATGAGGGGATGGAGGCGGCCTTAAATCCAGGGGATGAAGTCCTTCTTCTCACGCCGGCTTGGGTCTCGTACGAGCCCTGTGTCCAGATGGCGGGCGGGAAGATTGTCAAGCACGCAGTCAACCAGCAGACTTTCCAGCTTGACGACTCACTTCTCGAACGGGTAAACCCCCGCACCAAGATGATCGTGGTGAACTCGCCATCGAACCCGTCAGGGGCAGTATTCGATAAAAAGTCCATGAACCTTGTCGCTGATCTCTGCCAGGATTTTGATCTCTACGCGATGTCCGATGAGATCTATGAGAAACTGGTATACGGTAAAGAGCACATCTCGCTTGCTGCCATCGGGGATATGGCGGAACGGACGATCACCATCAATGGCTTCTCGAAGGCCTACGCAATGACCGGGTGGCGTCTCGGGTACGCTGTGGCACCCGTAAGGATCATCAAAGAGATGTCCAAGGTGCAGCAGCACTCGGTATCGCAGGCAACCACGTTTACCATGTGGGGAGCAGTTGCGGCACTTAAGGGTGACCAGCGCTGCGTCGAAGAAATGCGCAGGGAATTCGACGGCCGGAGAAAATACATTATCGCCGAACTGAACCGTATGGGGTACAAGACCGCTCCCGCCGACGGAGCATTCTATGCCTTCGTAAAAGTAGATGGCGACGATATGGCAATTGCTACCCGGTGGCTCGAAGAGGGACACGTGGCTGCAACCCCGGGCAGTGCATTTGATGCTCCCGGCTGGATCCGGCTGTCGTATGCCGCCTCGATGGACCGGCTTAAAGATGCGATGGAAAGGATCAGACGGGCTGGCGGGAACTGAATACACCGTCCTGTCACACGGTCCCTTTTTTTACAGCATTCCTGGTGACGGGAAATTTTCTAAAACATCTCCCGATTCTCCCATTTTTTTACAGTGGCCAAAATGTCACACTGTCCTTAACTGCCATTTCAGGTTATTTCTGTGACCCATCCCTCCGGTAGCCGGATGCGATGGATCAGCCGTCTGAATAATCTGGTTAGCGGAATCGTTTTTAGCGTTTCCAGACTTCCATACTTGACATATTCTTCCCGTGGTACGTTATCTCGCCCGCGGTAAACACGAGGACGACGAAGTCGGGATTTTCCGGCGTTTTGAAGAACTGCTCGAACATTGGGTTCCAGTATTTCTTCTTGGTCGCAACATCATCGTGGATAGTACCTTTTGCGATGATATCGACATACGGGTCAGAGTATTCCTTTCCCGACCAGATGGCAAGGGCCGTGTCAGGGTTTTTCTTCAGCTGCCCAACCTTTTTCGAAGCTTTCATCGTCGCCCCGACAAAAGTCATGTCGGGAAAGCCGGCAAGCACCATGAACCGCACGGCCGGCAGCTTCCCGTCCAGCGTGGCAACCGCCGCAACATGGGGTCCACCGATGACTTCCATGATCTGCTCTTTGAGTGGCATGGTGGGCAATGCCACGTATATTAATATAAATATATCCTCTCGTTGTACCCCTTCGACAGGTACATTAACCCTTCGCGGTAATGTTCCAATAGATACCGCATGGACACAAAGCAGAAGGTCATCATATCCGTCCTCATGCTTGGTACGCTCATGGGATCGCTCGATTCCACGATCGTTATTCTCGCCTTTCCCACCATATCAGAATCACTTCATGCGGCTTTCATCACCACGCTCTGGATGATCCTGATCTACCTGCTTGTGGTCGCCGTCTGCACCACCCAGCTTGGCCGGATCGGTGACATCTATGGAAGGAGCCGGATGTTCAATGCCGGGTTTGGGATATTCACACTCGGGTCGTTATTTTGCGGCCTCTCCCCCGGTATCTACTGGCTGATCGCCTCAAGAGGTATACAGGCAGTCGGGGGGGCACTGATGCAGGCGAACAGCGGGGCGATCATCGCCGATACCTTTCCGCCCAACGTGCGGGGGACTGCGTTCGGATACATCTCGCTGGGCTGGACAAGCGGCGCCATGCTCGGCATCGTGCTTGGCGGGATCATCACGACCTACTTCGGCTGGGAATACATATTCTTCATCAATATCCCCATCGGCATCGCGGCTACCATTCTCGGCTTCCGGTACCTGACAGATAACTCCCGGGTGCATGCCAGGCTTGATATCACCGGTATGATCCTACTTGGTGCTGCGCTCACCTTTCTGTCATTTGCCGGAGTGGACTTTGCGACCGAGGGGACTGCAGCCCTGAATATTGCCGCATTCTGTATCGGTCTGGTCTTCATTGTAATCTTCGTCCTTTTCGAACGGCGGACAGAACGACCTATCATCGATTTTTCCGCACTGCACAACCGGATACTCAGATATTCCATGCTGGCGGCATTTTTCCTCAGCCTCGGGTACCTGTCGGTGGTGTTCCTTATCACGATGTACCTGCAGGGTATCCGGGCCCTGTCGCCTCTCGATGCTGCCCTCCTCCTCACACCGGGATATGTCGTGGGCAGCCTGCTCTCGCCGTATATGGGAAAGCTTTCCGACCGGTACGGGGCACGGGCGCTCGCCACCTCCGGTACCGTCATGCTCATCATTGCCACGCTCATCTATGTGACGTTCAGGGTCGATACGCCGCTCTGGGAGGTGCTGGTCGCATCGGGCGTCTCCGGCCTCGGGACGGCGATGTTCTTTCCCTCCAACAACAGTGCTGTCATGGCAAATGCCCCGGAGGGCTCCTATGGCGGAATATCCGGTATCCTCCGGACTATGCAGAATATCGGGATTCTGGGGAGCTTCGTGATCGCCATCACGGTCTCTGCCGCCTCAATACCGAGGGATGTGGCATTCGAGGTCTTCATCGGTACTACCAATCTTGTGGGCGGGGTTTCCGATGCATTCATACGGGGGATCGATGCCGCTCTCTGGGCGTCGGTCATCATTATCGGCATTGCCGGGGCGCTCTCATGGATGCGGGGTCATGAGACCCGGGGGTCAGCACCCGAGGCAGTTCCCTAAAAAAACCGGATTCCCTGGCAGGCGGCAACCCCCCTTTCCAGGACTCACGTATCCTTTCTCCACCAGATCTTCGCAAACGTCGATGTACCGGAGATCACAACCCCGGCACCATCCTGCCGTACAAGCGGTGACAGGTACGCATCCAGCACCCGTTCCTGCGCCCGGGTCGTTACACCAAACCTCTTCTTGAAAAATGCCGTCATCTCCTCCCGGGCCGGGAAGCGGTACTCCTTGTCCAGCGGGAGCATTTCGACATTTGCATAGATCCCTGTCTGGTACAACACATTCCAGAGGCAGTCTGCTTTTGGTCCGGGATAATAGGGGCTCCTGTGAAGCGGCAGGGCAAGGTCTGCATGCATCTGCTCCCAGAACGGCAGGTCCACGAACCAGTACAGGCAGACCTCGCCGCATGAGACCGCGTCCATCTTCTGCACTGCCTCACGGATATCGTGCATCGTGAGGGAGAGTGAGGCAATCACAAGGTCATACGGCTCGGCAAGATCATGGGTGGGATCCACGTCCTCCCATCTCTTTTGGATACAGGTAATGGTTGTGATCCCTTCCTGGCTTGCCCGTTCCCTGAGCGCCGCGATCATCCCTGCTCCGGGTTCTACTGCAGTGACCTCCCGTACCTTTGCTGCAAGCGGGATCGCAAGCGTCCCCGGCCCGGCACCTATGTCAAGCACCCTTGTCGCACGGCTGACCGCAAGGCCATCGATGGTCATCCGGATGCGTTTTTCGAATTCGCCGGCAGACTGTGCCGCGTACCGGTCCGCGTTCTCCTTTCTGTCCCAGTCATGCGAAGTGTCCCCAGCGATTTGTGCGGCATCGTGCCGGTCCTGCCGGACCTTCCAGACCTCGTTCCAGTCAATATCGCAACAATCCCCCGTGGACGCAGGCCTCGCCATATAAGAGAAGGGTATACCCGGCCGGTAATAGATGTATTCCTTCAAAAAAAGAAGTTCACTCGTGCCGCAGGGCATCGATCGGGTTGAGATTTGCTGCCTGCCAGGCAGGGTATAACCCGCAGAGTATGGAGATGATGATCCCAAAACTTACGCCTTCGACGACTGACATCATACTCGACACGGTGAAGAGGTACTGGGTGGTTTTGAGCATCAGGGCGCTGATCGCGTACCCCCCAAGGACACTGAGGATCCCCCCAATCAGGCTTCCGATCACACCGATGATGGCAGCCTCATAGATGAACATGCTCATCACCTCTTTTTTCTGGGTGCCGATGCTGCGCATGATCCCGATCTCCTTGATCCGCTCGTTCACCGACATCATCATGATATTGAAAATGGAGACTCCTGCAACGAGCATCGAGATACCGCCGATGGCCGTAACAAAGGTCGTGATCGTGCCAAACGTCTGATAAATGGTGGCTAGCGTTGCTTTGCTGTCGATCACGGATACGGTCTTTTCTTTAATATTCCGGTTGAGCTGGTTTTCGATGGTGGTCTTCACATCTGCCGTATCGCCGCTGGTGACCTTCACGACCACTTCGCTGTATTGATCCTTATCATTGTAGGTATTTTCAAACCAGTCCTGCGTCACGACAATGGCACTATCGGTACTGATATCAAAGCTCATCCCCCGCTCCTTGATAATACCGGTCACCCTGAGCGTGCCGTATTGCCCGTCGGTCCCGATGGAAATCCGCGAACCAACCTTGACGTTATGATCCGTTGCGAACGTCGATCCGACAAGGCAGCCAGAGTTCCCGTTGTTGTAGTCCCCGGCTTCGAGATCGGGGAGTAGGTCTTTTGTCTTGTCCGGCGGGAGCCCGTAAATAGTCGCCACAATGTCGTCGCTTCCGACGCCCACTTTCATGTGTTCCGATGTCGAATGAACAGGAATCGCCACGTTCGGGGCGACCACGCGTTTGATCTGCTGATAATTCTGGTCGGTGAGCACCAGGTTCGCCGAGCTCCCGCCCCCGCCGCCAAAGTGCGTGCCCCCGCCGACATATGGCATAACAATCACGCTGTCTCCGACGGAAGAAAGGCTCGCGGAAACCACCTGCACCATGCTGTTCCCGAGGATACCCATGGATGCGATGGCGACGACACCGATGATGATCCCGAGCATCGCAAGGCTCGAGCGCAGCATGTGGATCCGGATATTTCGTTTGGAGATCTCCCAGAATATGGTGCTCATTCTTCAATTCTCCCGTCCACAATCCGGATCGTCCGGTTCGTGTAACTGGCAACGTGGGGGTCATGGGTGACAACGATGATGGTCGAGCCTTTCCTGTTGAGTTCCGTCATGAGTTCCATGATACTCGCGCCGGTCTTTGAATCGAGATTTCCTGTCGGTTCATCGCAGAGAAGGATATCCGGATCGTTAATAAGCGCCCGTGCAACAGCAACCCGCTGCTGCTGGCCTCCCGAAAGTTCGAGAGGGGTGTGGGGGTAGAGATGTTCGTCCAGCTGGACGGCACGGAGCACTTCCCGGGCCCTGTCCTCATTTACGCCTTTGCCGGACTTGAGCATCTGAGGAAAGCTCACATTCTCGATAATATTCAACAGCGGAAAGAGATTGAAATACTGGAAAATAAACCCGATGCGATCCCGTCGCAGGTTCGTGAGTTCGACATCAGTCATATCGCGCACGCCAATCCCACTTATGAAAATGTCACCGGTAGTCGGCGTATCAAGGCACCCCATCAGGTTCAACAGTGTTGAT